>Ga0208374_1000161_pt1 | contig 40977 bp, 36 predicted proteins | sample RifOxyC3_FD_184037 | JGI IMG/M metagenome (GOLD analysis project Ga0208374, IMG submission 184037) | Groundwater microbial communities from Rifle, Colorado - Rifle Oxygen_injection C3 (SPAdes) | ecosystem: Environmental > Aquatic > Deep subsurface > Groundwater | place: Rifle, Colorado, USA...
GGCTTCTTGGCCTGCATGTGTTCGCCACGGTGCCCAAGTCAGCGGTGCAGCAACAGCTGGCGGTGCAGATCGTGGCCAAGAAGCCCGGCGTGCACCTGCTGGCAGCGGTCAAGCCCGACGAGCCAGCGATCGAAAGCCTGCGCAGCCTGCGCACCGCGCTGCAGTTTGCGATGCTGGACGCACGCAACAACATCGTGCTGATCACGGGGCCGACGCCCGGCATCGGCAAGTCCTTCACCAGCGCCAACTTCGCGGCGGTACTGGCAGCAGCCGGCAAGCGGGTGCTGCTGATCGACGGCGACATGCGCAAGGGCCATATCCACCAGTTCTTCGGCATGGAACGCGGCATGGGCCTGAGCGAGGTCATCGCAGGCAGCCAGACCCTGGCGCAGACGCTACACCGGCAACTGCTGCCCGGGCTGGACTTCCTCAGCACCGGCACCACGCCGCCGAACCCGGCCGAACTGCTGATGGCACCCTCGGTGCAGCAGCTGCTGCAAGGCGCCAGCCAGCAGTACGACATCGTGATCATCGACACGCCGCCGGTGCTGGCGGTGGCCGACACGGCGGTGCTGGCACCACAGGCCGGCACGGTGTTCCTGATCGCGCGGTCCGAAATCACCGCGCTGGGCGAGGTACAGGAATCGCTCAAGCGCCTGACCCAAGCCGGCGTGGCCGTCAAGGGCGCGATCTTCAACGGGCTCGACCTCAGCAAGCGCCGCTACGGCCATGGCTACGGCTACGGCTACAAGCGCTATGGCTACCGCTACCAGGCCTACCAGTACGGTCCGGCAGAAACCAAGTAAGCAAGGGGCCGCTTCATGAACAACGTCGCCCAATCCCTGCTGGACCTGCCCAGGACAGGCAAGCGCGTGCTGGTCATGGCAATCGACATCCTGCTGTGCATTGGCACAGTCTGGCTGGCCATGTCGCTGCGGTTCGAACATTGGGCGGCATTGGACGCACCGCTGAGCATGGCAGCCAGCGTGGCAACCGTGCTGGCGCTGCCTTTGTTCGTGGTCACGGGGCTGTACCGTGCCATCTTCCGCTATTCGGGCCTGCCAGCCCTGATGGCAGTGATCCGCGCGGTCGGCGTGTACGCGCTGGCTTACATCACGATCTTCGGCCTGGTCGGGGTGCAGGGGGTGCCGCGCTCGGTCGCGTTTCTGCAGCCGCTGCTGCTGCTGGTCGCGGTCGGAGGCTCGCGCATGCTGGCCTGGATCTGGCTGGGCGGGCATTACCAGCGGCTGATCCAGCGCTGCGACATACCCCGGGTGCTGGTGTTTGGCGCCGGCTCGGCAGGGCGGCAACTGGTGGGGGCACTGCACAACAGCCCCGAAATGGAAGCTGTCGCTTTCCTGGACGACGACACCAACCTGCACGGCCAGATCCTGAAAGGACTCAAGATCCACGACCCGGCGCAGCTGCCGGAACTGGTGGAACGGCTGCAGATCGACCTTGTCCTGCTGGCTATTCCTTCGGCCAGTCGCCAAAGGCGCAACGAGATCGTGGAACTGGCGAGCCAGGCCCATGTACCGGTGCGCACCCTGCCAGGCATCACGGAACTGGCCAATGGCGAAGTCCATGTCAGCGACCTGCGCGAGCTCGAAATCGAAGACCTGCTGGGCCGCGACCCGGTGCCACCACAACCGCATCTACTGGACAAGAACCTGCGCGGCAAGGTGGTGCTGGTCACCGGTGCCGGCGGGTCAATCGGTAGCGAGTTGTGCCGGCAAATCATCCAGTCGGGCCCGGCGCAGTTGCTGCTGCTCGAGCTGAACGAATACGCGCTGTACAAGGTCAACCAAGACCTGGAAAAACTGCAAGCTGAAGGGCTAGTCCACAAAGCGGAATTAATCCCGCTGCTGGGGTCGGTGCAGAACGCCGAACGGCTGCGCGAGATCATGCAAACCTGGCGACCGCACACGGTGTACCACGCCGCCGCCTACAAGCATGTACCGCTGGTGGAACACAACCCAGCCGAAGGGGTCAAGAACAATGTGTTCGGCACCCTGCTGACGGCACAGGTGGCGGCCGAGCAAGGGGTGGAAGACTTCGTGCTGGTCAGCACCGACAAGGCGGTACGGCCGACCAACATCATGGGCACCAGCAAGCGGCTGGCCGAAATGGCGCTGCAAGCGCTAGCGGCAGACCCGGCACAGGCGGCAAGCACCAGGTTCAGCATGGTGCGGTTTGGCAATGTGCTGGGGTCGTCGGGGTCGGTGGTGCCGCTGTTCCGGCAACAGATCAAGGATGGCGGCCCGATCACGCTGACCCATGCCGACATCACGCGCTACTTCATGACGATACCAGAGGCAGCGCAGCTGGTAATCCAAGCCGGCGCCATGGCCACGGGTGGGGACGTGTTCGTGCTGGACATGGGCGAGCCAGTCAAGATCATTGACCTGGCAAGACGCATGGTCGAGCTGTCGGGACTCAGCATCAAGGACGACAGCAACCCCGGCGGCGACATTGAGCTCAAGATCAATGGTCTGCGCCCAGGCGAAAAGCTGTACGAAGAACTGCTGATCGGCGACAACCCGCTGCCGACGCAGCACCCGCGCATCATGAAGGCGCACGAGGACTTCCTGCCTTGGCAGGAAGTGACACTGAAGTTGGCACAGCTACAACAGCTGTTGGCCGCGAATGACGTCCCCCGGATACGCGCGCTGCTGAAGGAGCTAGTGCCTGGCTACCAGCCCGAAGGGGACGTGGTGGACTGGGTCCATTTGAAACAACATTCCTAACCTGTCACACATCAAAATGAATTTGTCACAAGCGACAATTGCCATCATCGGTCTCGGGTATGTCGGCCTGCCCCTGGCGGTCGAGTTCGGTAAAAAACGGCCGGTGATCGGATTCGACATCAATCCCAGCCGCATTACCGAGTTGCGACAAGGCCAGGACCATACGCTGGAATGCAGCCCGGAGCAACTACGCAGCGCCGACCAACTGCGCTACAGCTGCCAGGCCGAAGAGCTAAAACAGGCACAGGTCTTTATTGTCACCGTGCCGACGCCGGTGGACCAAGCCAACCGACCCGACATGACGCCGCTGGTAAAGGCGAGCCAGACCGTGGGCCAGGCGCTCAAGGTCGGTGACTTGGTGATCTACGAATCCACTGTCTATCCCGGTGCCACCGAAGAGGTTTGCGTGCCGGTACTGGAAGCGGTCAGCGGCCTAAAGTTCAACCAAGACTTCTTCTGCGGCTACAGCCCAGAGCGCATCAACCCCGGCGACAAGGTCAACACGCTGACCACGATCAAGAAGATCACCAGCGGCAGCACACCCGAGATGGCCGATGCAGTGGATGCCTTGTACAACAGTATCATCACTGCTGGCACCCACAAGGCAAGCAGCCTCAAGGTGGCCGAAGCCGCCAAGGTGATCGAGAACACGCAACGCGACCTGAACATTGCCCTTGTCAACGAGTTGTCGGTAATCTTCGATCGCCTGGGAATCGACACGCTGGACGTGCTCGAGGCCGCTGGCAGCAAATGGAATTTCCTACCCTTCCGACCTGGAATGGTGGGTGGCCATTGCATCGGCGTCGATCCTTACTACCTGACCCACAAGGCCGAAGAGGTTGGTTATCACCCGCAGGTAATCCTGGCGGGCCGTCGCATCAACGACAACATGGCGCGCTACGTCGCGCGCAACACCATCAAGAAAATGCTCAAGAATGGAATGGACGTGCCGCGCTGCCGCATCGGCGTGCTGGGCATCACCTTCAAGGAAAACTGTCCCGACATCCGAAACAGTAAGGTCGTGGACATGGTACGCGAGTTCGAATCCTGGGGCATTGAGGTCGTGGTAGCCGACCCATGGGCAAACGCTGATGAAGTTGAAAATGAATATGGTCTGCAACTATGTGAGATCAGCAATGAGCATCAAATAGATGCCCTTGTTGTCGCTGTAGGTCACAACGTATACCGCCAAATGAAAATAGCAGAGCTACGTGCACTCTGCCGAAGTGATAAACCAGTACTCGCTGATGTAAAAAGTCTCTACAACCGTCACGATGCCGAAAAAGGTGGGTTCACTGTCTTCCGCCTCTAACCTATTTAATAGGAATCTCTAACTTTGTTGCACGTGTGGCCAGTCCAGTCATCGCCTGAGTCCCTTGTAAGCTGCAGTCATGAGCGACAGAGTCAGGCCAGAGCCCGCCAAGTACAAGACCACCAACTGGAAGCGTTACAACGAGGCCTTGAAGTCGCGCGGTACGCTGATGATCTGGCTGGACTGTGATCTGCAGTAGTCGGGGATGGCCAGCGGCAAGCGGGGTCGCACACCGAACTTCTCGGATACAGCGATCCAGTTCTGCCTGACGATCAAGGGCCCGTTTGGGCTTGCCCTGAGGCAGCGCATGGGGATGGTTAAAAGCCTGCCCAAGCTCGCCGGTCTGCCGTGGCAAGCTCCAGATTACAGCACGGTCTGCCGCCGCCAGAAGACACTCAAGGTCCGGATTCCCTATCGTCCAGCCTCACAAGGTCTGCATCTACTGGTCGACAGCACGGGCCTGAAGATGATGGGTGAAGGTGAGTGGAAGTGCAAGAAGCACGGCGCCGAGTACCGGCGCCAATGGCGCAAGCTCCATCTAGAGATTGATGCCGAGACGATGGAAATCCGCGCAGTCGAAGTCACAACGAACTCGGTGGGCGACGCGCCGATGCTGCCCGCTCTGCTTGGTCAGATCGATGCCGCCGAAGCGTTGCTGTCGGTCAGCGGCGACGGGGCCTATGACACCAAGGCTTGTCACGAGGCGACCGCGCGACGCGCGGCTCAGGCCATCATCCCGGTCAGTAAAACGCCAGGAAACCCTGGAAGGAGAACTGCCCCCGAGCCAACGTGCGCAACGAGATCTTGCGCGCGACACAGCGACTGAGCCGCGCGATATGGAAGCGCTGGAGCGGATATCACCGGTGCAGCCTGGTCGAGGCCAAGATGCGCTGAGTCAAGTTGATGGGGGAGCGAGTGATGGCACGGGACTTCGATTGTCAGGTCGCCGAACTGCAGGTGCGTGCCGCGATCTTGAATCGCTTCACCCAGTTCGGCGCAAGCGAGACGGTGCGCGTGGGGTAGATCCGCTTGCGGTCAGGGGCGTTACGTCCCTGACTCCATATGTGCAACAAAGCCTAGCAAAAGCCAAAAATTTAAAACCAAAAAAATAATAAAAAAATTAAAAAAATCAACAAAAATCTAAAATATTAAAAAATAATTTTTAATATAAAAAATAAATTAAAATAATAATTTTAAAAATTGTGTCTAAATTTTAAATAACAAGCTTTTATTAAAAATAAAACATCTACAAATAACAACCAAAATACAATGAAAAATAACTAAACTGGTGAAATCTTGAAATTTAAAAACATAATAGATCGACATCTTCCTAAAAATTCGTTTGCACGCAATGTTGGAGTGTTATCTGGCGGTACAGCACTAACGCAAGCAGTTGGCGTTTTAACATTACCACTTATTACACGACTCTATACTCCAGCAGATTTTAGTACATTAGCAATTTTTACATCTATAGTATCCATTGCATCTGTAGCTATTTGCCTAAGATTGGAAATTGCAATTCCAATGCCAGAAAAAGATGAAGATGCAGCAAATCTCTTAGCGTTAGCATTAGCATTTTGCACTATTCTCAGCACCCTAGCCGCTGTGCTTTCATGGCTGTTTGGTAATGCATTAAGTTCAGCCATAAATCATCCAAATTTAGAACAGTACGCATTAATGATGCCATTAGGAATTTGGCTATCAGGAATTTACACAACAATTCAATTCTGGTTCACGCGAAAAAAAAGATTCCCTGCAATCGTAAAAACAAGAATATCACAAACATTCGGAAGCGTAATTACACAACTAGGATTTGGTCTAACTGGAATTTCTGGCGCAACAGGATTAATAATAGGGCAAATTATTAGTCTAAGTGCAGGAATACTAGGTCTTATACGTTTTGCCTGGCGCAATGACGAATCCGCAAAGAATTCAATCCGCTTCTCTGAAATGAAGAGAGTACTAAAAGCTTATCAAAGTTATCCAAAATACTCAACTTTTGAGGCATTAGCAAACATTGCCGCAATACAAGCCCCAATCATTATAATTGGAGCATTTTCTTTAGGCCCGGAAGCCGGGTATTTACTTTTGGCTATGAAAGCAGCATCAATCCCGATGGGATTAATTGGCGGAGCAATTTCACAGGTTTATCTCTCACAAGCACCGCTTGAATATCGCGAAGGAAAATTAGCAGATTTCACTTTAAATATTATCAAAAATATTATCAAAATCGGCGCAGGACCAATAATCTTTATTGGTATTGCATCGCCAATCGTGATGCCATTAATTTTCGGCAATGAATGGAAAAGAGCCGGAATCATGATTGCATGGATGACTCCGTGGTTCGTAACTCAATTAATAGTTTCACCTATTTCGATGGCGCTACATGTTACACGCCATCAAAGCCTAGCGATGGCCAATCAATTTTTCAGTTTAATACTGAGAGTCGGTTTAACTCTGTTCGCAGCAATATTTTACAAAGACCTTATTTTTGAATATTATGCAACATCTAGTTTTATTGCGTACATCGCATATTTTTCGGTAATTGTGTATGCTGTAAAAATTAAATTTCGGACACTAATAATACAAACAAGAAAGCAGATCATTTACTGTACACCTTGGATAGCTCTAGGAGTTTCTGTGCATTTTTTTAATTTCATTATTTAGGGATGGTGTTCAAAACTCAGACTTCCAAGGTGACGGACGAAGCCTGAGTCGCGAGACAATGTGAGCATGAAGCAGCAAGACTTGGGTCTGAACCTGAGTACGCGGCGCACGCGCAAGGCGGAGTTCCTCGACGAGATGGAACTGGTGGTGCCTTGGCGTGAGCTGATCTCGCTGATCACGAAGGCGGCACCGCCCAAGGCGACCGGCCGCCCGCCGTTTGGTCACGAGATCATGCTGCGCCTGCATTTCCTGCAGTTGTGGTTCGGGCTGAGCGACTTCGCGATGGAGGAAGCCCTGTTCGATGTGCCGCTCTATCGCTCGTTTGCAGGGCTCGGCAACACCGACCGACTGCCGGACCGGGTCAGCATCTTGCGTTTCCGTCATCTGCTCGAGCAGCATGGTCTGGCCCAGCAGATCCTGACCACGGTCAACGCCACTCTGACCGCGAAAGGACTGATGCTCAGGCAGGGCACGGCCATCGACGCCACGCTGATTGCGGCGCCGAGTTCGACCAAGAACAGCGGTGGAGGGCGCGATCCCGAGCTGCACCAGACCAAGAAAGGTAACCAGTGGCATTTCGGCATGAAGGCGCATGTCGGCGTGGACGCAGATTCGGGCTTGGTGCACACGGTCACAACCACGGCAGCCAACCAGCATGACGTCACCCAGGCGAACGAGTTGCTGAACGACGCCGAGACGGACGTGTTTGCAGACTCGGGCTATCACGGCGTTGAAAAGCGAGAGGAGGTCTGGCAAGCCCATCCTGAGATTAACTGGCACGTGGCAATGATGCCGAGCAAGCACCGTGCGCTGGACAAGAACACCCCAATGGGCACGATCCTGAAGAAACTGGAGAAGACCAAGGCCAGCATCCGTGCCAAGGTGGAACACCTGTTTCGAGTCATCAAACGCCAGTATGGCCATGTGAAGGTGCGTTACCGTGGCTTGGTCAAGAACACGGCGCAACTGTGCACGCTGTTTGCACTGAGCAACCTGTGGATGGCGCGCAAGCGAATTCTGAACGGGGCCATGGCATGAGTGCGCCCGAACACGGCCATTGAGACGGATTCCGGAGCCAAAAAGACCGAATTCCGGCCTGAAACGGCAAGAAAACACTTCTCGGAGCTCATCAGGTTTCATGTGTTGCAAGTTGCGCAATCAAACCTGATTGGGCCGTGAGTTTTGAACACCATCCTTAGTCGAGATCAAGGACGACATGAAACGACTAGCTCTCGGCGCATTGCGCTGCATCCAGAAACTGTCAGAACTGATCACGTCGTTCTTCCAACATAACGTGTTTATTTAAACTGGATGTAGAAAGTCTGCCCGAAAACTTAATTTTTTAGATTTAACTTAAAATTCATTTCTTTTAAAAAGAAACAATTAATTTCAAAAAATAATCAGCAGCATCAAATAAATATTCCATCAAATTACCTAAAATTAATCAAAATGACCAAAAAAGTTCTCATTGTAGCAGAAAATTTTCCCCCAAATGGCGTAACATCTAGTCGCAGACCAGGCGAAATGGCCAAATATCTGCCGAATTTTGGATGGACGCCAATAGTAATAACATCTAAATGGAGACCCGACAACTGTAACTACGACCCATCAATCGTTCCAAATATACAAGAAGATTTAGTTAAATACGAAACAGAATCATCAAAACCTCATGCATTCCAAAAATTAACCGAACAAGTCATCCGTGTACTTCAACCGCAACGCCACCCTTATAGTCGACTCAAGTCAACACAAAAAAAAATTGAGTACGTTCTAAAGAACGAAAAGATTGATGCAATTTGGGTTACTGTTCCACCATTCAATCTTTTGGAGGCAACGTCAATAATTGCATCCAAAAAGAAAATTCCATGGATTGCAGATTTTCGAGATGCCTGGCAATTTGCACCCAATCAATTTGTTCGACTCACTATGGCATCACGTCTAAAATACGAACGCGAACTTCTGATGAGTGCAGCAGCAATAACAACTGTTTCAACAGGGTTCGCAGAAACTCTACAAAAGCGGCACAACCGATTAATTCAAACAATCCCACACGGCTTTGATCCCGAATTAAATTTAAATACATCGAATGAATATCCGGAAATTTTTAATATTGTCTTCACTGGTGGAGCAGTACTTGGAAAACCTAATTTCAGACCCCTCTTAGACGCTATTGGCAAACTTATTCAAGATGGCAAAATCATTGAAGAAAAAATAAGAATTGATTTTTTTGGCGCAGGAAATTCGGTTGCACTAGCGAGAATGTTTGAAAACCACAAATATGCAAATCTAGTCAAGGATTATGGACCTATTCCACGAATAAAAGCTATCGAAAATCAGCGTAAAGCAGCAATACTTTTAGCCGCCGGACATCCTGGCGCAAAAGGCGTAATAACAAGCAAGATATTCGAGTATATTACCGCTGGCCGCCCCATACTATCAATTCCAAAAGACAATGATTGTATTGATGAACTATTAGAAAAAACTAACTGCGGCGTAAGCTGCACAACAACTGAAGAAATAAAAATCGCAGTTCTTGAATTATATAAAAAATGGGAGTCCGGTGAATTATCCAATATACCATCCTCAGAACAAGTACTACTATATTCCAGTCATGCCCGAGCAAAAGAATTAGCAAATCTTCTCAATGAGGTAACTGGCCTTGGAAAATAAAGAAATAGTTTATACCCATAAACTTATATCATTAATACTAGGCATAGCTATTGCCTTCAAAATTTTATCCGGAGTTTCTGCAATCATAATTGTAGGAATTTTTCTATTTGCCACTGCAGCCAAATCGGGCTCTGCAGCAGCAATTGTTTCAATATCACTATTCGGCTTACCATACCTTAAATTCATAGGTAGTTACATAGGCTTATCACCAACACAACTAGTCATTGCACTCACATTTTTTACAGCAATAAAAACCATTAATGGATTGTCAAAAGATTTTTTTTCATCTCAATTTTCTGGCCTCAGAGCATTTACAAAGTGGTGGCTAATTCTAATTTCGATATACTCAATTTACACGATTGAAGGAAACGCATCAGAATACACCGCCTACGCTTGGCAATTTCTAATTATTTATGGTAGTTTTTATGCACTATCAGGAATTTTAGCAATAAAATACAGAGTATCCCTTCAGAGTGTCCTGATAATATCGCTGCCAATATTTGCATTCAATTACACCATTATAAACACGACACCATTTAATTTATCCAGTTTTGCCGACTCAGTAATTGGTTTGCGGTCCGAAGAAGGATTCGATGCAATTAATGGTGCGCGCACTGCTGGGATGCTTTTTTTAATGCCAATAATATTAATATTCAGCAAGGGTATTAGCCTAAGTCTTGCGCCATATTTATTTCTAGCATGTCTATTAAGTGGGCCTTTAACATGGTATTCGTACTCTCGCCAGGTACTTATTGCGGTGATTTTTTTAATATTATTTATTTTTACGAAAACTATATTTAAAAGCATAGTAAATAAAAATAGTACAATAAAAACAGGCCTCCTTATATCATCCATCACTGCACTCTCAATTGGAATTTATTTTTTGGGCCTCACATTTTTAAATAACAACTCAGAAAGCAGATTGATCCAAGAGGGGACTGATATAGGAAGATCAAATTTATGGGATATATCCATTAAACTTATCCTAGAAAACCCATTATTTGGCATAGGTATTGGCACCCTTCAGCAATATGCTGCACATCAATGGCCTCATAATTTATTTATAGAAGCATGGCTCACGCTTGGTTTTACAGGATTCATCCTTTCTGTTATTTTATCACTATCAATTATAAAGGCACTTTTTTCCAGCACCAACGATATTTTATATGGATGGATTCTGCTCGGCTTTTATTGGCTAACAACCGCTCAATTTAGTGCAGACATACCAAGGAATTCGATATTATTTTTCTTTCTTACTATTTCATTTTACGCCAACGGATTATTTAAACGGCAATCATTAACCCGATCATACGGCGTAAACCACTGAATCATGATTGAAATAGGACTTCACCCGCTCCGGGCTATTGACGAAGAACTGCATGAAGGCGGTGGCCTTCTCCAGCAGTCCGCCTGATGTTCTGCAGCGATCGGCCCTGCGCAACTGGGTCTTGAAGTCCCGGTTGAGGTACTCGTCCGGGTTGCTCTGCAGTGCGGCGCGCGTCAAGGTAGAACACCTCGATCTCGTGCTGATGTGCCTGCACCCAAGCGGCTACGTCCTTGGCATGGTGAGCCCTGAGGTTGTCGAGGATGAGGAAGACCTTGTGGCCTTGGCTGTCTTGCACGAGTCGTTGCATGAAGCCCAGAGTCGTCTGAGCTGTGGCTGCAGCTTCGAGCAACTCGAATCTCACCAGGCCCTTGCTGCTGATGGCCGAGACCATGGTCAGGCCAAAGCGCTGGCTGGTCGCTGCCAGCCCCGGCGCGTGGCCCGCCGGGGCATAGCCTCGGACCCAGTGACCATCTTGCACCACCGCCGTCTCGTCGGCCCAGTAGATAATGCCGTCTTCCTGCTTGGCCTTACTTGCAATCAAGGGGTAGACCTCCTGCATCCAGCGCTGCACATCCCAAGGCTTTTGCTCCAAGGCGCAGCGGGTGGGACGCTGCGGCGTGTAGCCCCAGCGCTTGAGGTACTCGCCTACTGTGCGGATCGGCATGTCGATGCCAAACTCCACCTCGATGAGGCCGTGCACAGCACGACGATTCCACAAGGCAAACGGCAAGCCTCGTGTCGAGGGCGCTTGCGAGGTCAGGACCGTGCGCAGCACCCATTCCTGCGGCAGCGTCAAGGTACGACCCGACAGGTAGGTGTGTCCTCGTTTCCTGGAAACCAAGCCTGCATCGCCCTCAGCCCCGTAGCGCTGGGCCCAACCGAACACGGTGGTGGTGTTCAAGCCCATGACCCGGGCGATCTCGCGCCAGGGCAGCCCCAGCTCCTAGCGCAGGCGCATGGCCTGGCTGCGCAGAGCCTTGAGCGCATCTGCGGAAAGCTTTCGAGCGTCGATCTTGTCCATGGTCATGGACTACACGTCCCGGTCAATCATTGCCACTTAAATATAAAACCTAAAATTATTAATGAGAAAAAATAAATCAAATAAATTTGCATAACAAAAACCCTGTTTAAAAAAATAAAATATACTCAATCAATTCATGATTTGATAAAAGCAATGAAATCTTCAAAAATTTGGTTTTGGCAACGCGTGATAACTCCTCATATGGCATATCTTGCAATAGCGTTAGCAAAAAAAGGAATTGACGTTACTTATGTAGCAGAAGAGTCAATGAGTAGTGACCGTGCAGCTCAAGGTTGGCAAGCACCAAATTTACCCGGAGTGACTATTTATTTTTTAAAAACAAATACTGAAATTGATAGACTACTAAGTATAGCAACCAAAGATTCCATTCACATTTGTCAAGGAATTCGTGGAAATGGAATGATTCATTTGGTTGAAAAAAAACTATCTGCTTTAGGCCGTCGATTTTGGATTGTGATGGAGACAATCGATGATGCAGGTGCAAAAGGCTTTTTGAAACGACTCTACTACCATTTTTTACTTTTATACTCAAAAAATAACATAAGTGGCTTTTTAGCAATTGGCCACAAAACAACTACATGGCTCCAGAACAGGGGTATATCAAGCAAAAGAATCCATCCATTCACCTACTTTCTTAATGAGACGCAACCAATAGGAAATGAATGGCAAACAACCAACAATAAATTGTACAAAATATTATTTGTTGGGCAGCTCATTCAAAGAAAGCAATTAGATCTGCTATTTAAATCACTAGAAAAAATTCCAGGTGACTTACCATTTAGCTTGCAGATTATTGGCACAGGCCCACTTGAAACTGAACTTAAAAGTTTAGGGAAAAAAATTTTGGGAAGCAAAGTGGAATGGCTTGGTAAGCTTACAATGGAAGAAACACGTAATAATATGTTAAAAGCTGATTGCTTAGTTTTACCAAGTGCGCATGATGGTTGGGGCGCGGTTGTTTCAGAAGCATTAATGGCAGGCACCCCTGCGATCTGTAGTGAAAACTGCGGTGCAACTGAAGCTGTATTAGCCAGTGGCGTCGGTGGCGTTTTTCCGAGTGGCGATCAAAAAGCGCTTTCCGAATTACTAGCTAAAAGTATAGCTCTTGGACCACAGACATTGGAGAGTAGGAGTAGATTAAGTAGATGGGGGCAAGCGTTTGGTGCTACGAATGGTGCTGAATATTTAATAAAATTACTCACCATCCAGGAATCTGACTCTGCACGTCCAGCCCCCCCTTGGAGGCGATCCTAATGAAAAAATTTCAAAAATCTGTATTGTGCTTCACTGGTTTTTATCTACCAGGATTTAAAGGTGGCGGCCCCATCCGAACGATTGCCAACGTTGTAGAAGCATTAGGCCGAGATATTAGCATTTCTATTGTGACTCTTGATCGCGACCTGGGTGACAACAATTCTTACCCTAATATTATGCCGGACAAATGGCAAAAAGTTGGTAATGCAAATGTATTTTATATACCAAAAAATAACATTTTCATAAAAATTTTCACTGTCATTAAAAATTTTCAGGGAGACTTTTTACACCTAAATAGTTTTTTCTCTTTTAAATTTAGCATTTTACCATTAACAATAGCGTCAATAATAAAACCAAACGCAAAAATAATTATAGGACCCAGGGGCGAATTTTCTCATGAAGCCTTAAAAATTAAATCATTTAAAAAACAATGCTATTTACTTCTGGCCAAATTATTTAAAATTCACAAAAATGTTATTTGGCATGCCTCAACCATTCATGAGGCCTCTGATATTCGTCGCGTGATGGGATCAACAGTCAAGATTCGCACGGCGATCGATATCGCTGCGCCAAAAGAAAATCTAACACTATCACCAAGAGTGGATAACTCTCCTATTAATATTGTTTTTATTTCTCGCATCTCCCCAATGAAAAATTTACTTGGCGCCATCGAATCATTAAAACATGTTAAGCATCCAGTGAATTTTCATGTATATGGCCCTACAGAAGACATGAAATATTGGAATACATGTCAGAATGCTGCTGTCAATTTACCGAGCAACGTTAATTTCGACTACCATGGTTTTTTGCTACCAAGTGAGGTTGCAGAAAAACTTGCTGAATATGACATGTTTTTTTTGCCTACCCTCGGCGAGAACTTTGGCCATGTAATTGCAGAAGCACTATCTTCAGGACTTCCTGTTTTAATTAGCAACAACACGCCCTGGCGTGATTTGGAAGGCAAGGAGCTCGGCTGGGATTTACCATTAGATCAGCCCGATTTGTTTGCACGCCGTATTGATTACTGCTATACCATGCCCGCCTCTGAATTTAACCGTTGGCGGAAAAATATACGCTCTTGGGCACTGGAAAATATTGGCAACAAAGAAGCCATTGAACAAAACCGTCAACTTTTTACTAACTAAAGAGAATTCTATGAACATCGATTTTCCACAAAGGATACTTTTAATAACTGGCGGCACCGGTTCCTTCGGTAACGCCGTCCTGAAGCGCTTCCTCGACACCGACATCAAGGAAATCCGCATCTTCAGCCGCGACGAGAAGAAACAGGACGACATGCGCAAGCGTTACAACAACGCCAAGCTGAAGTTCTACATCGGTGACGTGCGCGACTCGCGCAGCGTGGAACAAGCCATGCGTGGCGTGGACTATGTGTTCCACGCTGCAGCGCTCAAGCAGGTACCGTCCTGCGAGTTCCACCCCATGCAGGCGGTGCGCACCAACGTGCTGGGTACCGAGAACGTGCTCGAAGCCGCGATTGGCGCTGGCGTCAAGCGCGTGGTCTGCCTGAGCACCGACAAGGCGGTCTATCCGATCAATGCCATGGGCATCTCCAAGGCCATGATGGAAAAGGTCATGGTCGCCGCCAGTCGCAACCTCGAAGGCACGAACACCGTGATCTGCGGCACCCGTTACGGCAACGTGATGGCCTCGCGAGGCTCGGTGATCCCGCTGTTCGTCGACCAGGTGTTTACGGCCAAGCCGATCACCGTCACCGACCCCAGCATGACTCGCTTCATGATGACGCTGGCCGACGCGGTGGATCTGGTGCTGTATGCCTTCGAGCATGGCGACAACGGCGACATCTTCGTCCAGAAGGCCCCGGCTGCTACTGTTGAAGTGCTGACCAAGGCCATTCTTGACCTGATGAACAAGCCCGAGCATCCGGTGCATGTCATGGGTACCCGCCACGGCGAAAAGCTCTACGAAGCGCTGCTGAGCCGCGAGGAAATGGCCTGCGCGCAGGACATGGGCGATTACTACCGGGTGCCGGCCGATGGTCGCGACCTGAACTACGCCAAGTTCATCGACCAAGGCGAGCAGAAGCTGACCCAGACCGCGCACGGCGAAGACTACAACTCGCACAACACCCAGCGCCTGGATGTGGCCGGCATGAAGCAACTGCTGCTCAAGCTCGATTTCATGCACAAGATCGCACGCGGCGAGCACGCCGTGGCCGAGGAGTAAGTCCGTGAAGGTATTGATCACTGGCGCCAACGGTTTCGTCGGCAAGAACCTGCAACTGCACCTAGCCGAACGAAAGGACGTCGAGGTTGTCTGCTTCACGCGCGAGCATTCGGTCGCGCAACTGCCCGCGCTGCTGCAGGGCGTGGACTTTGTCTTTCACCTGGCAGGCATCAACCGGCCGCAGGATCCGGCGGAATTTGCCACCGGCAACGCAGACCTGACCCAGGCGCTGTGCGAAGCCGTGGCAGAGATGGCGACTGCCAGCGGTAAGAAGGTGCCGGTGGTCTATACCTCGTCCACCCAGGCTGCGCGCGACAACCCCTACGGCCAAAGCAAGCGGGCTGCCGAGGACGCGCTGTTCGCACTGCAACGCGACCACAGCGTGCCGGTACATGTGTTCCGACTGCCCAACGTGTTCGGCAAGTGGTGCAAGCCCAACTACAACTCGGCGGTCGCCACCTTCTGCAACAACATCGCGCGCGACCTGTCGATCCAGATCAACGATCCGGCCGCCCCAGTGACCCTGGTCTACGTCGACGATGTGATCGAACGCTTCGTGCAGTTGATGGATGGCGCTGATGCCGCCGTGGATGCGCAAGGCTTTGCCACCGTGACCCCGCAGTACAGCAGCACCGTGGGCGAACTGGCGGGACTGATCCAGACCTTCAAGGACAGCCGCCAGACCCTGATGAGCGAACGTGTCGGCACCGGCCTGGTGCGCGCGCTCTACTCGACCTATGTGAGCTATCTGCCGGTGGAGGCTTTCACCTACACCGTGCCGATGTATGGCGACCCGCGTGGCGTCTTTGCCGAAATGCTCAAGACCCCTGACTGCGGCCAGTTCAGCTACTTCACGGCGCACCCAGGCATCACGCGCGGCGGCCATTACCACCACAGCAAGACCGAGAAGTTCCTGGTCATCAAGGGCCAGGCGCGCTTCAAGTTCCGTCACATGCAGACCGGAGAATCGCACGAACTCGTGACCAGCGGCGCCAAGGCCGAGATCGTCGAAACCGTGCCGGGCTGGACCCACGACATCACCAATATCGGCAGCGACGAGATGATCGTCATGCTGTGGGCCAACGAGGTATTCGACCGGCAACGGCCTGACACCTTCGCCTGCCCGCTTTGAACTGCCCTGCCCCACAACAGAACATGAAAAAACTCAAAGTCATGACCGTGGTCGGAACCCGACCCGAAATCATCCGCCTGTCGCGCGTGCTGGCCAGGCTGGACGAGCATTGCGAGCATGTGATCGTCCACACCGGTCAGAACTACGACTACGAACTGAATCAGATCTTCTTTGACGATCTGGGCATTCGCAAGCCGGACCATTTCCTGAACGCCGCGGGCGGCAGCGCAGCCGAGACCATCGGCAAGATCATTGCTGCCGTGGACGGCGTGCTGGTGAGCGAAAAGCCCGACGCCCTGCTGGTGCTGGGCGACACCAACAGCTGCCTGTCGGTGATCCCGGCCAAGCGACGCAAGGTGCCGATCTTCCACATGGAAGCCGGCAACCGCTGCTTCGACCTGCGCGTGCCGGAAGAAACCAACCGTCGCATCGTGGACCACACCGCCGACATCAACCTGACCTACAGCTCGATCGCACGCGAATACCTGCTGCGCGAGGGTCTGCCGCCAGACCAGGTCATCAAGACCGGCAGCCCGATGTTCGAAGTGCTGACGCACTACCGCCAGGGCATTGAGAACTCCGACGTGCTTAATCGCCTGGGGCTGGAAGCCGGCAAGTTCTTTGTCGTCAGCGCGCACCGCGAAGAGAACATCGACTCCGACACCAACTTCGGCAAGCTGGTGCAGACGCTCAACACCGTGGCCGAAACCTATAGCCTGCCGGTGATTGTGTCGACGCACCCGCGCACCCTCAAGCGCGTAGAAGCCACTGGCGCCAAGTTCCACGAGCAGGTGCAACTGCTCAAGCCGCTGGGCTTTACCGACTACAACCAGCTGCAACTGTCGGCCAAGGCGGTGCTGTCGGACAGCGGCACCATCAACGAGGAGTCGTCGATCCTGAACTTCCCGGCGCTGAACCTGCGCGAGGCGCACGAACGCCCCGAAGGCATGGAGGAAGCGGCCGTGATGATGGTCGGCCTGGAAGTCGAGCGCGTCATGCAGGGCCTGGCCATCCTGGAAAGCCAGCCTCGCGGTGACCAGCGCCTGTTGCGCCAAGTCTATGACTACAGCATGCCGAACGTGTCGGACAAAGTGCTGCGCATCATCCACAGCTACACCGACTACGTGAATCGCGTGGTGTGGAAGAAATACTGAACCGCGGCAGACTTGAATGACGACACGCATCCTGCTGCTGACGCAATGGTTTGACCCGGAGCCGACCTTCAAAGGCTTGGTATTTGCCCGTGAACTGGTGCGTCAGGGCTTCGAAGTGGAAGTGCTGACGGGCTTTCCCAACTATCCAGGTGGCAAGATTTATCCGGGCTACCGTATCAAGTGGCTGCAGCGGGAAGTCATTGACGGGGTGCAGGTCACGCGCGTGCCCCTGTACCCCGATCATGGGCAGTCGGCCGTCAAGCGAGTGTTGAATTACGCCAGCTTTGCTGCTTCGTCGCTTTTCTATGGCCTGTTCATGGCCAAGCGCGCCGATGTGATTTACGCCTATCATCCTCCCCTTACGGTGGGCGTGACGGCAAGTCTATTACGATTGCTGCGACGCATGCCCGTGGTCTACGACATCCAAGACATGTGGCCCGATACCTTGCGTGCAACAGGGATGCTGAACAACCCGCGTGCGCTCGACTTGGTCGCCAAGGTGTGCCAGTGGGTGTATCGCCGGGTGGATCACATCGTGGTGCTGTCTCCTGGTTTCAAGCGGCTGCTGATGGAACGGGGGGTGCCGGAAGACAAGCTAAACGTGATCTACAACTGGGCTGACGAAGCCTCACTGACAGCGCCCCAGGGCCACTTGCCGTCAGATTTCCCAGGGGGCAATCGTTTTCGCATTCTTTTTGCCGGCAACATGGGCAAGGCGCAAGCACTGAATGCCGTGCTGAATGCAGCGACTCTGCTGCAGGAACGAAACTCTCGTGTCTGCTTCGTGATGCTGGGAGGAGGCGTTGAGCTTGGACGGCTCAAACAGCGTGCAGCTGAACTGAAGCTGGACAATGTGGTGTTCTTGCCGCCTGTGCCAATGGCGGAAGTTGGAACAATGCTGAGCGCGGCTGATGCCTTGCTGGTGCATCTGCGCAAAGACCCGCTGTTCGAAATCACGATTCCGTCGAAAACACAGGCTTACATGGCAGTCGGCAAGCCGTTGTTGATGGCGGTTGACGGCGATGCGGCACAACTGGTGACGCAATCAGACGGCGGACTAGTGGCCGAATCGGAAGACGCGATGGCAATCGCGCAAGCGGCTGAAAGCATGGCGGCCTTGACAGCCAAGCAACTGGCCGACATGGGCAGCAACGCACAACATCACTACCGCGATCACTTGTCACTGCAAGTGGGAGTGAAGAAGTTTGGTGAAATATTCAAGCGACTAGCAGGACACAGAGCCTGATTACCTGTTCCAGAAAATATGAAACGATTTTTTGACTTCGTGGCAGCAGGACTTGCCTTGTTACTGCTAGCCCTACCTCTGCTGAGCCTGATCTGGCTGGTTCGTCGTAAGTTGGGCAGCCCAGTGTTCTTTCGCCAGGTGCGCCCCGGCATGAATGGCAAGCCCTTCGAGATGGTCAAGTTCCGCACCATGACGGATGAACGCGGGCCCGATGGACAGTTGCTGCCCGACGCCGTGCGACTGACACCATTTGGCCGCTTCCTGCGCTCGAGCAGCCTGGATGAACTGCCAGAACTGTGGAACGTGCTCAAGGGCGACATGAGCCTGGTCGGTCCGCGTCCCTTGTTGGTGGAATACCTTCCGCTCTACTCGCCCGAACAGGCGCGCCGCCATGAAGTGCGCCCCGGCGTCACCGGCTGGGCTCAGATCAATGGCCGCAATGCCATCAGCTGGGAAGACAAGTTCAAGCTCGACACTTGGTATGTGGATAACCAGAGTCTCTGGCTCGACATCAAGATTCTGCGGCTGACGGTGAAAAAAGTACTGGTACGCGACGGAATCAGTGCCGCAGGAGAGGCGACAATGTCAGCCTTTAAAGGTACGATAAGCGACAACGCATACAAAAAGTAAACAGGTTAAAAAAATGATAAATTTAACAATGTCAAAGTTAATAGATATAGCAACATATGTACCTGAAAAAATACTGGCAAACAATGAGTTAGCCATGCTATATCCAGATTGGACAGCTGAAAAAATTTACCAAAAAACAGGGATCAGAGAGCGCCACATTGCAGATCTTGACCAGACTGCAGGAGATCTTGCATTTGAAGCAGCGAACCGACTATTTTCTAATGGGGAGGTGAAAGCGGAAGACGTAGATTTCGTTATCCTCTGCACTCAGGCACCAGACTATATTCTTCCTACAACGGCATGCATTTTACAGCACCGATTAGGAATTTCAAAAAAAGCAGGTGCACTGGACATTAACTTAGGTTGTTCCGGGTTTGTTTACGGATTATCTTTAGCAAAAGGGTTAGTTGAAAGCGGTAGCGCCAGTTGCGTTTTACTACTTACTGCCGATACTTATTCGAAGTACATTCACCCCTTGGACAAGAGTGTACGTACTCTTTTTGGTGATGGTGCAACTGCTACGGCAATTTGCTCCTGCAGTGAAAAAGAAAGTATGATTGGTCCGTTTGTTTTCGGGACAGACGGTGCAGGCGCTGAAAATCTTATCGTTGAAGCTGGGCTTTTTAGAGTTCCTAATAGTTCTGAAACTTCAGAAGAAACGACTGACGACTCTGGCAACACGCGTACAAGGCAACACCTATACATGAACGGTGCAGCGGTAATGTCATTCTCGCTTCAAGAGGTACCTCGGGCAATGGAAGCATTACTGAAAAAATCAGGACTAAGCCAAGATAATGTTGACTTTTTTATATTACATCAAGCCAACAAATTTATGCTTGAAGCATTGCGAAAAAAAATGAAAGTGCCTCATGAAAAGCTTCCGATTCTGATGGAAAATGTAGGCAACACTGTTTCGTCATCCATACCGATGGCACTCTCCGAATTAAAGAAAGATGGTCTTTTGTCGCCAGGCCAGCGACTGATGCTGATAGGTTTTGGCGTCGGTTATTCATGGGCGGCTTGTTTGATTAACCTCTAAAGGAATTGTGATGAGTAATTTTTATGATGGAATGGCCGAGATATTTGAAATCGAAAACTCAAAAATCTCTTCCGATTTTGAATTACATTCAGCAGACATTGCTTGGGACTCTCTAGCAGTCGTATCCACGATTGCACTGATTGATGACTGTTTTGACCTGATGCTAGAAGGCAAAGCACTTGCAGCCTGTGAAAAAATTTCGGATATTGAAAAATTAATTGAAACTGCGAAGAAGGGATAAATGGGATGGAGCACGCTTACGACACCAGTGGACGACGGATACATGCGCATGGCGCGAAAGTGGTTGGCTTGGTTGCGTGCGTGCCCGCAACACGAGTAGATAACCTCTCGTTTACGGAGCGTTTTGGAGAGTCCGCCGTCTCAGATGTTGTCAAAATGATTGGCGTCAAGACCCGGCGAGTTGCGGAAAAAGGTGTTACTACTCGCGATTTGTGTCGAGTTGCGGGCGAAAAACTGCTTGGCAAACTGGGCTGGGACAGAAAAACAGTTGATGCAGTTGTGTTTCTCTCTCAAACACCTGACTTTATCCTGCCAGCTACCGCATGCGCTCTCCATGCCGATTGGCAGCTCCCGTCTTCTTGCATAGCATTTGATATTAATCTCGGCTGCTCAGGTTATCCCTATGCACTCTGGCAAGCGATGATGATGATCCAGACTGGAGCGGCCAAGCGCGTCTTACTTGCCGTTGGTGACACAATCAGCAAAATCATAGATGAAAATGATCGCTCTACAGCCATGTTGTTTGGTGATGCGGGAACAGTGACTGCGCTTGAGGCCGACGAGAATGGATTTTCGACTTTTCTATTAGGTACCGATGGTGCTGGCGTTCGAAATCTAATTGTTCCACAGGGAGCTTTCCGCAGCGAAGAAAGAGTTGATCCCAGGCTTGAAGGAAAACGGAGCGACTGTCTGTACATGGACGGCGGAGAGATATTCAATTTCACATTGAAATCAGTTCCGATCTTAATCGCCAATTCACTAGCATTAGCCAAACTATCCGTTGATGATGTTGATGCATTTTTGCTGCATCAGGCAAACTTTTTCATGATTAAGCACCTGGCGAAAAAGTCAAAAGTTCCATCCGAAAAACTACCAATCAATATCAACGAATACGGGAATACAAGCTCTGCCTCGATTCCATTATTGATGGCTGACCTACTAGCTGATCGCTTGAAGTCAGAATCTCTTCAACTGGCTTTATTCGGTTTTGGTGTTGGCTATTCGTGGGCATCAGCCATTTTGAAAATTGGCCCCTTGAAGTGCGTAGAGGTTATTGAACTATGAATATTTTCAAGTCGGATGCACTATCAGGCTCCAGTTTCCTCGTAACCGGTGGTTCTTCAGGGATCGGGCGAGCCACAGCAACAATGATTGCTGCATGTGGCGGTCGTGTCATATTGACTGGCCGCAACGCTGAGAGGCTGCACGAAACTCGAGAGGCACTGCTAGGTGAAGGCCATATGTATGCAGTTTTTGACATGCAGGAGGCAGATGCAACCTCAGACTGGCTCAAGTCGCTCGCAGCACAGCACGGAGAATTTTCTGGGATTTTTCATGCAGCAGGAATTGAGCTCATACGACCAGTGCGGATGACAAAACAAAAGCAATTAGAAGACGTGTTTTCTAGCAGTCTGTTTTCGGCATTTGGCATTGCAAGAGCTGCATCACAGAAGTCTGTATTGCGTGACGGATCGTCGCTGGTTTTCATGTCTTCAGTGGCATCAAGTAATGGCCAAATTGGCATGACCGCTTACAGCGCGGCCAAAGCTGGCGTAGACGGATTGGTACGCTCACTAGCTTGCGAACTGGCCCCACGAGGAATTCGGGTAAATTCGATTGCCGCTGGAGCAGTGAAGACCTCAATGCACGATCGGTTAACGAAGGGAAATGCAGACTCAGCCACCAGCGCCTATGAAGATATGCATTTGCTAGGCTTTGGTGAGGCCGACGACATAGCTGCTGCTGCAGTGTTCTTATTGGCCGATACGGGACGCTGGATTACGGGAACAAATTTGGTAGTAGATGGCGGATACAAGGTTCGATGATGACAGGAAGAACGATTCTTGTGGGCGCAGGCGGCTTCGGGCGTGAACTACTTTGTTGGGCTCTGGACGCTCATCGTGCTGGTAATTTTCCGAAAATATCAGGATTCTTAGATGCTAATCCTAGTGCACTGGATGGATTTAACTACGGGATCAGCTGGATTGGTTCGATAGATGATTTCTCTCCTGCACCCAATGATCAGCTTCTACTTGGTATCGGTGATCCAGTCACCAAACGAAATATCGCTACTTTGCTCCTTGGGCGTGGGGGTAATTTTATTACGCTTCGGCACCCAACAGCAGTAGTCGCATCTTCGGCGACCTTGGGACAGGGTGTTGTCTTGTGCCCTTACTCAGTAGTATCGGCGGACGTCGAAATAGGTGATTTCGTGACCATCAATGTCAATTCCACCATTGGTCACGACTCATCAATTGGATCTTTTACAACCTTTAGTGCTCACGTTGACGTCACTGGGGGTGTCCAAGTTGGAGAGGGCACTTTTTTTGGAACTAGTGCTGCGATTGTGCCACGCGTAAAAATTGGACATGGAGCAAAGATTGGTGCTGGCGCCTTGATAATGCGTTCAGTTGCGCCTGACTCAGTCATGTATGTCATGCCTGCTAAGAAATTTTAATATGAATATTTTATGCGTTTTATTTTTCTGCGAGATGAGTCTATAAATGCTTAATACCCCCTTTTCACCCTGGCCGAGATTCACCACTGAAGAAGCCGATGCCTTGCAGCAAGTGCTGCTGTCGAACAAGGTGAACTATTGGACTGGCACCGAGTGCCGCGAGTTCGAGAAGGAATTCGCTGCTTGGACTGAGACTCGTCACGCAGTGGCGCTAAGCAACGGAACACTGGCACTTGATGTGGCACTGAAGGCGCTGGACATCGGCCCGGGCGACGAGGTGGTGGTAACGCCGCGGACCTTCATCGCATCGATTTCATGCGTCGTCAATGCTGGCGCCACACCGGTATTTGCCGATGTGGAAACCAACAGTGGCAACCTTAGCGCTACTACTATTAACGAGGTCTTGACGCCGCGTACCAAGGCAGTGATCTGCGTCCACTTGGCGGGCTGGCCTTGCGACATGGACCCGATCATGGCACTGGCCGGTCAGCACGGTCTGTATGTGATCGAGGACTGCGCGCAGGCGCATGGCGCGCGCTACAAGGGCCGTGCCGTGGGCAGCATCGGCCATGTGGGGGCCTGGAGCTTCTGTCAGGATAAGATCATGAGCACCGGCGGCGAAGGCGGCATGGTGACCACCAATGACGAAGCCTTGTGGCGTGCGATGTGGTCATTCAAGGACCACGGCAAGAGCTACGAGGCGGTTTACGAGCGCCAGCACCCGCCGGGCTTCCGATGGCTGCACGAGAGCTTCGGCACCAACTGGCGCATGCTCGAGATGCAGGCCGCCATCGGTCGCATTCAGCTGCGCCGCATGGCTGGCTGGACCGCCAGCCGCCAAGCTAACGCCCAGGCATTGACCATGGCACTACAACCCTTTGCCGCTGGAGACGGGCCGGTCCGCCTACCAGCCTTTGGCTGCGCCAGTGGCTGTAAGTCTGCGGGAAGCGACCTGCCCTGCACGGCTGGCTGCGAGCATGCCCAGTACAAGTTCTACGCCTATGTGCGCCCTGACAAGCTGGCCTCGGGCTGGAGCCGTGACCGCATCATCGAGGCGATCAATACCGCTGGCGTGCCCTGCTATCAGGGCAGCTGCTCCGAGGTTTATCTGGAAAAAGCGTTTGATTACACAGGATGGCGCCCGATTGAACGTCTGCAAGTAGCAAAGGAACTGGGCGAAACCAGCCTGATGTTCTTGGTTCACCCGACGCTGACCGAAGCGGAAATCGCCAAGACCTGTGCGGTGATTGGCGATGTGCTGAGCCAGGCCAGCCAGAGCCGCTAAGCCTGAAATCGCTTGGAAATCTACCTCAACAAGCTGCTGCCGCTGCTGGCACTGCCTAGCGGGCTGCTGCTACTGTTGTTGGCAGTCGCCTTGCTGTGGCGGCGGAGCTGGCCGGTCTGGCTGGCGCTTTGCCTGTTCTGGCTGGGAAGCACACCATGGGTCAGCGATCATCTGCTTCGCTGGTGCGAAGCAAATGCCGTGCGTGTAGCGGCCAGCAGCATGCCCAAGGCCCAGGCGATAGTCGTCCTCAGCGAAGGCCGGACCTTGGCCCCCGGCACAACGGGCACCAGCGAGTGGAACGACGGCGACCGCTTCTGGGGTGGCATTGCACTGTACAAAGCTGGCAAAGCACCCTGGCTGGTTTTCACGGGCGGCTGGATACCTTGGCAACGCGAACTGGCACCTGAGGGTGAAGTGCTGAAAGTCTGGGCCAGGTCACAGGGCGTTCCAGAGTCAGCCATACAGATCACAGGGAAGATCATGAATACGGCCGAAGAAGCTGCTGCCGTGGCGGCCTTGTTGCCAAAACTTTCTTCGGTAGGAAGCACCAAGCCAAAAACTATCTTGCTGGTGACTTCAGCTTTCCACATGCCGCGCGCGCAGCGACTGTTTCAGCAAGCTGGGCTACAAGTACTGCCCTACCCCGTCGACTTCAAGGTCAGCGCAGGTGAGTCTTTCAATGCCATGAAACTGCTTCCGTCAGCTGATGCCTGGCGGCTTACAGAAATGGCTTGGCGCGAATTGCTGGGGCGCGCCTACTACGCAGCCCGCCTAGGGCTGAGTCAAAGACAGGGCGCTACCGATTCAACGCCCTTGTCAAATACCCGCTAACCCACCGGATTAAAAATGACTGCAACTATCCGCAAGGCCGTTTTCCCGATTGCCGGTCTTGGCACCCGTTTCCTGCCCGCCACCAAGGCCAGCGCTAAGGAGATGCTGCCCGTGGTCGACAAGCCGCTGATCCAGTACGCGGTCGAGGAAGCCTATGCCGCCGGCATCCGCCAGATGATCTTCGTCACCGGTCGCACCAAGCGCAGCATCGAGGACCATTTCGACACCGCCTACGAACTCGAAAGCGAACTCGAGGCCGCTGGCAAGACCGAGCTGCTCGCTGTCGCGCGCTCGATCGCGCCCGATGACATGACCTGTGTCTATGTGCGCCAGCCGCGCGCGCTGGGCCTGGGACATGCCGTGCTGTGCGCCAAGGAACTGGTCGGCAACGAGGCTTTCGCCGTGCTGCTGGCCGACGACCTGATGGTCGGCCAGCCCCCGGTCATGGCGCAGATGGTCAAGCGCTACGCCGACTGGGGCACCAGCCTGCTGGCGGTGCAGGATGTGCCGCGCGAGCACACCAAGCGCTACGGCATCGTCTCGGGCCAGCAGGTGGCCGAGGACATGCTCGACGTGTCGGGCATCGTCGAAAAGCCGGCGCCCGAAGTCGCGCCGACCACGCTGGCCGTGGCCGGGCGCTACATCCTGACGCCGGGCCTGTTCAAGGAACTCGAGAACCTGCCGCGTGGCGTCGGCGGCGAGATCCAGCTGACCGACGGCATCGCGCAGCTGCTGCGGCGCGAGAAGGTGTTTGCCTACCGCTACCAGGGCCAGCGCTACGACTGCGGCAGCAAGCTCGGCTTCCTGCAGGCCACGGTCGACCTGGGGCGCTGCCACCCCGAAGTCGGTGCCGACTTCACGGCCTGGCTGGAACAGCAGATCTGCTGAAGCTCAGCGCCCAGGCCGATCAGGCCTCATGAGGCCTCGTTCAGGCAGCCGCCGCGGCGGCTGCATCGTGGCGCTTGAGGCTGTGGCCTTGCGCGGTATAGGTACGCCAGCGCAGGCGGGCCGCCTCGCGTCCGGGCTGGTCCAGGCCGACGATCTCGATCACCTTGCGGTAGCCCTCGTAGGCCGGCGGCAGCTCGGACAGGGGCAGCAGGTTGATCAGCACCTCGGCGCCGGGCCAAACAACTGCCTGGTCCGCGATCAGGATCGGCGAATGGGCCCGCACTGACTCCTCGGCGTCCCAGCGCGCGTGCGCAATGAAGTCCTCGGGCGCGAAGGTCCAGAGCGCCTGATCGAGCTCGCGTGCCAGCTCCGGCGGCGCGCAGACCAGCGCGCTCATGCCGGCCTGGCGCACCTTGCGCAGCAGGCGCAACAGGTAGCGCAGCGGATCGGGCACGTTGAAGTGGAAGGCCACTTCGGGCTGGTGTGCCACGCTCAAGCCTTCTTGCGCGCCTTGGCCGCCTTCTTGGCCTTGGCAGGCTTGGCGCTCGGCGCAATCGTGGAAGCCGTGGTCACCGTCGTAGGGGCCGGGCTGGCCGGCTTTTCGAGCCGCACCGGTTTTTCCACCACCCGCGCCGGCTGATCGGCCGCAATGCGCGCAGCCTCGTCAACCAGATACTGCAGCAGCAGGCCGACCGGACGGCCGGTCGAACCCTTGGCCGCGCCGCTCTTCCAAGCCACGCCCGCGATGTCCAGATGGGCCCAGGCCTGGTTTTCCTGGACGAACTTCTGCAGGAACTTGGCCGCCGTCACGACACCGGCTTGGCGCCCGGCGACGTTGCCCATGTCGGCGAAGTTGGACTTCAGGCCCTCGGCATACTCGTCGTCGAGCGGCATGCGCCAGCACAGGTCTTGCGCGGCAGCGCCGGCCTCCTGCAACTGCAGCGCGAGCTCGTCCTGGTTCGCGAACAGGCCGGCGCGCACGCCGCCGAGCGCAATCACGCAAGCCCCGGTCAGGGTAGCGATGTCGATCAGCGCGCGCGGCTCGAAGCGCTGGGCATAGGTCAGCGCGTCGCACAGGATCAGCCGACCCTCGGCGTCGGTGTTGAGCACCTCGATGGTCTGGCCGCTCATGCTGGTCACGACATCGCCCGGCTTGACCGCGCGACCGCTCGGCATGTTCTCGCAGGCCGGGATCAGGCCGACCACGTTGACCGCCGGCTTGAGCTCGGCCAGCGCCGCGAAGGTACCCAGCACGCTGGCCGCGCCCCCCATGTCGAACTTCATCTCGTCCATTTCGGCGGCCGGCTTGATCGAGATACCGCCTGTATCGAAGGTCACGCCCTTGCCGACCAGCACCACCGGCGCGACCGACTTGTGCGCACCCTGGTACTTCAGCACGATGAAGCGCAGCGGCTGCTCCGAGCCCTGGGACACGGCCATGAAGGCGCCCATGCCCAAGGCCTCGACCTCGGCCGGGCCCAGGATCTCGGCGCTCAGGTGCGACTTCTTGGCCAGCTGGCGCGCGGCATCGGCCAGCAGCGTCGGCGTGGCGTGGTTGGCCGGGCGGTTCGCCCATTCCTTGGCCAGCTCGATGCCGCGCACCGTGGCGCAACCGAGCTCGAAGCCCGAACGCACCGCGCCGGCATCGGTCACGCCCAGGTCGACGCGGCGGATCGCGCGCGGCTGCGGCAGGCTCTTGGTGGCGGTGTAGACATAGCTGGCATCGGCCACGGCCTGCACCAGCGCATTGATGGCAGCCACGGCCAGCGACCCGGCATAGACACCCAGGGTCTTGAGCTTGAGACCCTTGAGCGGGGCCATCGCCGCCAGCGCCGCCTTGCGCACCTGGGCCGCCGAGCCGTCACCGGCGCGCACGAACAGCAGCCGGCGCGCCGTCACGCCAGGCAGGCCATAGGCCTGCAGCAGCTTGCCCGCGCCCTCTTCCAGGTCCTTGGCCGCCAGCGCGGACTGGACCCAGACGCTGATCGGGTCCTGCGCATGACGGCTGGCCGCCAGCACCTCGTCGGCACACAGCACCAGCAACGCGTCAACTTCCCATTCGGCCGCCTGGGCCAGGCTCACGGACTTGAGTTCGAAGTTCATAATATGGTTACATGTAAAAATCCAGTCAATGTTATTCCATTCCACTATCAGGCGAGAGCTCGCGCGCAGCTTCGGTGCCAACCTGCTGGTGCTGTTCACCATCGTGCTGACGATGCTGCTGATCCGCACCCTGGGCATGGCCAGCAAGGGCAGCGTCAACCCGCAGGAAATCCTGCTGGTGCTGACCTACACCGTGATGGCGCAAATGCCGATCGTGCTGACGATCGCGCTGTTCGTCGCCATCGTCTCGACGCTGTCGCGCATGTACGCCGACAGCGAGATGTTCATCTGGTTCTCGGCCGGTCGCGGCCTGGCCAGCTTCCTGCCGCCGATATTGCGCTTCGCCTGGCCGGTGCTGCTGGCCATCACCTTGCTGGTGGTCTGGGCCTGGCCCTGGGCCAATGCGCAGACCGAACTGCTGCGCATCCGCTACGAGCAGCGCGGCGACCTCGACCGCGTCAGCCCGGGCCAGTTCATGGAATCCTCGGGCGGGCGACGCGTGTTCTTCATCGACCGAGACACCTCGGGCGGCAAACAGGGCCGCAACGTCTTCATTGCCGACACCGATGCCAACGGCCGCGAGACCATCACCTCGGCCCAGGCCGGCCGGATCGAATGGATAGGCCAGGACCAGTTCCTGATGCTCGACCGCGGCCAGCGGCTCGAACTGCCACCGCCCGACCAGGCCAATGACACCATCCGCGTCAGCGAATTCGAAAGCTACGGCATCCGCATCGGCGGCAAGGCAACACTTGACGGCCAGTCGGCCAAGTTCAAGGCGCTGCCGACGCTGGAGCTGCTGCAAGACCCGACCCCGGCAGCGCTCGGCGAACTGTCCTGGCGCATCGGCATGGCAATCACGGCGCTCAACTTCGTGCTGATCGCGGTCGCGGTGTCGGTGTCGAATCCGCGCGCCGGGCGCAGCGGCAACCTGGTGTTCCTGCTGTTCAGCTTCGTGCTCTACTACAACCTGGTCAACCTGGGCACCGGCTGGATCGCGGCCGGCAAGTTCGACTGGCGGCTCTACATGCTGGCCGTGCACGGCGGCGTGCTGACGGTCACGCTGGCCTGGCTGGCCAAGCGCCACTACAACTGGCAGCTCTGGCCCAGGCGCAGCGCCAGCGCCACGGCAGCTACAACGACGGCAACGGCAACAACGCCCCAAGGGGGCCACGCATGAAGACCTTGCGCCGCCTGATCTATGGCGAAATCCTGATCGCCGTCCTGTTCGTGCTGCTGGCCTTCCTGGCGCTGTTCTCCTTCTTCGACCTGGTCGACGAGCTGCCCACGCTGGGCCGCGCCTCGCCGCTCGACCCGACCCGGGTCTATGCGCTGCCACAGGCGCTGGCCTATGTCGCGCTGCAACTGCCGACCCGCATCTACGAGCTGCTGCCGATCGCGGTACTGATCGGCAGCGTGTTCGTGCTGGTGCGGCTGGCACAAAGCTCCGAATTCACCATCCTGCGCACCAGCGGACTGGGCCCGGGCCGCGCGCTGCGCACCCTGCTCGGACTTGGCGCCGGCTTCGTGCTGCTGACCTTCGCGATCGGCGACTATGTCGCGCCCGCCGCCGGCAAGACCGGCCAGCTGCTCAAGTCCCATTACCAGGGCCGTACCACCCTGGGCCGCACCGGCGCCTGGCTCAAGGAGCGCAGCGAGGACAGCCAGTTCTCGGTCAACGTCGGCGCGCTCGGGGCCGACGGCGCACTGCAGGAAGTGCGCATCTTCGAGTTCGGCGATGACGGCCGCCTGCGCTCGACCCTCAAGGCCGCAACCGGCCAGATCGCCAGCAACGGCGGCAGCGGCACAGGCGGTCACTGGCAGCTGCAACAGGTCCAGCGCCAGCAATTCGACACCCGGGGCGGTCAGGCCAATGTGCAGCGCCAAACCCTGGCGCAATGGGACTGGCCCACCGGACTCAGCAGCGAAATGGTCTCGGTCGCGCTGCTCAAGCCCGAGCGCATGGCCACGCTCGACCTGTTCCGCTATGTGCGCCACCTCGAAGCCAACGGCCAGAACGCCCAGCGCTACGAGATCGAATTCTGGCGCAAGCTGTTCTACCCGCTGAGCTGCCTGGTCATGGTCGTGCTCGCGCTGCCGTTCGCCTACCTGCATTTCCGCTCCGGCGGGGTCGCGGGCTATGTGTTCCTGGGCGTGATGCTCGGCATCAGCTTCTTCCTGCTCAGCAACGTGTTCGGCTACATCGGCAACCTGCGCGCCTGGGCCCCCTGGCTGGTCGCAGCCGCGCCCTCGCTGCTCTACTCGCTAGTCTCGCTCGGCGCCTTCGGCTGGCTGGTGCTCAGGCATTAACCCCCGCACAAACTAGGACCTACATGCTCGCCATCCTCATCTTCGCCCACGGTTCGCGCGACCCGCTCTGGCGCGCGCCGGTCGAAGCCGTCGCCCACGCCGTGCGCGCCCAGGCCCCCGACGCCCATGTCGCCTGCGCCTACCTCGAACTCTGCACGCCGGAACTGCCCGAAGCCGCAGCCCAGGCCATCGCCGCTGGCGCGTCCGAAGTGCGCGTGCTGCCGCTGTTCTTCGGCATGGGCAAACATGCGCGCGAAGACCTGCCGCTGCTGATGACGCAACTGCGCCAGGCCCACCCCGATGTCGCGTTCAAGTTGCTGCCTACCGCTGGCGAGCAGCCGCGCCTGACCGCGCTGCTGGCCGAGCTCGCGCTGGAAGCCGAATGAACCTGCACCAGTTCCGCTTCGTCCAGGAGGCCGTGCGCCGCAACCTCAACCTGACCGAGGCGGCCAAGGCCCTGCACACCTCGCAGCCGGGCGTGTCGAAGGCCATCATCGAGCTCGAGGACGAACTCGGGGTCGAGATCTTCTCGCGCCACGGCAAGCGCATCAAGCGCGTGACCGAGCCCGGCCAGCATGTGCTCAAAAGCATCGACATCATCCTGCGCGAGGTCAACAACCTCAAGCGCATCGGCGAACAGTTCTCGGCCCAGGACAGCGGCACCCTCAGCATCGCCACCACCCACACCCAGGCCCGCTACGTGCTGCCCGGTCCGGTGGCCAAACTGCGCATCGCCTACCCCAAGGTCGGCATCAGCCTGCACCAGGGCTCGCCGGACCAGGTCGCGCGCATGCTGATCGAGGAAACGGCCGAAATCGGCATCGCCACCGAATCGCTGGGCCAGTACGACGAACTCGTCACCCTGCCCTGCTACGACTGGCAACATGTGCTGGTGCTGCCGTTCGGCCATCCGCTGCTCGACAAGGAACGCATCAGCCTGGAAGACCTGGCCAAGCTGCCGCTGATCACCTACCACCCGACCTTCACCGGCCGCACCCGCATCGACCAGGCCTTCGCACAGCGCCAGCTGGTGCCCAACGTGGTGCTCGACGCGATCGACTCCGACGTCATCAAGACCTATGTCAAGCTCGGCATGGGCGTGGGCATCGTCGCCGAGATGGCGATGCAGGGCGACGAACGCAGCCCCGACCTGGTCGCGCGTCCGGCCGGCCACCTGTTTGGCCAGAACGTCGCGCGCGTGGCCTTCAAGCGTGGCGCCTACCTGCGGCTGTTCGTGCTCAAGTTCGCCGAATTCCTCAGCGACCGCCTGAGCCGCGATCTGATCATGAAGGTCATGCAGGGCCAGGGTCACGACTACGAAATGTAGCTAGAATCTGATCGAAATGAGCAACCTTCCACACCCGGTACTCGATGCGCAGCAAGACAGCGCCTGGTACCTCGCCTACACCAAGCCTAAGTCCGAAGAAATCGGGCGCGACAACCTGCTCAAGCAAGGCTTCGAGGCCTGGCTGCCCAAGATCAAGGCCGTCAAGCCACGCCGGCGCAAGGCCGAGGACGCCCTGTTCACGCAGGAAGCCATGTTCCCGCGCTACCTGTTCTTCCGCCCGGCACACCCGCAGCAGTCGATCTCGGTCGTGCGCTCGACGCTCGGCATCACCAGCCTGGTGCGTTTCGGCCACGAATTTGCCCAACTGCCGCACGACAAGCTCAAGCAGATCGCGCAGTGGATCGAACAGCAGCAGGAGCGCTCGGCGGCCGAACTCATGGGCCTGCAGCCCGGCACGGCGGTCAAGGTCGTGGCCGGACCGCTGGCCGGCTTGGACGCGCTGGTGCGCATGACGGCGCAGGACCGAGTGATAGTTTTGCTGCAACTGCTAGGAAAAGACCACGAAGTGGCAATCCCCTATCAGTCGCTGGCATGCGCCTGACAAGCATCCGACAGCAATCCGGTCAAAATGCAATAAAAACTGCTTCCTGCTGACTCATAATGACCCAGCAAGGCAATTGCACCATTCCATCAACTTGACAAGTCCGAGGACATCATGACTTTCCTACTCAAGCAAACCTTCAAAATGCTGGCAATCGCCGGCCTCGTCAGCGGTCTGGCAGCTTGCGGCGGCGGCGGCGACGGCACCCTGGTGACCCAAGACCTGAAGGCCGTCACGGTCAGCGCGGCCACCGAAGCCACGGCTGAACAGTACGCCAAGCTGCTGGTCAACAAGACTGCCAGCCTGCCTGTCGGCGCCATCTTCACCGAAGCCGGCGCACCGACCGTGACTGCCGGCACCAACTTCACCTTCACCCCGATCCCGGCTGGCGCCCCGGCCAGCGCGATTTCCGGCTTCAAGCTCAGCGACGCCAAGGGCACCTTCAGCGGCTACATCGCTGCCGGCTCCACCATCCTGTGCGGCAAGGGCACCTGGGGCGGCACGACCTACCCGATCCCGCCCAGCACCGGCGACGCCAACGGCAACGCCTGCTTCACCATCAACGGCAACATGGTGCTCGACCCGAGCACCGACCGTCTGGTGGCTGGCGCGCAGAACGTCGACATCACCGTGACCATCACCGGTGCCGGCACCACCACCCGCTCGACCGTCAGCACCAGCGTGACTGTCACCTACAGCGCTGACGGCACCACGGCCACCATCACCGACAGCGCTGGCACCAGCTTCGTGGTCGACACCGTTGTCGTCACCGGCAGCGTGACCGGCGCCAACACCTGATCGAGCGCCCCTGACATGCCGCCTGGCGCGGCCTGCCACCCGCCTAGGCCCGCCCCGTGCGGGCCTTTTTCATGGGCGTGGCGCCACACCCACATATCCCAAGCGAAATTCGATCAAAATACAACAAAACTCCTCTCGATATCTCATAATGAGGCGGCAAGGCAATTGCGCTTTTTCTTCAACTTGACGAGCGAGAGGACGACATGAATTTTCGATTCAACCCAACCTTGAGGATGCTGGCAGTCGCTGGCGTCATCGGTAGCCTGGCGGCTTGCGGCGGTGGTGGTGGTGGCAGCCCGGTGATCACTCCGCCGGCCGAGGTCATCACGGCGGCGTACAAGTACCAACTGGTCTTCGTCGACGCGGTGACCAATGCCCCGATCACCGACCCGCTGTCGGTCAACTTCACCGGCCAGTCGATCACCGACAACGAGGTGCTCGACTCCGAGAACAAGTCGGTCAAGGGTCGCACCCTCAGCACCAACAACGGCCTGCTGACCGTCGTCGCCAACTTCAACGGCAGCAACGACTTCTTCGCCTTCACCGGCGGCAACCTGGCGCTGGGCTGGAACACCTCGGGCACGCAGATCACCAAGGATCTGTCGAAGGAAGGCGACCAGGTCATCACCGTCAAGCTGACCAACTCCAAGCCAGCCAAGGTCGCCGCGCTCAACGCCGACACCGACTTGGGCCTGGCGATGGCCACCGGCACCGCCACGGCCAGCGCCACCGGCGTGATCGCCAGCAACACCGTCGTGAGCACGGCGCCCAAGACCGTCACCAACGACCAGGGCGTCTCGGAGCCGGTCGGCACCGCCAAGATCACCATCCCGGCCAACACGGTGGCGCGCGATGCCAACGGCGTTGCCGCATCGGGCGGCCTGACCCTGACCGTCACCAAGTACTCCAACAACGAGACCCAGTCGCTGCAAGCCTTCCCGGGCGGCTTCGCCCCCACGGTGTCGGACCCCAACAGCAGCTACCTCGGCGCTGGCGTGACCGAAGCCAGCGGCAACTTCATCACTGGCGGCTTCGCGCAGTTCAACGTCACCGACAGCACCGGCAAGGCGATCAAGAACTTCGACACCCCGGTCACCCTGACGATCGACCTGCCCAAGAGCTCCAAGAACCCCGAAACCGGCGTGCCCCTGGTGGCGGGCGACATCTACCCGATCTGGAGCTTCGACGAAACCACCGGCAAGTGGGCGTTCGAACAGAACGGCACTATCCGCGAGAAGTCGCCGGTCGATGCCAACAACTTCGAAGTCGTCTTCACCTCGAAGCACCTGTCCTACTGGAACCTGGACTGGCTGTACTGGCAAGCCGGCGCCAACTGCGACGGCCGCCTCAACATCACGGGCCGTCCGGCAGGCGACAACCGCGCCCTGTATGTCGACATCACCGGCGTGGCAGGCACCAACTACTACATGTCGGCGCTGAAGAACCAGCCGATCACCGACTCGCTGCTCAACCTGGCCAAGTCGCCCAAGACCAACGTCAACATCAGGATCCGCACTGCTGACGGCGTGCTGCGCGGCAGCGCCAACAACGTGAACCTGTGCACCACCGCCGCTGGCGGCGGCGCCACCGTCCAGGTCAGCCTGCCCACGGTGTCCTACGCCTCGCTGGTGACCACGGTGACCGAATCCTGCCCGGACGGCTCCTTCCAGCGCGCGAGCCCGACCTCGGTCTGGCTCTACACCAACAACTGGCGTGGCGGCTACACCGCCACCGGCACCAGCACCCTCAGCAACATCGAGTCCGGCAGCGCCGGCACGCTGTGGGCCTGGAACCGGCTCACCAGCCAGTGGGTGACCCGCAGCGTCACGGTCAACGCCCCGACCACGTCGCAGGCCTTCAACTTCAACAACCTGCAGTGCACCACCGGGGGCATCACCGGCGCCCAGTAAGCCACCACAACGCCCGGCCGTCATCCAGACCGGCCGGGCCTACGAGAAAACCCGCCGCGGCGGGTTTTTTCATGGGGGACGGGCGCCAGACCGGCACCTAAGGCTCAGCGCGGCGCCGCCAGCTGCTGTGCCAGCGCGGCACGCAGGCGCGCGCTGTTGGCCAGCATGTCGTCGCGGCCGTTGCGGTCGAAGTCGGTGACGTCGGTGCGCAGGCCGTGGCGCGCGCGCGGCTGCTCGCCATAGCCCTGGGTCAGGATGTTGTCCTTGTCGCCGACCTTGGTCTGCAGGCCCCAGGCAAAGCGGTCGCTACCGCGCAGCGTCACCGGACCCAGCTCCTGCGCCGCCTTGGGGCCCAGCGGCAGACTCAGGGTGAAGCCGACAAACTTGCGCTGTGCCGCCATCGCAGTGCCGGCATCGCCCTGGGTGTCACGGTAGAACAGACGGATCATGGTGTCGCCAAACCAGTGGTGCGAGGCCAGGTTGTAACCCTGGTCGCCACCCAGGAAGCGGCCAGCGGTCGCTTCCAGCTGCCAGGCGCCGGGCACCAGGCTCCAGCGCGCGCTGCCCAGCAGCGGGGTCTGGCGGGCAGCGGTGATCTCATGCTCGAAACGGCCCGCAGTGGCGCTCAAGCGCCAGCGGCCGTCCTCGGTCATCCACAGCCCCTCGACCATGCCGCCGCGGTAGTTGCGGTCGATATAGCCGGCACTGGCCTGCGCCGCCACGCCATGGGGCAAGGCCTTCCAGTAGCTCAACAGGCTGCTGTCAAAGCCCAGCTCCTGGGGGCGATAGCCGGCAAAGGCCTGGCCGTCCTTGAAATCGTTCGAATGCAGCATCGGTGCCGACAGCACGCCTTGCCAGAACAGGCCGGGCGCCAGGTTGACCTCGGTGCCCAACTCCAGCGCCAGCGAATAATCAAACAGGCCCAGCTCGGTGCCAACCGCCGTGCGCAGGCCGGGGCCGATCTCGAACTGCGGCAACCAGGCCGGGCCGGCGTCAACAAAGGCCTGCTGGGCAGATTCGGGGCTGGCAGCCTCGCGGCGGGACTGCAGGCGCGCCTGCACGGCTGCCGGCCATTCGCCATCGCGGCTCAGCCACAGGGCGCGGCCCGGCTGACCTTCTACCTCGGCCATGCCGGCCATGCCAGCGCAGCGGGTCCAGCCCTGCAGCCAGCCGTCCAGGCAGGTGGCATTGGTGTAGGCATGCAGCACCGGCTCGCGCTGGTAGGTCAGGGTCAGCAGCAGCTCGTCAGCGGCCGTGGCGCCAACCGGCTTGAGCCAGGCCGCCAGCGCGGCGCCCAGGGCGTCGATCTGGCTCTGGCGCCAGCGGCGCGACTCGGCACGCACCTGCCAGAGGGCGGGCTGGCCGGACTGGGCCGGACTGTGCCGCACGCTGATCTGGGCAAAGCCACTGGCCTGCAAGGCCTGGGCCAGGCCTTCGGCCGTCAGTTGGGCCTGGGGCGAAAGTGGCACCAGCGACGAAGGCTGCAGGTCCGACTGAGGCAGCGGCTGCGGCGCTGCCGGCGCGCGGCGCGGCAAGAAAGGCTCGGGTGTCTGGCCCATGACCCAGTTCAGCGCCGCGTTCATTTGCCAGGCCTGCTGGCCGGTCGAATCGGTCAGCTTGCGGCTGGCACCGACGCGCAGTGCCAGGTCGCGGCCCAGCGGGCGCAGGTAATTCAGGCCCAGGCGGGCCTCACGGCTGTCATGCTCCAGGGCTGCAGCCCAATGGTCGTCCAGGCGCAACACCACGCTGCCAAAGCCGCCGTCGAGTAAGGCAGTGGCCGATTTCGGCCTGCCGTAGCCCAGACTCAGATCCAGCGGGCCCCAGGTCGAAGTCGCCACGCCGTAATAGGACCGGTAGCTGGTCGCTGCACCGCCATAATCGGTGAAACCTAACGCCAGGCGCGTGTCGAGCGGCAGCTCGATCGGCAGCTGGTATTTGGCGCTGACCGACAGGTCGCGCTGACCACCGGCGCAGGACTTGTAGTAGAGGTTGCAATCCAGGTCACCCTCGTAGGCCAGGCGCCCCACCAGCTCCAGCCCCGGCAGCAGGCCAAAGCCGGCGTTGACGCTGCCAAAGCTGCCTTGCGGCTTCTTGCGGGCGCGCTCCGGGTTGCTGTTGGTCAATGACAGGCCGGCCCCACCCCAGGGCAGCACATCGGCAGTCGGCGAATTGATGGCCGCGCTGTAGCCAGTGGGCGCCAGCTGTGCCGTTGGCCAGGGCTCGTCGGCCAGCACCGTCAGCGGACAGCAAGCCAACCAGGCGGCGTAGGACACTGAACCCCATCTGATCTGCTTGAAATAAGAGGTATTTATCACTTTTACCGATCGAAAGATTTTTAACTGGGCAGCAAAGTTTAGTTTTCTGCTTTCATACGCCAATGTGAATGTCATTTTTTCTACATTAGAACCGGCTAGAATCGTAAACGATGTGTCGCCAGGTTTACCCCTGCCAACACTGCGGTAGCCATGGTATCGCCACTTTTATTCAATATGGTTTCACCGTACCGCCGACTCCCATTCCCCCATTACGCCATGCCCCATAGCAACCTTGCCGCACCGCCCATGAATCCACCGCAAGTTCGCCACCCAGCCAGCACCCGCGCCCTGCTCGCCGGCCTGGCGCTCAGCCTGGGCGGTTGCGCCATGGCCCCCGGCATGTATGTGGGCAAGCAGGGGGCGCTCGAAGCACCCAGGCGCACCACCCTGTTCAGCGCGATGAACCGCCCGGTGGAGCCAGTCACCGTGGCTGGCCCAGCCGATGCCGCGCCACCCGGTGCCATCACCCCGATCACGCCAGCGCTGATCCAGCAGCAGCGCGCCGCGCGCCGCGACGAGGTGCCAGCCGACGTGCAAGCCCTGTTTGCCGCGCCCAAGACCTACACCATCGGTGCCGGCGACGTGCTCAACATCGTGGTCTGGGACCACCCGGAACTGGCCATCACCCCGGCCGGCGCTACCACCACCAGCACCACGCTGGGCGGCGACTCCACCACCCAGTCGGTGGTCGGCAACGGCTACAACGTCAGCCCGCAGGGCCTGATCCAGTTTCCCTATGTCGGCACCGTCAAACTGGCGGGCCTCAACGAATACGAGGCGCGCGAACTCATCACCGAACGGCTGGCCAAGTACATCAAGAACCCGCAGGTCACGGTGCGCATCCAGTCCTACCGCAGCGGCCGGGTCTACCTCGACGGCGAAATCCGCAGCCCGGGCCTGCAGGCGCTCAACGACATCCCGATGACCCTGCCCGAGGCCATAGGCCGCGCCGGCGGCTTCACGGCCACGGCGGACCGGGCCTCGATCGCGCTGTCGCGCAACGGCCAGACCACGCTGATCAATCTGGCGCAGTTGACCGAACGCGGCATCAACCCGAGCCGCATCCTGCTGGCGCATGGCGACATGGTGCGGGTGCTGGGACGCGAGGAAGCCAAGGTATTCGTGCTCGGCGAAGTGCTGCGTCCGAACAGCCAGCCGCTGCGCAACGGCCGCCTGACGCTCAACGAAGCACTGTCCGACTCCGGCGGCGTCAATCCGATCAGCGCCGACCCGCGCCAGATCTTCGTGGTGCGGACGCAAAACCCGGAAAAGCCCGAAATCTTCCACCTCGACGCCCAGTCGCCGGTCGCCTATGCGCTGGCCGAAGGGTTCGAACTGAAAGCGCGCGACGTGGTCTATGTCGATCCGGTGCCGCTGGTGCGCTGGAACCGCGTCATCAGCCTGATCCTGCCAAGCGCGCAGGCCGTCAACGTCACGCGCGACGCCACCGCCGCCAAATAAGCCATGAAGCATGTGCTCACGCTCTGCATAGGCAATATCTGCCGCAGCCCGCTGGCCGAGGTGCTGCTGGCACGCGAACTGCCGCAACACCAGGTCTGGTCGGCCGGGCTGGCAGCCGTGGTCGGCGCAGCGGCCGACCCGCTGTCGCAACAAATCGCCATCGAACAGGCGCTGGACCTGTCGGCGCACCGGGCACAACAGGTCACGGCCCCAATGTGCCAGCTGGCCGACGTGATCCTGGTGATGGAACAAAGCCACAAGGCCTGGCTGGAACAGCAATACCCGCTGGTGCGCGGCAAGGTGTTCCGGCTCGGCCAGTTCGGCGGGTTCGAAATCGCCGACCCGCATCGCCAGCCGCGCGAAGCCTTCGACGCTGCCTTCGCCGCCATCCGCCAAGGCGTGGCCGACTGGGCCCCGCGCATCCGCCAGCTCAGCGCCTGAACCCCATAATTTTCCGTCATGAACTTCCCCCCCAGCCTCAATCCCCCGGCCAACCTGCCCCCGGTCACACAGCAACAACAAGAAGAAGACGACAGCATCAGCCTGCTGGACCTGCTCGACGTCGTGATCGAGCAGCGCTGGCTGATCGGCGCGGTCACGGCGGCGGCGATCGCCATCGGCGGCAGCTATGCGCTGACCGCGACCCCAATCTATGAAGCCAACACGCTGATCCAGGTCGAGGACAGCAAGGGCAGCTCGCTGGGCGGGCTGATCGGCGACGCCGGCAACCTGTTCGACATCAAGTCACCGGCCACGGCCGAAATCGAGATCCTGCGGTCGCGACTGGTAGTCGGGCAGGCAGTGTCGAATCTGCAACTTGACCTCAACGTCACGCCCAAGTACCTGCCGGTGCTGGGGCGCTGGCTGTCACGGCGCGCCACCGAGCCGTCCAGCCCCGGCTTCCTGGGCATGGATGGTTATGTGTCGGGCAATGAAGCGCTGCAGGTGGCACGCTTCGAGGTGCCCAAGGCCTTGGAAGGGCAACGCTTCAGCGTCAAGCTGACGGCCAACGGCTATGCGCTGCACAGTGCCGACGGCCAGGCACTGGGCCAAGCGGCGTTCGGCGCGCCGCTGGGCTTTTCGCTGATGGGCAACCAGGGCGAACTGCTGGTAGCCAGCGCAGTGGGCCAGCCCGGTGCCGAGTTCTACGTCAGCAAGCGCTCGCACCTGGCGGTGACCGAAGGCCTGCAAGCTGATCTGAAGATCGCCGAACAGGGCAAGCAGTCCGGCGTGCTGCGCAGCAGCCTGCAAGGCGCCGAGCCGGAACAGATCAGCCGAATCTTGAACGAGGTCGGCACCTTGTATGTACGGCAAAACGTCGAGCGCAAGGCGGCCGAGGCAGAAAAGTCGATCGCCTTCCTCAACAGCCAGCTGCCGGATCTGCGGAAAGAACTTGAAGCATCGGAAGGCAAGTTCAACCAGTTCCGCAGCCAGCAAGGCACGTTCGACCTCGACAGCGAAGCCAAGGCCATGCTCGGTCAAGGCGTGGAGCTCAAGGTCAAGCTGCTCGAAGCGCAGCAAAAGCGCAAGGAGCTCGAAACCCGCTTCACGGCGCAGCACCCGAGCGTGCAGGCGCTGGACAACCAGATCCAGGCGCTGCAAAGGGAAATCGGTGGCCTGGACGGCAAGGCCAAGTCGTTCCCCAGCACACAGCAGGACCTGCTGCGGCTGACGCGCGACGTCAAGGTCAACAGCGAACTCTATACCAATCTGCTCAACAGCTTCCAGCAGCTGCGGCTGGTCAAGGAAGGCAAGGTCGGCAATGTGCGCATCGTCGACACCGCCGTGGCGCCCGAAAAGCCGGTCAAGCCGCAGCGCGGCCTGGTGCTGGCGCTGTCGGGTGTGCTGGGCCTACTGGTCGGCCTAGGCCTGGCCTTCCTGCGCAACAGCCTGAAGCCCGGCATCAAGAGCGCGGACGAACTGGAGCAGGCACTAGGCCTGCATGTGTTCGCCACGGTGCCCAAGTCAGCGGTGCAGCAACAGCTGGCGGTGCAGATCGTGGCCAAGAAGCCCGGCGTGCACCTGCTGGCAGCGGTCAAGCCCGACGAGCCAGCGATCGAA
>Ga0208374_1000163_pt1 | contig 40730 bp, 35 predicted proteins | sample RifOxyC3_FD_184037 | JGI IMG/M metagenome (GOLD analysis project Ga0208374, IMG submission 184037) | Groundwater microbial communities from Rifle, Colorado - Rifle Oxygen_injection C3 (SPAdes) | ecosystem: Environmental > Aquatic > Deep subsurface > Groundwater | place: Rifle, Colorado, USA...
CTTGCGTGATGCATCAAAGGATCCACGTTGGGCGGGAGTCTTCACGGTCACCGAAGAACCACTCGTTTCATCGGATATCATTGGAAATCTTCATGGTGCGATCGCCGATCTCGACCTCACTCGTGTTGTTGATGGTAATCTCGTAAAAGTGATGAGTTGGTATGATAATGAGATGGGGTATACCAATACGCTCGTCATGCACGTCGCCGAGGTTGCGAAGTACGTGTAATCTTTCTTCTTCTTTCATTGTTTGGTAATAATTGCCCGAAAGGGTGATTATTGCTTTATGCTGAGAAATAACGTGAAAAAGAAAACTTCCTTTTGAAATCTTGTGGTTTAAGGGTAAAATAGAAAATAATGAAAATCTACATTGCGACAGATCATGCTGGATATGAACTAAAAGAGACTCTTGCGTCATATCTTGAAAAAGACCTTGGATACACAGTTGCGGACATGGGTGCTCATCAGAATGATCCAAATGACGACTATCCTGATTTTATCCAGCTTGCTGCACAGGAGGTTTCACATGATCCATTCGGTTCGCGCGGCATCATTGTTGGTGGTTCGGGGCAGGGTGAAGCTATCGTCGCCAATCGTTTCCCAAAAGTACGCTGTGCGGTCTACTATGGAGGAAACCTTGATATTGTAAGATTGTCACGTGAGCACAATAGTGCAAATATTCTCTCGCTTGGCGCAAGATTCATGTCACCTGATGAGGCGAAGGCTGCGGTAAAACTTTGGCTTGAGACGCAATTTTCAGAAGATGAGCGTCATGTGCGTCGCTTAAAAAAGATCGAGCAGATATGGCCATACCGATGATCGGTCATACATGGCTTTAGTATGTGGGAAAATGTTCTACCGCGAAAACATTGTCCGTGGTAAACTTTATGGATGATAGAGATCATTCCGGCGATAATGCCTGATTCACAGGAGGACCTGATTGAAAAGGCGACACGTGTCAGGGGGCATGTTCCTCTTGCGCAAGTAGACATCATGGATGGAGTTTTTGTGAAGTCAAAAAGCTGGCCGTATACTACGGGTGGTGTAAAGCGTGACGAGTATTTTCTTGCGCTCACGAATCAGGATGAGGGATTGCCTTTTTGGGATGACCTTGATTACGAGATCGATCTCATGATAAGTGAACCCGAGAAACATATCGATGAATGGCTGCCGCTCGGCGCAAGTCGTTTGATATTTCACATTGAGTCCATAAAAGATAGCGATGCATTTTGGGGTCATGATATTTGGAAAGAGGGTGCACGCGATATTGGGGGAGAAAAGGTCGTAGAGGTTGGCTTGGCGCTTAATCCTGATACTTCACTTGATGCGATCCTTCCATATGTTCCGCTTCTCGATTTTGTTCAGTGTATGGGTATTACAAAGATCGGATATCAGGGGCAGGAGTTTGACGAACGTGTGTTGGAACAGATAAATCAGCTACGCGTGAAGTTTCCCAATCTTAAGATCAGCGTTGATGGCAGTGTGAACCGAGAGACGATACCACTACTACGGTCTGCAGGGGCAAATCGCGTCGTGTCCGGTTCGGCGATATTTGGAAGTAATGACATCAAGGCAGCGATCAAGTCTTTGAAAAATAGTTAATAGTTTTTATTTTTTATTCCATGGAACATTTATACGACGAAGATATTAAACGACTCGAACTTCAGGCGAATGATATTCGTCAGACGATCGTCGAGATGCTTGTAGAAGCAGGCTCGGGGCACACTGCGGGGCCACTTGGTATGGCAGATATCTTTGCGTTATTATATTTCCGTGCCTTACGTCATGATCCAAAGAATCCCGGGTGGGAAGATCGTGATCGACTCATTCTTTCAAATGGGCATATCTGCCCCGTGCTTTACGCGGCGATGGCGCATTCAGGATATTTCTCTGTTGATGAAGCCCGTAGAACATTACGCAAGTTTGGCTCGCGTCTGCAGGGTCATCCACATCGCGAGTGGTTACCCGGGCTTGAGACATCATCGGGACCACTTGGTTCCGGACTTTCTCAGGCCGTAGGAATGGCACTTGCTGACCGCATGGATAGGGGTCCGCAGTCGAATCGTTTTTATTACTGCTTGATGGGGGATGGCGAGCTTAACTGTGGTCAGATATGGGAAGCAGCTCTTCTTGGTGGGAAAGAAAAACTTCATAATGTTATCGGTATTGTCGATCGTAATAATATTCAGATCGATGGTTTTACGGAAGATATCATGCCGCTTGAGCCACTCAAGGCAAAATGGGAATCATTCGGTTGGCACGTGCAAGAGATCGACGGTCACAACATGGATGCCATCAATGATGCTATCAATGAAGCGAAAGCGATATTCTCTGCGCCATCACTTATTATTGCGCACACAATTCCTGGAAAGGGTGTCGACTTTACCGAGCGTCGCTTTGAATGGCATGGTAATCCACCAGGCAAGGGGCCAACAGATGTGGTACCAAAGGAAAAACAAGGAGAAGAAGCACTTAATGCACTCCGCACATTACACGGTATGATCAAAAGCGAACACAAATAATCATGACTCCAACACCTCTCAATCCAAAGATCTTTGATAAAGACGTCGAGCAAGCGCCGATCCGCAAAGGGTATGGCGAAGGACTTCTTCAGGCGGGGGAAGAAGACCATAATGTCGTCGCACTCTGTGCCGACCTTACTGAGTCGACACAGATGCATCTCTTTAAAAATAAATTCCCCGAGCGTTTTGTGGAGATGGGTATCAGTGAGCAATCAATGGCGTCAGTCGCGTCGGGAATGGCGGCGATGGGGAAGGTGCCGTTTTTTTCGTCGTATGCGATGTTCTCTCCGGGGCGTAATTGGGAACAGATACGTACGACCATTTGTTATAACGACGTGAACGCAAAAGTAGTGGGTTCTCATGCGGGTATTTCTGTTGGTCCTGACGGTGGTACACATCAAGCGATCGAAGACATTGGTCTTATGCGTATGATTCCACGCATGACCGTCATTGCTCCATGTGATTCTGTTGAGGCAAAGAAGGCGACGCTCGCTGCAGCAAAATATGTTGGCCCTGTCTATATTCGTCTTGCACGTGAGGCGACTCCTATCATTACGACCGAAGAAACTCCATTTGCAATCGGAAAAGCACAACTCTTTCTTGCGCCACAAGATGGCGTCCAAGCAAAGGTCGGCATCATTGCAACGGGGTCACTTGCGTACAATGCACTCATGGCGGCGAAGCAGCTTGAGTCTGAGGGTGTGCCCGTCAAGATGCTCAATCTCACTACCGTCAAACCTCTTGATGAAGATGCTGTACTTGCTCTTGCAGCAGAGACGGGGGCGATCGTGACCGTCGAAGAACATCAACGTAAGGGTGGAATGGGAAGTGAGATAGCAGAATACCTTGCACGTACACGCCCGACAAAACAAGAGTTCATTGGTGTTGATGATCAGTTTGGTCAATCGGGCACAACGGACGAATTACTCAATCATTATGGCATGAGCGTTGCAGATATTGTTGCAGCAGCGAAACGTGTCATGACGCAATAAAATATATGCACCCAAAGAAGGATAAACATTTCTCTTTTCATATCGGGGTACACATGTTTGCTGTGCTCACGATATTTGTTATAGCACTGCTTGTTGGGTATTCAGCAAAAGAACTGAATATGAATTCTCGTGGGTTTTTGGCTGCGGCATTAGTGGGAACTGACACGACTGCGGTCATCTCTGAGGCAATGTTTACGGTGTCTCCAAGTCAGACGATGAGATGTGATTCCGGGATAACAAGGACCTCGGTGTCCTTTTCCTCAAATCCATTGTCAGCAGGAGTATTCAATCTCTCTCGAGATGGTGGTTCGGGGATATCGATACTCCCCGGTGATCATGCGCTTGCGAATGGGTCGTATCACTGGTCTGCCGTCGTGAATCCAAAATATGTTGGCTCGGGGGTTTTGTCTGGGGATTTTGTTCTCGATAATCATGTGTGTCCTTTAGTATCAACAACAGACACGACAGCACCTGCGCCAATAGAACAGACGGTATCAGTTGGTCCAATGCTTGATACGGCAACCTTGCCGAGCGTCTGGTCTTCGGGAAGTGAGATTCCTTCGGGTACTGTGTTGTCAAAGAGTCCCGTGTTAAGGGTGAAGGTGTCAAACGCTCTCCATGTAAAATTTCAGTTGACCAATCCCGACCTCTCTTCAAAATCTTTTACTGAGCAAGAGGGTGTCTTCCGTACTTTAGGAACAGATATTTGGTCTATCGATCTTACTTCTTTCAATATTCCGGATGGAGTCTACGAGGTGATCGCATTATATGAGACGAGTGGAGGCAAGTATTACACTAACGGGGTTTCATTCGAACTCAAGAGGACTCAGGTTGCCTCAGGTACGGTAACTACGCAAGTAACATCGACAACTGACGCAGTGTCAAATCTTGCTCCGATCCCTCGTCCAACCTTAAAAGTATTTGTTGAAAATACCCCCGTCACAGACAGAGGACATGCTTTTAGTGATGGAGAGGTTGAGTTGCGTGTCGTAACTCCGTCCGCAAAGAGAATAACACTTTTTGCCGCTTCATCGACAGCGATAGAGTTGGGGAAGGCAGTGAAAGATGATCTGCTCTCTACAGAAAAAGCTGATGTTTGGAGTTTTGTCTGGGATGTGACGGGAATTGGTGCGGGTACATATAATGTGTTCGCGCGTGTGCTCTATTTGGATAATCATCAGATCGAGACCGACCCGATCGTCATGCTTTTGGTTCAGCCTCCAGCGAAGCAGGCTGTCAACGCAAATGAAGGCGATCAAGAAGAGGGTGTGGCACCTACTACAACAAATACTGAAACAAGAGAGGGAATCCTTTCTCGAGTAACAGCACCAGCCTTATGTGTGAACAGGGAGGAATGTCAGGTGTATTGCGCAAGTCATCCGGAAGAAGGTGAGCGTTGTGCTCTTTTTGCACGCACTATATTGGAACGTTCCTCGCGAACACTATTGTCTCTTGCTGATGACATAGACCCTGAGCGTATCCAAGTTGTCCTTGATAATCAAAAACGATCAAAGGAGATTCCTGAGGAAGTTGCAACACCTGAAAAACTTAAAGATTTCTGTTCGGAGCTTAGTAACGCAGATGCTTGTACAAAGGTCTTGATCCGCAATGATCTCGCAAGTGTGACAACGCTAAACGAAAAGAGGCAAGCGATCGCCGTGGTGAAAGAAGAAGAGCGTCGGATCTTTGTTGAGCGTATCGGTGCACGTATTTTTGTTGATACTGACATGGACGGCGTTGCTGATTATGACGAGGTGAATATCTATCACACGGATCCGCACGACCAAGACACCGATAAAGACGGTTTCCCTGATGGCGCCGAGATCATGGCACGTACAAATCCACTTGGTGGAAAAAGTATGAACGCTGCGGGCACTTCTACTGTGGTTCTTCATGATGAATCGGTAAAACTCGAAAGTCCTCGTATCTCAGGAACTGTGTCGCGAGAGCTTCTTGCCGTAGAAGATGTTTCCATTGCTTCGACTGCTTCCAGTGAGAGTGAGATAGCATCATCGTCAAAATTATCTTTCAGGGGTCGTGCTACTCCAAATAGTTTTGTTACACTCTTTATTTTCTCCGAACCTATCGTGGTCACCATTAAGACCGATGAGTCAGGGGCTTGGACATACACTCTCGACAAGACGCTTTCAGATGGTTCGCACGAGATCTATAGTGCGATCACCGATTCGGGAGGCCACATTCTTGCGAAGTCAGAACCACTCCCATTCGTGAAGGAAGCGTCAGCTGTGTCTATTGGGTCATCGGCGCTTCTTCCTGGAAATAATGAGCCAGGGTTCTTCTCTGGTGCGTCGCTCTACGCGTTCATTGCGATCATTATAGGTATTTTGGGTATAGCATTCTCTATTATTGGTTTTATGGTACGACGTCGTGATACAGAGAATCTTCCTCTCGACCGTATCGTGTAGGTGATGCAATAATGAACCCACTATTCAATATCTTTCTTCGAGGTTTCCTCTTTGCGCAAAATAATCCGCAGATCATCTACACTCTTTTTCTTGTCGTAATGATCCCGAGCGCATTCTTTTTCACGAGCGAGCAGTTCTTGCGTATTGCGCGAGAGAATCAAGACTTGTTCGAGAGAAATCGTATCGGCATTTTGCAGGACGTCTTTGTGTTGTTTGCAAAAGAACATGTTGATGATGCTTCTTATTTGAGTACGCACATCCAGTCGATCGTCGAACAAAATGAAACGGTTACCAGACTTCAAGTCATGAGGAAGAATACTTCGAGTGAATTCATTATTGTTGCCTCAAAAGATGATGTCGACGTTGGAACTCCTTTTGTTCCAGACCCTCTGTCTTCAGCCTTGTTCAGTAATGCAACTGGTCGCCCCGGTGAATCATTTGCCGCAAAATTCTTTACTGATGGTGTACGATATTGGCGCAGTGTGCGCGCGATCACTGATGCTTCCTCGGCAATGCCTGTTGCGTATGTACTTACCGATGTCTCGATGGCGGAAGCGGATGCGGTCGCGCGCAAGAATATTCGCTCTGCATATCTTGTGCTCGCACTCATCATTTTTTTGATCATCGTCCTTTTGGCACGCCAAGCACGCATCATCGACTATGCGACACTCTATCAAAAGCTTAAGGAGGTCGATCACATGAAGGATGACTTCGTTTCGATGGCGGCACACGAGCTTCGTTCACCTCTCTCGATCATCCGTGGCTATACTGAGATGCTCGCTGATGGTGAAAAATTATCTCCGGGAGGTCAGACGAACTTAAAACATATTGATGATGCTGCGGTACATCTCAATCACCTCATTGGAGACATTCTTGACGTCGCGAAACTTCAGGAGGGGCGCATGTCGTTTCGTTTTGAGTCTCGTGATGTGTCGAAGGATATCGCTGAGGTCGTAGAGTCGTTCATGCGCGTGGCATCGGACAAGGGACTTAAGCTTTCTTATGAGAATATCTCGCTCCCACTCATTTCCATTGACCCCGACCGCTTCCATCAGGTGATGATCAATTTGGTCGGTAATGCGATCAAATACACACCAAGCGGAGAAGTGCGCGTCATTACGTCACAAGAAAAAGAGTCGGTTGTCGTTCGTGTTTCTGACACAGGAATGGGTATCTCCGCAGAGGATCAGCAGAAATTATTCCAAAAATTCTATCGTGTAAAGAGTGAAGAAACATCAACCATCACCGGTACAGGTCTCGGACTTTGGATAACCAGTCAGATGGTAAAGACTATGCATGGTGATATTGCAGTTGAGTCCATTAAGGGAAAGGGGACTGACTTTATTTTAAGATTTCCTGTTATAAAAGAATCACCGACAGCATAGTGTGTCGGTGATGTATTTTCAGATTCGGATCAACGCCGGTGACGGGATCCCGTCTGTGATATATAGTGGTTGGAATATTCCAGAGTTTATCCTTTGAGCAAGAAGGAGCGCTTTCTTGGGTGGCTTTATGCCAAGTGTTTTCATGAGTGCGATAGCTCGGTTGAATATGAGGATCGCTTCATTATATGAGCCCTTGCGGTATGCATTATCTGCTTCATCAATGATACCTCCGACCTGCATGTATTGTGAGACGCGCTCGAGTGGCTCAAGATCTGCGGGTAAAGATTCCTTTGTGTATGTCGCAATGAATCGCATATTGTCTGCATGTGCGGTGACACCACCATAATCTCCGCGGCTCAACGCTTCTTTTGCTAAAGCAAATTCTTCGCTCATTGATTGAGCGGGAGTCATGCCTTCAGGCGCTGCTTTGACTGAAGAGTTATTTGCTCTGATCTCCAGCGAGGTTGCAACGAGAGTAAACAGAAGAGTAAGGAGTAGGAGTGAGCGTGATGCAATGTGTCCCATGACTACCTCCATGATAAACAATGAACTCTTTGTAAATTATGCAAGAAATATCACTTTCGTCAACGATATCGATGCGGCGCGCATGATAATATGTATGTATGTTAAATATATTGAATTTCTTTTTTGAATTGCGTCAATTGCGCGATGCACCGCGCAGTGGGTGGCAGATCATCGGAGTGCCGAACGCAGAATCGGTTGCCGAGCATAGCGCACGCACCGCGCAGATCGCGTATACACTCGCGATACTCGAAGAGCACTCTCATCCGGAACATGTCGCGACTATGGCCCTTTTTCATGATATTGCCGAGTGTCGCACTGGAGATCTGCATAAGATCGCCCAGCGTTATGTTGACGCCGATGAACGATCTGTAGTAGAAGGAATGACAGAGTCCCTTAGTAAAGCAGGAGAGGCTATTCGCGAATTATGGTATGAAGCGGAAGAGCGTACTTCCTCCGCGTCGCTCATCGCAAAAGACGCAGATCTGCTTGATGTTGCAGTATCAGCTCGTGAGTACATGTCTTCTGGATTTCAGGCGGCGGAAGATTGGTATGTAAATGCTGGTGCTCTGCTTCAGACTGAGCACGGGAAACGTCTCTGGGTGGAGCTTGGAAAAGCTGATCCGAATGCGTGGTGGAAAGGTTTAAAGAAACTCTCATAAAGGAGATGTATATGAAAAAGATCTGGAAAAGTGTTCGCTTCGCCTTTCAAGGCTTCCGCCATGCGTATGCCTCCGATAAGAGTTTTCGCATGGAGATAAATTACGGGCTTCCAATCTATCTCATCATTGGATGGTTCCTTTTTCCACTTCATGCGTGGGAGGTGGTACTTTATGTGTTTTCTTATATGTTCATTCTTTCCGTTGAGTTGATCAATACTGCATTCGAGAAAATGATCGATCGTGTGCACCCAGATCATCATGAATCGATCGGAAGGAGTAAGGACATGTCTGCGGCAGCAGTGCTGATGACATTCATGTTCGCAGCTTTTGTTGTGGGTGTTCTTATCATCACACGCATATAACCGATCTTGATGGAATTAAAAACGGACCAACTTATTTGTTGGTCCGTTCTTCTTTTGAGAATTTTCTAAGCAGGAAGCTCTTTGGGGAGATAGTCTGCAGGTTTTTCTGCAAGATATTTCTCAAGTGCTTCTTGCGTGAGCAGTCCTTCTTGTGCGCCGACATATTGTACGACAGACATGGAGCTGATCGGTCCCCACATGAGCGCATCGTCAAGAGGTTTACCGAGCGCAAGTGCGACCGTTGTTGTTGATGCACATGCATCTCCGGCACCCGTGCGTTCGTAGGGAGGTTTTGGGTCAGGATAAGGAGGCATGAAGTAAGTCTTCCCAGTGTATGTGTCATATGCGTATGCACCCTTTGGTCCATCGGTGATAACGGATATCTTTGGTCCCATTTCGCACATCATCTTTGGAAGTTTTGCGGGATCCGCTTCTGTTGTTCCAAGAATAAGGCGTGCCTCTTCGACGTTACAGAAGAATATCTCTGAAAGTTCGTAGAGTTCTTTGAGTGCTTCTTTTCCGAGTTTGATCTGGAATGTCCCTGGTTGGAATGCGAGTTTTACCGTTCTGTGTGCCTTAAGGTACGCAACGACTTCTTGGTGGTAGGGAAGGGAGTGATCACCGACGGAGCTGAAGTATAGCCACTTCGGGGTTCCAATTTCCGGAAGGTGGTACTCATATGCTTCGTGCTTGATAAGTATTGTGCGCTCCGCATTGTGCCAGAGAACGTAATGATAGTTCGAGAGCTTGCCTTCGTGCGTTCGAATGAATCGTGTATCCACTCCATTTTTTGCGAGCGTTTCAATGATCTCTTTTCCTGGTTCATCTCCTCCGACGTCAGCAACATATGCAGTGCGGAGTCCAAGGCGTGCAGATGCGACGGCTGCATTTGCTGCGTTGCCGACACCTGCGAGTACTTTAACAAATTCATAAGGGATCTTTGCGCCATTCACAAAGCATAATTGTTGATCGACGAGACCATCGCCGTTCTCAATGCTCATAACGCTTGCTTGTGCGATGCGGATGAATGCATCAGTGACCGTGTCACCTATCGCGATAAAATCAAATTCTTGTTCCATGATAATTGGTTACTAATTACGTTAAATAGTATAACACGGCATATTGTGAATCCTTTGAAATATTCACATAATTCACGATTTTTCATCCATTCATCTATCCACAACCCGTGCTTTGCGCTACTTTTTTTGTTACAATTCCTCCTATGAATACACAATTACTTGAACAAATTGCACATTATTTAGTATCGCAAGGTAGGGGAGTTCTTGCTGCAGATGAGTCGACGGGGAGCGCAAATAAACGTTTCGCTGCGGTTGGCGTTGCGGAAACGGAAGATAATCGCAGGCGATATCGGCAGATCTTGCTCACTACTCCTATTGCGAAAGATGTATTGTCGGGAGTCATTTTTTACGATGAGACATTTTGGCAGAATACTGATGACGGGAGACCATTCCGTTCTTTCACTGCAGAATCGGGAATAATGCCAGGAATAAAAGTTGATGAGGGATTGATCGACCTCTCGGGTTTTCCAAATGAAAAATTGACCAAGGGCCTCGATACGCTTCCTGATCGTATGGCGAATTACCGTAACAACGGTGCAAAGTTTGCGAAGTGGCGCAGCGTCATTACTATAGGTGAAGGCATTCCGTCGAAAGAGTGTATCGATGCGAACGCATTTGTGCTCGCACGTTACGCGCGCATCTGTCAGGATAATGACATCGTTCCGATCGTCGAACCAGAGATACTCTTCGATGGTACACATACTGCGGAGCGTGCAGAAGAAGTGATGAAGAATGTTTTTGACGTGCTTTTCCGTATGATGAAGGCGTATCGCGTGCATTTACCTGGTGCGATCCTTAAGACGAGTATGGTACTTCCTGGAAAAGAATCAGGAATTGCGATCGATACCGAAGATGTCGCAACACGTACGGTACGCGTACTTCATGAGCATGTTCCCGCTGAATTGGGTGGCGTCGTATTCCTTTCCGGTGGTCAAAAACCTGATGATGCGCTCAAGAATTTAAATGCTATCGCGCAAAAAGGACCTCACCCATGGGGACTCACATTCTCATATTCTCGCGCCCTTCAAGATCCGGTGCTCCGTCATTGGGCGGGACAGCAAGAAGACATTGCGGGCTCTCAGAATATCTTCACCGAGCAATTGCGTATGGCGGTTGATGCTCGTGAGGGACGCCTTGCGCAGGACGCTACTTCCGACACATTTGTCTCAGGGAGTCAGGATCTCTAGGTTGTCATTTGGGGTGTACAGATCAATTCTTATTAGAGCTAAACGATATAATATATGAGTAAAACATTTTCTCTCACTCTTCTGCTTGTGGTGACTTCATTCTTTTTTGGGGCCGGAGTGGTTTCTGCCGCAACAGAAGATCAGATACATTACTGGACATTTGACGAAGGGACTGGACGTAGTGTGAATGATTCGGTTGGTGGGCAGAATGGCGTACTCACCGGTAGTTCAACTGGATTTGGTTGGGCTGGTGGTAAGGTGGGAACCGCGCTTGGTATGGACGGAGGTGTGGATGAAAGCGTGGCGCTTCCCGATGGGATACTGAAGGGTTCCCAGGGGTCTATTTCGCTCTGGTTCAAGATCAATTCTCTTTCAGAGAGAAACATTCTCTTCTCGGGAAAGTCTATCTCTGATAATAATATCTATGTCACGCTTTCGATCGACAGAGAAGGTCGCCCTCAGCTTCAGTTCCGCGACTCATCATCAGGAAACGATCGTAAAGCTCAAGGTGCAAAGATATTAAATACGAACGAATGGTACAACCTTGTGCTTACGGCGAATAGTCAGACGTATCGTATGTATGTAAACAACGTCGCTGTTGATGTCGTTGGAGATAATCTTGGTCGCTGGTTTCCTGACTTCACAAATCAGACATTGATGTATCGTATCGGCGCACTCGATGCATCTCCTCTCCGTGGCGTGCTTGATGGATATATTGATGACGTTCGTATCTATGACAGGACATTGAATATCGATGAGGTGGGTGCATTGTATGAAAAAGGAAACCTTTCAAGTCCAACGGTCCCTCTTGCGATACGACCGATGCTTTCTTTCTCGTCATCAAATACGAAGATACCGGTAGGTGGTTCAGTGCTTCTTGAGTGGTCTACTCAGAATGTTACTTCTTGTATCGGAAGTGGAAGTTGGACTGGCGCAGTCGATCTCGCTGGCACGAGAACGATGGTGAAGCTCGGTGGTGACGCAACATATACGATCACTTGTGAGGGAAAGGGTGGAAAAGTATCCCAGTCTCTAAATGTTGAGGTGGGTGGACAAGATGCTGTTGCGAGTGTTCCAGTCTCAAATGGAACGACGGTCACGGAAACCATCATCACTCTACCCGCAAGCGCAGTATTGACTGAGGTGGCGCGTAGGGAGGCTATCGAGAAGCTCCTTCAGCAGATCGTTGTGCTTATTGCGGAATTACAGAAACAACTCGATATTCTTAAGGCGGGTGCTCACTAGATCCGTTGCTGTTGTTTGACCATAGAAACATCCAAGGGTAGGCCTTGGGTGTTTTTTGTGTGAGCATGAGAGATATGGCGGGTTGTCAGTTGACGTTCCGCGTGCTAGTGTTGGTAAATTATTCAGTAATTTTTGGCTTATGATAACCATAGACGCAAAATTGCGCGACGTGAAAGTAAATCCAAAGATGATCCGCAAAGAGGGAGATATCCCTGCGGTCTTTTATGGAGCAGGGCAGGCATCAACGCCGATATCAGTAGAGAAGGCGCGTTTCCTAAAGGTGCTTGAGGAGGCGGGAGAATCGACGATCATTTCCCTCAAGACCCCAAGTGGTGTGCTTGAAGCACTTATTCATGATGTTGATCTTGATCCGATCATTGGAGATCCTATCCATATCGATTTTTACATCGTCACGAAGGGGCACAAGCTCGAGGTGGATGTACCTCTTGAGTTCGTTGGTGTCGCACCAGCAGAGAAGCTTGGCGGTATTGTTACAAAGGTATTGCACGATCTTTCGATCGAAGCACTTCCTGCAAAACTTCCACAGAGCATCACTGTTGATCTCTCGAAGCTTACTGCACTCGATAGTCATATCACTGTCGGCGATCTTGATCTCGGTGATGGCGTAAAAGCGCTCATTGCTGCTACTGAGATCGTTGCAAACATCTCTCTTCCTCGCGAAGAAGAAGAGACTCCTGTTGCCACAGCTGACCTCTCTGCTATTGAGGTTGAGAAGAAGGGAAAGAAGGAGGAGGCTCCGGGCGAGGCAAAATAATTTTGCGATGTTGTTTTCTTGTGAACGAAGTGAATAAGAAAACACAAAGTACTCTCACGGTGCACGAACTTCTATAAAAACCCAGGAATATGTATATTCCTGGGTTTTTGTTTTTGTGCTCATAAATGGGGTATAATGATTAAAATCATGCTCAGTAAATTTGATCCACGATCATTCGGGCGAGGTGGTCTCTCTGTGGTCCTTGTGACTGCATTCGTCTTTTTTAATGCACCCGAAGCACTTCTTGCGCAGACGACAGCAACTCAGAGTACACAGGAAAGACAAGCTCAACTTGAAAAGGAATTGGCGGACATCAATAATGAGATCAATGGACTCAATAATACGATAGGAGGTTTAAAGAGGGAGGGAAGTACTCTTGCGGGGGATATCAAACTCCTTAAAGGAAATACCGATCGCCTCAACTCACTGATCAAAAGACAAAGCTCTCTTGTTGCGCAACTCGGAGAAGGAATCGCGGAAAAATCAAGAACGGTAAAAAATATCGGACAACGTATTGAAAAGGAAAGACAGTCGCTCGCGCAGTTGATCCGAAAGACCAATGAGCTTGATGAGGCGAGTCTTACAGAGATGTTACTCTCAACCGACGGTCTCTCTGAGTTTTTTGTTGACCTTGATTCTTTCGATAGAGTGCGTGCAGGGCTTAAGAGTTCGACCGATGCACTTAAAAGTGCAAAGTCTGAGAACCAATCTGCGCAGGAGGCGCTTGAATTAAAACAGCAGCAAGAGATGGATGCAAAGGCAAACCTTGAGCGCAATCGGCGCGTGGTGGTCGCAAATGAGGCTGAAAAGAAGCGATTATTGAGTATCACAAAGAATAGAGAGGTTGAGTATTCGAAAGTGCTTGCTGGCCGCAAGGCGCGTGCCGCAGAGATACGTGCCGCACTCTTTGCGCTCCGTGACTCGGGTGAGATCAAATTTGGTCAGGCACTTGATTATGCAAATGTGGTATCCGCAAAGACGGGCATTCGTCCCGCGTTCCTTCTTGCGATATTCCAACAGGAGTCCAGCTTTGGAAAGAATCAGGGTTCATGCTTCCTAAAGAATGCTAAGACAGGAAGTGGTGTGGGCTCACGAAGCGGTACGGTGTTTCCAAGGGTCATGAATCCTACTCGTGATGTCCCCGAGTTCATAAAGATCACCAAGAGACTTGGGCGCGACCCATTTAATACGCTTGTGTCTTGCCCTCAGGAAGTGGGGTGGGGCGGGGCGATGGGGGCTGCGCAATTCATCCCTTCAACATGGGTATTATTTGAAGATCGCATTACCCGTGCGCTTGGAACAAGTGCGGCCGATCCGTGGACGGCGCGTGACGCATTCATGGCGGCAGGAATGTATCTCACCGACCTTGGAGCACGGCCAGGTTCATATAGTGCTGAGCGTGACGCAGCATGTCGCTACTTTTCGGGGCGTAAGTGTAGTCAGTCGAGTTGGGCTAAAACGTATGGTGATCAAGTAATGGCGAAGGCTGTCACTATTCAGGAGACCATGATCGATCCACTTCAGAACTAGTATCTGTTCATGAATACCGCTCCGCTTGCCAAAAATAGGGCTGTTTGGTAGAGTTGGTTCCTATGAAGACAGAAATTCACCCAAAGTATCACCCAAACACAAAGGCAACCTGCGCATGCGGGGCGCAAGTTGTTGTTGGCTCAGTAAAAGAGAGTATCGAGATGGAAATTTGCTCACAGTGTCATCCGCTCTTCACAGGCAATGAAAAGGTCACTGACACCGCTGGTCGCGTTGAGAAATTCAAGCAGCGCGCCGCAGCCGCAAAGAAAGGTAAGTAAATATACCTAACGAAAAACTCGCATCCTTCTGTTGCGGGTTTTTCTTTTGCACGATCAAATGTACACTACGAAATATGGATATTGCTCAATATAAAGAAAACTATAAGACAATGTATCTCGCACAAGAATGCGAGCGTCTTTTGTCTCAAGTGGACGATTTGAAGCAAATGCTCGGTGGTGATGCTGAGATGGACAAGCTTGCAGAGGGAGAGATCGCGCTTCTTGAAACAACGATCAATGACTTAAAGATAAAGATGGATGAGATCATTGAGGGTGACAAAGAGGTCATTGAAAAACCCAAAGAACTCGTGCTTGAAGTGCGCGCTGGTGTGGGCGGCGAGGAGGCTGCAATTTTTGCGCAGAATCTCGCAGAAATGTATGAGCGTTATTCCGCCATGAAAGGATGGAGTTTTCGTCCTATCGATAGTTCTGAGAGTGAGATGGGTGGCTTCAAGGAGGCGACGTTCGAGGTTTCTGGTGCGGGCGCATATGACCTCCTTCGATTTGAAACAGGAGTTCATCGTATTCAGCGTATTCCTGCAACCGAGAAGTCGGGGCGTATTCATACCTCAACGGCATCAGTTGTCGTTCTTCCTATCCGTAAGAAATCGACCGTGGTTATAAACCCGCAGGACATTGAGATGTCTTTTACTCGCTCGGGTGGTGCGGGCGGACAAAACGTGAACAAGGTTGAAACTGCAGTTCATCTCGTTCATAAACCTTCAGGTATCCATGTGCACTGCTCTGTAGAGCGTTCCCAGCTCAAGAATCGTGAAAAGGCGATGTCTATTCTTGCGGCAAAACTTGAACAACAGAAAGAGGAAGAGGAAGCAAAGAAACACCTCGATATTAGAAAGGAGAATATTGGCACAGGTGATCGCTCAGAGAAGATCCGTACATATAATGTGCTTCAGGATCGTGTCACTGATCATCGCATCAAAGAGTCTTGGCACAACGTAGAGAAGATCTTCGGGGGAGATATTGACCAAATAACAGAAGTGTTGCTTGAACGTGCTCAGGCGGGCAATCTTGGTCCCGCAGAGGACGGAGACGGAGAGTAAGTCAATATAAAGGTTGCAATATGGGGGCCTTTCTGTTACACTCCTACAAATTAATACAGGAAATATGACAGCAGGAAAAACACAACCGGATAATGCAGAAATCGAAGCGATGTTCAAGGCAGGCGCTCATTTTGGTTACTCACGCGCACGCCGACATTCTTCAGTGCGTCCGTATCTCTACGGAGCAAAAAATGGTGTCGATATCATCGACCTCGCAGAGACAGCAAAGATGCTTGATGCCGCAAAGGCGCGCATGATGGAGCTAGGAAAGCTTGGTAAGACCGTGCTTTTTGTTGGCACAAAGAAAGAGATTCGTGACATTGTTCAGGGTGTTGCTGAGTCACTCTCGATGCCATACGTTGCAGAGCGTTGGGTTGGCGGTATCCTTACGAATTGGTCTGAGATCAAGAAGCGCACGGAGCGCTTGAAGGAGCTTACTGACAAGTTCGCAAAAGGTGAGCTTGAGAAGTATACAAAGAAAGAGCGCTTGCTCTTTGAGCGTGAGATGGCAAAATTGGATGCTGAATTCGGTGGTATCGTTACACTCGAGGGTGCTCCTGCCACACTTGTTATTGTTGACCCTCGTGAAGAGCACATTGCTGTTGAGGAAGGTTTGAAGATGAAGATCGAAACCATCGCACTCATGAACTCTGATTGCAATGCAAATCAGATCACATATCCTATCCTTGCGAATGATTCAGCTCTTGAGAGCGTAAAATACTTCACTGAAGTATTGCGCGATGCGTACCAGGCTGGCGTGAAGTCTCGCGCAGCATAGTATCGCAATATTCGTGTTTGTTTGGTGTTTTTCTTATTCGTTCACTATTTTTTGAAACCTATGAATATCAGCATGGATCAGATCAAAGAACTTCGAGATGAGACTGGTGTTGCGGTTATGCAATGCAAAAAGGCCCTCGAGGATGCAGGAGGAGATATGGATAAAGCGCGCATGGCGCTCCGTAAGAAAAGTGGCGAAATAGCCGCAAAGAAAGGAGACCGTACTCTTGCTGCTGGTGTTGTTGCTGCATATATTCATGGAAACAATTCAGTTGGCGCAATGGTTGAACTCGCATGCGAGACAGACTTTGTTGCAAAGAATGAAGATTTCAAACAGCTCGCATATGAGATCGCGATGCATGTTGCTGCGGTGAATCCAAAGTATCGCGTTGAAGAAGATATTACCGAAGAAGATAAGGCAAAAGCTGTTGCGTTCTTTGAGGACGAAGTAGCAAAGATGGATAAGCCAGAAGCTATTAAAGAAAAGGCTCTTCAGGGTAAGCTCGACACATATTTCAAGGAGCAAGTATTGGTACACCAGCCTTTTGTGAAGAATCCTGAGGTGACCGTTGGTGATCTCATTAAGAGTGCGGTACAGAAATTTGGTGAGAATACCGAGTTGGTTCGCTACTCACGTTTCTCTGTTGGAAAATAGTTTTTCTTTACTTTTTTCTGATATAATTTCAGTATGTCGACACTCTTTATCATTTGGCTTGTGGCGCTCTTTGCGCTTTCTGCTACTCTCGGCTATGCGCATATTCGCACAAAGAGAGTTCACACACTCGCGCATGCCCGCATGCCGAATGATTTCAGTGAATTCATTGCGCAGGAACTCCATGATATTTCTCTTTACTTAAAGCGAGCGGCACATGTCATGCGTCCTCACGGAAAGCAGGCGGTGGGGTATGCTGTTCTTGTATCCCGAAGGGGATATGATATGTTCACTGAACGCGTCTTTGGGCGCATGGAGGTGACGAAAGGAAAAACAACATCATTTTTTCTTAAGCATATCAGTGAAAATAAGGAGAATCGTGATCGGGGGGAAGATATACCCGTGCAATAATTTTGATCGTATGTTATTATCTTCTCCGACTCGGATGCAAGGGTGGTCGAGTTTGGAATCAAGAAATGTCGTAAAAATTTGCGGTTCAAAATTCCTTGCCGGAATAGCTCAGTTGGTAGAGCAACGGTTTTGTAAACCGTAGGTCGTCGGTTCAAGCCCGACTTCCGGCTCCAATACAAAAAACACCCGTCCTCGGGTGTTTTTTAATACAGGAAGAAATCGATTCCTTGAGCGTCTGTTCTAATTTAGTATATACTGGGGTGTATGGAAGAACTTAAACAAGAAGATCCTCTCACTTTGGTGAATGCTGAATCTGAAAATGATCAGAATGAGTGTCGACTTTGTAAGTTTGTTTTCGCTTTCGCTCTCGTTGGCGCATTGTTGGTTATTGTCTTTACGTATTTCTTCAAATTGCACACTCCTCCTGCGATCGAGCCACTGCCTCAAGAACAGATTCACCCAGTTTCAGATACTGAGTGGCAATCGCGTATTCTGGAACTCAAGAACACTGCTGGTGGAAAAAGTCCCGCAACAAGTACTCCGTTATAAAACCTTGAATACACTATGATAAAAAAGACAATCCTTACGTTCCTCGCAACTCTTGGTGTACTTATTTCATCTACGGCGTTTGCCGCATCGAGTTCGTTTCCATTCGTGAGTACGTGGATATTACCCGCGCCCTCATCGGTGTATATATTTGGCTCGGATATTCATGTGACTGGAACGTGGCAACTTCCTCCTGATTGGGCCGGAAATATTTATGTATATCTTGATGGTGCGCAAGTGGGAAATTTAGCAGGTGATCAATATATTCCTATAACGAATATCAATGGTACAGCAACAACGACAGGGTCGTTTGACTTCAATATCGGTCCTCGTGCTGACGGTTCTCATACGATGCAGATCATTTTCTGGGGAGGAGAGGAGTGTGCGATCAATACAGTCTCTGGCTCTGGTGCGCCGCTCTGTGATGTGACCGAGAGTAATTTTGTCCCAAATCAAGTATATCCAGAGCGTACGTTCTCTGTTGGTATTCCTCCGTATCCACGCATGGTCGTTACTCCTGACCCTGAAATGATGTTTGCGAATGTTCCTGTTGGGACCATGCAAGATCAATTGTTCACGATCAGTAACACGGGTGGACAGACTCTCACTGGATCAATATCCGCACTCGTAGATCCTCTCTATTGTATTCCGCCCAATTGTAGTTATTCAGTGAATGCGGGAACGTCTCTCCAGGTACGTATTCGTTTTGCACCGACGATAGTGGGCTCATATCAGCAGATAGCGAGTTTCTCTTGTGTAGGCACATCGTTATCATGCGATGCTCCTGCTCAGGTGAGAAGTATCAAGGGGGGCGCGATAGCGAGTGCCGTTGTTCCTGAATTGTGGGTAAATACGAATTCACTGAATTTCAATCCGATCAATCTTGGCTTTACTGCAGATCGCACTATTACTGTTGCAAATCATGGCGGTGGTATCTTGAATGGAATAATAACTTTTAGTTCCTCTGAATATTCCTGTGTTGGTCCATGTAGTTATAGTCTTTTTTCTGGCGCGACCACGACGCTCACGATCAGATTCACTCCCGCAGTGAGCGGTGTGCATAATGATAATGCAACATTCACGGGTGGGTCAGGAAAGATCGTTACGCTGCAGTCGAATGTAAATGATCTCCCTCTTTTGTCACTCTCCCCAACGTCATGGATCATCTCTTCACCTCCGCCGGTCAACGTTGGTGATTATCGAACGGTTGGTGTTCGTGTGAGAAACGTTGGTGCAGGGCTTTTGTCGGGTACCGTTATGGGGCTTCCCGATAAAGGATTTTCTTGTGTTTCAAACTGCACTTATTCAAACCTTACTCCTGTATCCGCAGATTGGATCGTGACGCTACGTTTTGACCCAATCGATGGAACTCTTGCGACAACAACTGCAACATTTACGAATGTCGTGAATCCTGCAAACAATAAATCATTTTACATGCAGGGTCAGGGAAATACGAACCCAATTGCAACATTGAGTGGAGGTGTGACGACGCTGTATTTTGGAACTGTTCTTGTTGGGCAGACGAAGTATGCAACCACAACACTCACGAATACTGGAGTGGGGGTTCTTCATGGTTCCGTCTCTGTGCCTGCTGGAGTGTTTTCTTGCGCCTTTAATTGTACATTTGCTGTTGCTGCAGGAAGCTCAACGCAAATAGTATTTGCTTTCAGTCCTACGGCGACCGCTCATTATGTCGAGAATGTGCTTATTGGTGCCAAGCCACTGCGTCTCGATGGGTATGGAGCAGAGCCTAATTTCCGTCTGAGTTTTGTTGTGGGAGGTTTTCCTCAATATTTACCACCAAGTCCAAAAACTTATGATATTGGCACAACCACATACGGTGGTTCTCCTTCGGTCCAGAATAAAGTCTTCTATCTCTATGTGCAGCATTCAGGAAGTGGTGGGGTGGTGAATTACAATCTTCCGAATACGACACACTTCGTGTGTACGGACATGATTGGGTGTAACGGGACACTCGCGGTGGGTGTGAGCCGCGCAGTGCAATACACATTCGTACCGAGCGCACCTGGTGATTATAATGAAGATCTTTTTGTGAATTACGATTACGGCGATGGGATGAGCCGTGATGTGACACTCACTTTGAATGCACATTCGGTGAGTGCGCCATATCTCACGGTCACACCATCGGGGTATACTTGGCCAGGTTTGATAAACGTCGGAGACACTGCGACTACTGTTCCTCCGTTTGTTGTAGGTAACATGGGAACAGGAACGCTCTCGGGCTCCGTTTCTATTGCTCCGCCGTTTTACTGTGTGAGTGGTTGTGTCTTTTCAAACCTTGATAACGGAGATACGCAACAGGTTACATTTAGTTTTGTTCCGACAGTGTCGGGTCCAATGAGTGCGCCTGCGATATTTTCTTCAAATGGGGGTACGCTTACTCCGCAATTGCGTGGTACAGGAAATCTCGCCCCGATCATCGACGTCATCCCATCTCCATATCTTGGTTTTTCATCGACGAATCTTGGTACATACGAAGATCTGAATATTACGGTAAAAAATATCGGACTTGGATCACTTCATGTTGCGAGTTCTGTATTTTCAAGTGAAGTGCATTTCAAGTGTGTATTCAATTGCACACCCGTCGTTCCTTCCGGAAGTTCGACTCAGATGACACTTCGTTTCGCACCACTTACAACTGGGTCGCTCACTGATTTCTTGAACATAAGCTCGAATGCGGCAAATACGAGCGTTAAAATGCTTCAAGTTGGAGGGGAGGGCATCTTTGCACCGATCATCGATATTCGTGGTGGAGATACGAATTTTGGCGACGTCGTGATAGGGAAGTTCAAAGAGAGAACTTTTACGGTAAAAAATCTCGGAACCGTTGATCTGGGGGGTGGTGTATTCAATGTGAGTGGACCGTTTGCGTGTGTTGCTCCTCTTGATATTACGGATGGGAAATGTCATTACAACCTCACGGCAGGCTCTGAAGTAACGGTAACGATCCGCTTCACTCCTTCCGTTCGAGGCCCTGCGAGTGGGGCAGTGTCGCTCTCTGGGGTGCCTTTGGGTAAATTCTTTGTGACAGGGAATGGCATCATTCCAAGTGTAAAATTCATCGAGAAATAAAGTTCCCCGCAGGAAGCGGGCGGGGTTTATTCATAGAACTTGCCACTGCTCGTTTGTAAACGTGGCAAATTCTCATATACCTAAGGCTTGCCTTAGGTAGTAAATGAGAGGAGAGCCTGTCGATTCTTGTTATTTATGGAGATGTGAATATCCTTGAGGATTTTTGTGCTTGTGCGGTATAATTATTCGATATGGATAAATCCCAAATACCAAGTGTTGGAGAGCTCAAGAAAGAGCTCAAGCGTATTGATGAGAATTTGAAAGAAAAGTGTGCATTGTGTCGGATCGTCCTCGGTCTCTCGATGATCATATTTATTGCGGTGTCTTTGTACGCACTCGTTGATCTCTATGATAAGAAGTATAACTTCAAGACAGTACCGCTTGATCCAGCACTCTATCCTCCAGTTGATCCTGCTGTAAGTAACAGAGAGATCTTTGAGCTTGCGCAACTCTTTCACCCCGAGATCGCATCTACAACCGTGCGTCCCCCCGTATCATCATCAACAGACACTTTATCTAATTAATATCGCACCCAATCATGAAACGTCTTATTGCCGCACTCGTACTGTTCTTTCTCCTTCCTCTTGTGTCGTTTGCGGTGGATGGAACATTTCTTATTCCGTCGTGGCAGAACCCCTCTCCATCTTCGAATTACCTCTTCTCGAATCATGTGGTGGTAAATGGTGCATGGCAGCTCCCTCCTGACTGGGCGGGGAATATCTACGTCTATGGAGATGCAACCGTTGATGGAGGTGGAGCGCTCATCTCCGCGGGTACACAAAAAACAGATATTAATACAGGACAAGCATATTACTCTATTACCAATCCTACTGTCGCATCAACTTCCGGTACCTTCAGTTTTGATATTGGTCCACAGGCAGATGGGCTTCATAATGTATACATCAAATTTGTCGGTGGAGCGCAGTGCGCGGTGAATACACAGTCAAATGCGCTTTATGGTACGACCTATATGCCAACGTGTGCTATTACATCGGAAAATGCCGCCTTCAATCTGCTGTGGGGTGCGCGTGACTATACTGTTCAATTGCCACCATTCCCGCGCATGACTATCACACCAGCATCAGACCCCGCACTTATTTTTTCCAATATCGTCTTTGGTTCGACGCAAACACTACCTTTCTCTGTCTCAAATACGGGAGGGCAAACATTGACGGGTTCTATTTCGGGAATCTCTACTCCATTTTCTTGCACACCCTCATGTGCGTATACGTTAAATCCTGGCGTAACCGCAACAATCAATATCACTTTTGCACCTCTTACATCTCCTACGTCATATGATCAAACGATCCAGTTCTCATGTGCGGGTACTGGTCCGGTAAGTAATGGTTGTGAGGGTGGCCCAGATAATACGATCGCGTATCAGTCGAGGCACATCATCGGAAATAGTGTTGATAATGCAGTATCACCGATCATTCAAGTGACACCAACATCGGTCAATTACAGTCCCAATCCTAATCTTGGGGTTGGACAGGTCGATAAGACGATGACGATAAAGAACAATGGAGGAGGTATTCTTAATGGGAATATCACATTTACGACAACCGAATATACTTGTGTGGGTAACCCCTCTTGCTCTTACAGTCTTTTTGCGGGTCAATCCACAACGATTGTTGTCCGTTATATCCCCGTTGTTGCTGGTGCGCATGCTGACTCTGCGTCATTTACAGGAGGTGGCGGACAAGTCGTTCCGCTTAATTCCACGGTGAACGATAAGCCGATATTAAGTGTCCACAGTGCGGATACGCCTGCAAATTTTGGAACGAACATTAATGTGGGAAACTGCGTAAACAGGAATGTGCACATAAGGAATTCTGGTGCAGGTTTCCTTACGGGTACGGTTTCAAGTATACCGCTTTTCCCTGCAAGTACTGCTACTGGCTTTTCTTGCGTAACAAATTGTAGTTATAATAATTTAACGAATACTGGTTCGTGGACAACGACGACTTTTCGACTCTGTCCTCTAAGTGATACTCCTGTTTCTGAGAACGCAATATTTACGAATGACAACAATCCACCCGCAGGTGGAACGGTCCCACTTTCGGGGCAGGGAAATATTTTGCCTATTGGAGTATTTTCGGGTACATCACAGATCAATTTTGGTCCAACTCTTGTTGGGACAACAAAAACAGCCTCTGTGACGATTATGAATACAGGGGTTGGTGTCTTGAGCGGTACTGTTGGTGCATTGCCATACCCCGCAAATCAAACATGTATATCAGGTTGTACGTATAATATTCCCGCTGGTGGCACTCAGGTGATCACAATATCATTCACTCCGACTGCGGTTCAGGACTATGGAGGAAACGTGACGATTCCCGGCGTGGGAACTTCTTATCTGTGGGCGTCAGGAGTGCAGCCGGATTTTAAGATGAGTTATGATGGTTCCACACTCACAATGTGTCCAGGTACAACCTGCGTCACCGATCTTCCTCAGAAAACGTACAATGTTGGTGCAACCACATTTGGCGGCTCGCTTTCCGTACAGAATAAGACATTCTATCTGTATGTTGGAAATAGTGGGACTGGAGCAAATGTGAATTATACGCTTCCGAATACGACCCATTTCTTCTGTATGAGCTCGTGCTCGGGTGCTATTGCTCCGGGTACCGAACTCGCTATTCCATATCAATTTCAGCCATCCGCCGCAACGAGTTATAATGAACCTCTTCTGGTGAGTTACGATTATGGAGATGCTGTTCCTCGTTCAGTCACACTTGATCTTGAGGGTAGTTCTATCAGTGCTCCATATCTTTCTGTGACGCCAAGCGCGAATATTCCACTCGGGGATGTTCCAGTAGGAGGTGCTCCTGCGGTTGCCACATTTACTGTAACGAACGATGGGGTTGGTCCACTTGATTATAATGTGACGATTCCGACAATTGGCGCGGGTGCTCCAACATTGGGACTTAATTATCACTGGACATTTGATAATGCAAATATCGATTGGGCAACACATGCAGTCACTGATATGACGGGGAACGGAAATACCGGCTTCTTGCCAGGTCCAATATCAGACACGGGAAAGATCGCTGAGGCGCTTAAGTTTACCTCTCGTGGTGGTGTGAAAGTCGCAAAAGTGAATGGCCTTGCATCAGGAAATGCGCCGCACACGATCTCTGCCTGGATAAAAGTGACTGCGCTCACTCCTGCACGTCAGTGGATCTTGATGCTCGGGAGTTATGCGGGCGGAAATCATCATTGGCTTCTTAATAATGGCGGAGGGACAGCTTTTGGTGTATGGGGTGGTTCACAGGTTTCGCCAACTCTTCCTTCGGGGACTTGGGTTCACGTGACAACGACGTATGATGGCACAACGCTGAAGAGTTATGTGAACGGTGCGCTTTCTCAGACTACTTCCGCAAACTTTACCCTTCAAAATGTTTCAGGAGGCGTTCCTCTTTATATTGGATTAAGAGATACCGGTCTTTATCCTACCGAATATGATTTCAATGGCACTCTTGATGATGTGCGCATCTATAATACCGCACTCAGTGCCTCAGAGGTTTCGCAGGTGTATACCAACGTCTATCCGCAGACCGCAAGTTTGGTTGAATGGCTTAAGTTTGATGATGCAACGATCGCATGGAGTCAGCTCAAGGCATATGACAGTTCAGGAAAGGGTAATGATGGAACGCTTTCCGATGTGCCAACCAGTGTGGCGGGAAAGATCGGTGAAGCGTTTGATTTCAAGGCGCTCTATAGTAGTTCGGTGACCACATCGAACCTTGTCACAAATCCTGTCGACTTCACTATTGGCGCGTGGTTTAAGACCACGAGTGCGTCAGGAAAGAAGATCGTTGGTTTCGAGAATACGAAAGTTTTAGTCTCGAGCGGCAGTGATCGTAGTATTTGGATGGGTGCGGATGGAAAGGTTCGTTTTGGTGTATGGAACGGATCAACTCAAGTAATAACTTCAACAAATACTCTCAATGATGGTGCGTGGCATCATGCGGTGGGGACGCACGCTGCTGATGGGACAACAAAGTTCTACATCGATGGAGTTCTGCAAGGGAGTCTAAATTCAACAGTGTGGAACGATAGTGGATATTGGAGAATCGGTGGATACCGTGGCGGTAGTTGGCCTAGTGCCATCACTGGGCATTTTGTCGGGAGTATCGATGATGTCCGTATTTACAATAGGCCGCTTTCAGCAACAGAAGTCTCCGATCTCTACGGTTCTGGTGTTGCAGTGGATATCTCGGCATTCAGCTGTGTGAGTGGGTGTAATTTTGTCGGACTCTTGCCTGCGCAGAGTCAGAATGTGGTATTCAACTTTAGTCCGACGGCTGCGATGGGTTATCTTGCGTATCCGATGTTTGCTTCAACGAATGGTGGCGGAACAGTAAGTTATCCCGCTGCTCCTTATCCGTCTATTTCTGGAACAGGAGTGCTTGACCCGATCATCTCCGTTACTCCGTCTTCATTGGGATTTGCAGATACAAATCAGGGTCTCTCTTCACAACAGATGATCACGATCGAAAATACGGGACTGGGAAATTTGAGTGGAAGTATTTCTCCAGTCAAAACACCGGGGCTCAACTTCTATTGTCTCTCGGGGTGTAACTTCAACATTTCCGCTGGAGGAAGTGCGACTGCAATGATCGAATTTGCTCCACAAAGTACGGGTCCACTTGCTGATGTGATCACGGTCAATTCAAATGGCGTAAATATTCCTGTGTCGAGTGGAATCAGGGGTCGTGAAGCCATTGATGTCTTTGGTACCGGTACATTTGCACCAATTATCGACATCCGTGGAGGTGATACGAATTATGGACCAGTGGTCATCGGAAAATACAAAGATCGCACATTTACGATCAAGAATACCGGTAGTGTTGATCTTGGTACTGGAGTATTCTCGATAACTGGTCCATTCACTTGTGTTGATCCGGTAGATACCACTGATGGACTCTGTCATTACAACATCACTGCGGGTGCCGAGGTGAATGTGACAATTCGCTTTTCGCCGACAGTCGTTGGTCCCGCAAGCGGTGCGGTCTGGCTCTCGGGCGTTCCGCTTGCACGATTCTTTGTGAACGGCTCTGGTGTCTCTCCGAGCGTAAAGTTCATTGAGCAATAAACAAGAACACAGATTGAGTTCAGTGTAATAAAACAAAGGCTTTTGAAGCCTTTGTTTTTTATTTGTTTTTCCCTATTTCCGACGTAGAGCGAGAGAGGTAATCATAGACTCTTGCTCTGTCATCGCTCGCTCGAAATGGAAATGAGGACATTTCCGCTTCTTTCTCGCTCGACGGAGTAAGAATGTACTCATTCTTACTTCCGAGCCGAGGAGAGCAAAAAGAGGTTTAATACCCCGCCCCTTGGGGAACTCAGATGAATGAGTGAAGCGAATTCACCTGAGTTCAGGGCTTGCCCTGGGGTTTAATGCCTTTTATAATGACACAATGGATATTCGAGAAAAACTTGGTATTGATGTGACATTACCCGGAAAAGCCCCAGAGCGCGGCCATATGCATCCTGTAACCCTGATGATGCGTGATATTGGTACTATATTCGGTGATATGGGATTTTCCCTTGCTGATGGCCCGGAAATAGAGACAGAACACTACAATTTTGATGCGCTCAATATTCCCAAAGATCACCCCGCTCGTGACATGTGGGATACGTTTTGGTTGAAGGACAAAAAGGGTCTTGAACGACTTCTTTTGCGTACACATACATCACCAGTGCAGATCAGATATATGGAGGAGAACGAGCCACCCATTCGCATCATCGTGCCAGGGAAGGTCTTTCGTTACGAGGCGACTGACGCAACCCATGAGACACAGTTCTATCAGTTCGAGGGATTAATGATCGGAAAGAATGTTTCGATGGCAAATCTGAAGGGGGTGCTCAGTACTTTCTTTGAGCGACTTTTTAAGCGCCCGATGCAGATCCGTTTCCGCCCAAGTTATTTTCCGTTCACCGAGCCATCGGTTGAGATCGATATCGGATGGGTGAATGAAAAAGGGAAGGTGGAGAAATGGATCGAGGTGATGGGTGCGGGGATGGTTCATCCTGAGGTCTTGCGTGCGGGTGGTATCGATCCTGATGAGTGGCAAGGGTTCGCATTTGGTGGGGGAGTTGATCGCTTCGTTATGCTTCGATCGGGAATTCCTGATGTGCGCACACTCTACACGGGCGACCTTCGCCTTATCAAGCAATTTCCGATTATCTAAATTCTCACGAATACAAACAGTACCATGATCGTTTCCTATAAATTACTCCAAACATATTTTGACAAAAAACTTCCTCGCCCCGAGGTGCTTGCGGACGCGCTTACTTTTCATGCGTTCGAGATCGAAAGCATGGAGAAGCGTGGAAGTGATACGATCATCGATGTAAAGATACTTCCGAATCGTGCACATGATTGTCTATCGCATCGCGGTATTGCTCGTGAGATAAGCGCGATACTTGATATTCCTCTCAAAAAGATTTCTGCCGCAAAATTGGGAAAACCTCACGCAAAGACTCCTTTTGTGGCCGTTGATGTGAAGGATAAACGCGTCCTCCGTTACATGAGCCTAGTGCTCGATGGTGTGAACGTCGGCCCATCACCAAAGTGGCTCCGCGATGCACTTCTGTCACTCGGTCAACGTTCTGTCAATAATGTTGTTGATGCGACGAATTATGTGATGTTCATGGTGGGGCAACCACTCCATGCATTTGACCTCGACAAGGTCTCTGGCGGCAAGATCATTGTCCGTGGCGCAAGGGAGGGCGAGTCCCTTACCACGCTTGATGGAAAGGATGTCACTTTGAGTGAGGGCGTTCTTGTTATCGCAGACAAAGATGCCGTTCTTGGGATTGCGGGAATCAAGGGTGGAACAAAGGCCGAGGTGACGTCCGAAACAAAGACGATCGTTCTTGAGGCAGCAAATTTTGATGCAAGTACTATTCGCCTCGCTGCGCAACGTCTTAATATTCGCACCGATGCGTCGAAACGATTTGAATCCGAGATTACTCCCTTCTTGGCTGAAGAGGCTCTGGCGATGGTTGCAACGATCATCACCGATATTGCGGGCAAAAAGGATGTGCGCTCCGGGAAGGTTGTCGATAAATTCATAAAGAAACCAAAGGCTGCTGCCGTTGCAGTTTCTCATTCGTACATCAATGGAATTCTTGGTACGACACTCTCTGAGAAGGAGATCGTTTCCGTGTGGCGCAAACTAGGTTTTGTATACACAGTGAAAAAGGATAAAGAGTCCACTGTTTATTATATTACTCCTCCGCGCGAGCGCATTGATATCACAATAAAACAAGACCTCGCTGAGGAAGTGGGGCGTATGGTCGGATACGATGTTCTTGTCCCTGTGATGCCCGAGGAGGAGGTGCTTTCGCCAGAAGAAAATCCAAGATGGCGAGTGGCTGATGTCGTGCGTAATATCATGATGAGCTCTGGATTTTCAGAGGTGTACACCTACACATTCTTGGGTGCAGGAGAGATCGAGGTTGCAAATCCCATTGCGAAGGACAAGCGCTTTTTGAGAAATAATCTTATGAATGGTTTGAAGCAGGCGATCGAGGAAAATTTGAAATATGAAAACACTGTCCGCATCTTTGAACTCGGTCATATATTTGGCAAAGATGCACACGTCATCCGTGAGGAGTATTCGTTTGCCGCACTCATGGGTTTCTCAAAACGAAAGGAAGCGCAAATGAAGGAAGATTTCTATGCACTCAAGGGTACACTCGACACACTCTGGATAGCACTCGGAGTTTCCGGTGTTCGCTATGAGGACGCAGGAGGAGAATTGGTCGCAAGTGTGTATGCGAACGATATACTCATTGGTACTATGTCGATACATGGTTTTGAGTTTGATTTCGATCGGATCGTTGCACTTTCTTTGGGCGGAAATATTTCTTATCAAGCACCTTCACGTTTTCCATCGATCGTTCGCGATGTATCCTTGTTCGTGCCAAATGGAACAAAGGCGGGAGAAGTAAAAGAAGTCATTATGGGAAGTGCGGGCCCTCTCATGCAGTCCCTCGTGTTGTTCGATGTCTTTGAGCAACCAGAAAAGAAGTCCCTTGCGTTTCGTATGACTCTCCAGGCGCTCGACAAGACCCTCTCTGACGCTGAGGCGAATGATATCTATAACAATGTTGTGAGTGCGCTCCGCGCGAAAGACCCCTCTTGGGAGGTGCGTGCATGATCGGCTTTTCCGTACAAAAATGAACGACTTGGTAGTTGGAATACTAAGTGGGGATATTTAGCGGGTATTTTGTGAAAAAAATGACTATATTAGGCCATTTTTTTCACAAAATACCCCTTTCGTTTTTGTGTAAAATTTGATAGAATGGCAACACAAAACCCAAAGGAATTTGGGCCAATATTTTTTCATTGCTATGCCAAAAAAAGACGAAAAAGAAGACAAGAAAAAGGGGAGTTACGGTTCTGAAGCGATTCAGGTTCTTGAAGGACTTGAGCCAGTGCGCAAGCGTCCGGGAATGTATATCGGTTCAACTGGTGTTGAGGGTCTTCATCACTTGATCTGGGAGATCTTTGATAACTCTCGCGACGAGGCAATGGGTGGCTATTGTAATCATATCGAAGTCGCGCTTCTTCCTGGTAATCGCGTGCGTGTTGTCGACAATGGTCGCGGTATTCCTGTCGACATTCATAAGGCAACAAAAGTATCTGCGCTTGAGACGGTCATGACGACGCTCCATGCAGGAGGAAAATTTGGTGGAGATGGTAGTGGGTATAAGGTCTCAGGAGGTCTTCATGGTGTTGGTGCTTCTGTTGTGAATGCACTCAGTCAGTATGCGAAGGCAACGGTTCATCGCGATGGAGGAGTGCATGTGCAGGAATATGTGCGCGGAAAGCAAAAGGCAAAAGTAAAAAAGATCGATTCATCGAAATTGAATGGTACAATCATTCTCTTCGATCCAGATCCTGAGATATTCAGTGAGATCAAATTCAACTGGAGTACCATCGTTGGGCATCTTCGTCAGCAGGCATACCTTGTAAAAGGACTCGAAATAAATATTCTTGATCTTCGTGAGTACACGGGAAAGATTGAGGAGGAAAAATTCTTCTGGCTTAAGGACGCGGGATACAATGTTCCGTCGACTTCATTCTATTTTGAAGGAGGTTTGTACTCATTGGTAAAGTTCTATAACCGATTTCAGACCCCAGTTCACAAGGAGATCTTTTACACCGAAAAACAAGAAGGTAATGTTGAGGTGGAGATCGCTCTTCAATATATTGATGATATTTCATCGCGCGAAATAGCATTCGCAAACAACACCCACACACCTGAGGGTGGTATGCATGTGACGGGTTTCCGTACTGCACTCACGCGTACACTCAATGATTACGCAAAGAAGAATGGCATCATTAAAGACTCTGATGAGACATTTACTGGTGATGATGTGCGTGAGGGTCTCACTGCGGTCATTTCCGTAAAGATGCCGGAGATTCAGTTTGAAGGTCAGACAAAGGGAAAACTTGGCTCTGTGGAGGCGCGCAGTGCAACCGAATCGGTCTTTGGTGAGGCATTTGCAATGTATCTCGAGGAGCGACCTGATGAGGCGAAAGCGATGATCCAGAAGGTGATCATTGCAGTCAAGGCACGCAAAGCTGCGAAAGCCGCAAAAGATTCAGTATTGCGCAAAGGCGCGCTTGAAGGCCTCACTCTTCCGGGAAAACTTGCTGACTGTCAGTCGCGTAGCGCGGAGGAGTCCGAACTCTTTATCGTTGAGGGAGACTCCGCTGGTGGATCTTCGAAACAAGGGCGTGACCGTCGCACGCAGGCGATATTACCACTCAAGGGAAAAATCTTGAATGTGGAACGTGCGCGTCTCGATAAAATGCTTGCGTCGAACGAGGTGCGTGCTCTTGTGATCGCCCTTGGTACTGCTATTGGTGATGTGTTCGACATATCAAAACTTCGTTATCACAAGATCATCATTGCAACCGATGCTGACGTGGACGGTGCGCATATTCGCACTCTCTTACTCACACTCTTCTATCGTTATTTCCGCCCACTGATCGAATCAGGTCATATCTATATCGCACAACCACCACTCTATAAGGTAAAGAAGGGAAAGGAGTTGCATTACTTCTATTCTGATGAGGAAAAGAACGCATTCCTTTCTTTGCATAAAGTTGATATGTCTGAACTCGAAGAGGGAGAGCCTCCACTTGATGAGGATGGTGTTCCTATCGAAGAGGAAGAAGAAAAGGATGATGTTAAAGAGAAGCGCGCATCAAAGATACATATTCAGCGCTATAAGGGTCTTGGAGAAATGAATCCTGAAGAACTTTGGGAAACAACTATGGATCCAACGAAGCGTGTGCTCAAGCAAGTTGCGATCAGTGACGTGCAGGAGGCTGATAAGATGTTTGACTTGCTCATGGGTGTCGAAGTTGCTCCTCGTAAATCCTTCATTCAGTCGAACGCAAAGATGGCAAATTTGGATATTTAGCTTGGTGCTACAAAAGAAAAACGCGACCCACGGGTCGCGTTTTTTTTAGTGCATCTCTTCTTTGAGTGGAAAGAATTCCAATTCAATGTACATGAACATATCGTATGTGTCCCAGAGAGGATGATCGGTGTCCTCGTCCTCGTCTTCCTCTTTGGGAAGAATAAAACTTTCAAGGTGATTCATGTATTCCTCAAAAAAATCACGATCAGCATCGAATATTTGTGTGGCAATCTCGGTATCCATTATTCCTTCGTCATCGGGGAATACTCCACTTAGATGTGCATGGAGTTCTTCCGGGTCGGTAGGTTCATTATTAATGAATATTCCCGGTAATTCAATCAGTTCTTTTTTTGTTGAGTCTCTGTAAGAGATCCAGAAAGAAAGAAAATCGAGCACACTTCGAACATCGGGTTTTTCGTAAAGCACCATTACTCCATCTGGAAGGTTTGGAGAACCCGTCTCTTTGATGAGGGGAAAAAAATTCATGAGAATCCCTCCTTTTTGATGTCCTAAGTCTGTACTGAGTATACGCACACGCTCGATATTCGCAACCCACACTCTTTATAATGAATTTTGCATAAATTAAAACACCCCAAGAGTTTTGGGGTGTTTGCATCAGCACAAGTGAGTGACCTCTATTGCGAGGGTTTCATTATGCGTTTGAGGATACTGTGCATAATGATCGTTGCCATGAGTGAGGTGAGGATAAACAGTGGGACATGGAGTATTGAGCTACTGGGGAATGTTCGTAGTAACCAAATCCCTAATCCAAGTCCAAGTCCAGATGGACCGATCCACCATGGTGTTTGAAGTATTTTCCCCTTCCTTCTCCAGTTTTCCTCCCTTACGGTGTGCATTACACCAACGGCAATAAGGAAAAAATAAGTCCCAGAAATACTCAGTTCAAGTGGCATGAGATATGCCGTGAGATTCATGACGCCAAAGACAATAAGTGCATCAACAAATGTGAGTAAAACATTTCGTAGTATCACTTTCTACCTCCGAGTATTGAATATGAACGTGTCTGACTAGTACGATACAATATTGAATCTGTGTGTCAATCAGCTGATGTTCGAAGGTGCTCCGAGTGCTTTCTCGGCGATCTCTTTAGTGAAGCGTGAGAGAAGTTCATCAATGGGGAATTCCCCGATCTTTCCATTGTCTCGTGACTCGAGTGTGACCTTACGTGCGGCAACTTCTGCATCTCCAATGACGAGCATGTAGGGTATTTTATCGACTTTTGCATTACGTATACGTTTTCCAAGAGAGTCATTGTCGAGCATGAGTTTGACGCGCATATCTTTTTCCTCAAGAAGTGTTGCGACTTCTTTTGCGAAGTCATGATGAACATCACTGATCGGAAGTATTGCCACCTGCGTAGGGGAGAGCCAAAGAGGAAAGTTTCCACCAACGTGCTCGATGAGCACCGAAAGGAAACGCTCGATCGAACCCATGATCGCGCAATGGATCATGACGATCGTTTCTTTTTCTCCTTTTTCATTCGTGCACGTTAGGTCGAAATTAAGCGGTTGATTGAAATCGAGTTGTATTGTTGCGATCTGCTGTGTGCGTCCAATGGAGTCTTTTGCGATGAAGTCGATCTTTGGTCCATAAATAGCCGCCTCACCCTTTCCGTCGATATAATCGGTCACTCCGCGTTTTTTCATAAGAGAGAGGATCGCATCTTCCGCTTTCTTCCAGACTTCTTTTGTTCCGAGATATTTCTCGTAGTGCTCTGGGTCGTGGCGTGAAAAGCGTACTTGAAGATTAGCAAATCCAAATGTCTTGTAGAATTGATCGATGATATCCCAGATGGTGAATACTTCGCTCTCGATCTGATTCTCACGACAGAACACATGCGCATCGTCTTGGGTGATGGAAAGCACGCGCGATAGTCCTGAAAGTTCTCCTGATTGCTCGTCGCGATAGACCATTGTGGTCTCGGCATAGCGTTGTGGCATATCACGATAACTTCGTGGGGCAGCATTGAATATCTGTGTGTGATGTGGGCAGTTCATTGGCTTCATGACATATTCACGCTCTTCACGCGTCTGCACCTTGAAGAGGTCATCAGCATACTTCGTCCAGTGACCTGATGTTTGGTAGAGTTCTTTCTTTGTGAGGTGGGGGATGGTGACCTTTTGATAGCCTTTCTTTTTGCGCATACTCCAGACGTAATCATTGAGCAATTCACGGAGTATTGTGCCTTTGGGGGTCCAGAGTGGAAGACCAGGGCCAATGAGATCAGAGAATACGAATAGCCCAAGCTCTTTACCAAGTTTACGGTGGTCACGCTTCTTTGCTTCTTCGAGCATTGTCGTGTATGCACTCAGTTCTTCTTTTGTCTCGAATGCGTATCCATAGATGCGCGTGAGCATTGGATTCTTGTCGTCACTACGCCAGTACGCACCAGCGATGCGCGTGAGCATGAAACTTCCTGGTTCTATTTCTCCCGTGTTCTCAACGTGTCCACCTTTACAGAGATCAGTAAAATCGTCGACCGTGTATGCAGTGAGTGTTCTTCCCTCTTCTGCATATTCCGCGAGAAGCTCGGTCTTAAATGGTTGTTTTGCAAAAAGCACTTCTCCTTCGGATCTTGTGATCTCGCGTCCGGTCATAGGAAGTTTCTTGTTCACCATCTTCATCATTGTTCTCTCGAGTGTTTTCAGATCATCTACGGATGGTGCATCAGTGAAGAGGAAGTCATAATAAAAACCATCATCCGTAACAGGTCCGATGCCAAGCTTCACGCTCGGATCGAAATCCCTTGCTGCTATTGCTAAGAGGTGTGCCAATGTGTGGCGAATATTGTGGAGTTTTTCATTCTTATCCATCTGGCTATTCTAGCATTATTTCTTTATTTTCAAAGGAGAAGTGTTGTTTTGACTTTTTTGGTGCATGTGATACGTTGCAACACAGTTTCGTTGTTATTTTGCAAAAATTTTCCATGCGAAGGAGTTGGTATGAAGAATCGTGGTGTTTTATTGGTTGCTCTTTTTTTGTCAGTATCTGGCGTCTCGGCGCACGCTTATGACTGCCCGGATTTTATTGGTGTGAAAAAAATCATTCCCAATGATACCAAGTCACAAGCTTCGCTAAGATCCCATGTTTGTCTTTTGGCATACATGAGCATGGTGCAGACTTTGGAGGGTCAGGAAAAACAACTCAAAGAGGAGTGGTTCAGTAGCGGAGAAGAGAACGAAGCTATTTTGCGTGTACTGATAAAGACACGGAGTGATCTGAAACATTACCGCGGCCTCGTGTCTGCGATGACGAAATAAGTTTTTACGAATAGTTTGGCACGGGATTTATTTCCCGTGTTTTTTATTCAAGATTTTTCTACAGCGCTTTGATCTTCTCTGCGATGACCGAAGGGGAGTCGTTACGACGAGAGAATCGTCCTTTGACAGCAATGAGCTTGTCGGGACCGATGAATTCGCCACATTCGGTGAGTGTGCGAGGGAAGACCACTACCTCAATGGATCCGGTAAAGTCTGCAATCTTAAGAAACGCCATATGCTCGTTCTTTTTTGTGAGGATGAGCTTGTGCTCCTCGATGATTCCTGCAACAAGGGTATTCATGCCATCACGCGAGTCTTCCGATACCTGCTTGATGTTGACCCCTCCTTTCTCGAGTCGTTCGCGATGTTTATCGAGCGGGTGTCCCGAGATGTATAGTCCGAGTAATTCCTTTTCCCATGCGAGTTTATCTTCTTGCGATATCTCGGGTGCGGGTCTAAAGCGGAGTGTGGGGAGTGCGTGGGTGTCTTGCATGACCGAGAAGAGAGAGACCTGTGCGCTCGCTTTTTCTCGCGCATGTGCTTTGTGGTATTCAAGCGCATCGTCGATGTTGTGGAGGAGTGATCCGCGCTCTTCACCGAGCGAGTCGAATGCGCCCGCGCGAATGAGCGACTCAAGTGATTTCTTGTTGAGGTCTTTATGCGTCACACGTTCAAGGAACTCGGTGAAATTTTTGTATGGTCCATTTTCGTCACGCTCAAGAATGATGGCATCACTTATTGCTTCACCAAGATTTTTTATTGTATAGAGTCCAAAGCGGATCTGGTCCTTGCTGATCTTTGTGTCGTCTCCTTCTTCTCCCTTGATGACGGTGAATTGCGCATAACTCGCATTGATATCAGGAGGTAAAACGGGTATCTTCATGCGCTTACATTCCGCAATGACTTCAGATATCTTTTCGGTATCACCAGCTTCAGCAGAAAGGACTGCGGTCATATATTCAGCAGGGAAGTTCGCTTTCATGTAGGCGGTCTGATAGGCGACGCGACCATAACTCGCAGAATGTGCTTTATTGAAGCCGTATGCTGCAAATGGCTCGATCCACGCCCAGATCTCTTGTGATTTTTTCTCACTCCATCCCGCATTCTCGATACAGCCCTTGATGAACTTTTCCTTCTGCTTCGCCATCTCTTCAGGAATCTTCTTTCCGACCGCTTTGCGGAATTTATCGACTTCACCCCAACTATATCCAGCAAGTTTGTTTGCCATAATGAGGAGGTCGTCCTGATAGACGAGAATGCCGTAGGTCTGCTTCAAAATTTCTTCGAGTGATGGATCGAGATAGCTAATGAGTGATGGGTCGTGTTTGCGCTTGATGTAGTCAGGAATGAATTGCATCGGACCTGGACGATAGAGTGCGACCATAGCATTGATATCGTGGATGCTCGATGCGCGAAGTTCCATAAGCCACTTGGTCATTCCTGCACCATTCAATTGGAAGAGTCCGATGGTCTCGCCGCGCGCGAGCATTGCATAGGTGCGTTTGTCATCAAGGGCGATGGTTTCGATATCGATATCAAGGTCACGATGAAGTTTTACGAGACGCACTGCGTTCTCGAGTATGGTGAGATTGCGAATACCAAGGAAGTCGAATTTTGTGAGACCGACACCATCTTCTCCGACGGTATACATGTCGTATTGTGTGATGATCTTTCCTCCTTTGGGATCGTATTGTGTTGGTGCGTAATTGATGAGTGCAGTTGGCGCAATGACGACACCTGCGGCATGGACGGAGATATGACGCACACAGCCTTCAAGTTTTTTCGAGAGATCGACGATCTCTTTCACTTCACGATCGGTGTCGTAAAGGCGCTTGAAGTCGGGCTCGACTTCCATTGCGTGGTCGAGTGTCATAGGGAAGCCCTGTGAGCCCATCGGAATGAGTTTCGCGATCTTGTCTCCAAGGTCATAGGGTTTTCCAAGTGCACGCGCAACGTCGCGCACCGCACCGCGCGCCATCATTGTTCCGAATGTACCGATCTGCGCGACCTTGTCCGCACCATATTTGCGCTTTGCATATTCGAGCACTTCTTCGCGTCTCGTATCTGCAAAGTCCATATCGATATCGGGCGCTGAGGGGCGCTCGGGATTCAAGAAACGCTCAAAGGGGATGTTGTATTCAAGGGGATTGATCTTTGTGATGCCAAGGAGGTATGTCGTCATAGAGCCTGCAACAGAGCCACGGATGTTGGTATAGATACCACTTTCGTGCGCAAAACGAATAAGGTCTTCCACGACAAGGAAGTATGCTTCATACCCCTTGAATTTGATGATCCCAAGTTCGTACTCAAGACGATCGATGACGGCTTGGTCACCATCTAGTCCGCGGCGCTTCGCTCCTTCATAACAGAGTCCACTTAATTTACTATACGGTGTTTCGCCTTCTTCGAGGGGGAAGTCAGGGAATAAGAATTTGCCAAGGGTAAGCTCGACGTTACACATCTCTGCGATCTTCATGGTGTTCGTGACAGCCTCGGGTATGTCGCGAAAATTCTGGAGTGCCTCTTCGGTAGAGATGAAATGATACTCTCCTTGGCCGGAGAAGATGCCCGTGTCATTCACATCGGTGTTCGTCGAAATGGCGACGAGTGTTTTGTGCGCACGGGAGTCGTCTTTGTGGATGTAGTGCGAGTCTTGTGTCGCAACAAGCGGTACGTCAAGTTTCTTTGCGAGGGTGATCAGTGCACTGCGCCAACGCTCGAAGTCTTCGACGTCGGTGTGATGCATGATCTCGATGAAGTAATTTTCTTTTCCGAAGATCGCTTGATGTTCGCGGACGATATCTTCCGCGTGCACCATGTCGCCTTCGCGGAGTATTGCGCGACCAAGTTCCCCTGCGGGACATCCTGAAAGTGCAATGATGCCGTCAGCATATTCACGCAGAATATCCTTATCCATGCGAGGTTTGTAATAATAACCCTCAAGGTTCGCAAGCGTGGTGAGGCGTACGAGATTCTTGTATCCGTCATTGTTCTTTGCGAGGAGCGTGAGGTGGAAGCGCTTATTATCGATACCAGACTCTTTATCGAATCGGGTACGGTTCGCAACGTATGCTTCAATACCAATGATGGGCTTGATACCTGCCTTTGTGCAGCTTTGATAAAAGTCGATGGCACCATACATTGCACCGTGATCAGTAAGTCCGATGGCGGGCATGCCGAGTTCTTTTGCGCGCTTTACCATCTGGTCGACTTTCGATAATCCGTCGAGAAGGGAGTAGTGCGAATGGGTGTGCAGGTGGATGAAAGTGATGTCGTTCGTCTCGCTCATAGACGCTAGTATAGCAGAGTTGTGCCTCGGGCGTTTTTGTGGATAAAGTCTCCTCGGTGTGCCTTTACTTGATCGCGACATTTCTACTGATTCTCTCTTGGAATTCCTTGACAAAAATGATTTATGACGCAGACTAATTATAGTTTGTGGTTATGTTGAAATTTTCCAAGGAGATATATTGTGACTACTAGAAATAAAGTATCATCAGACCGCGTTATTTTAATCTGCGTGATCCTTGTGATCATCGCAATCCTCGCATCTCCACCACATAACGACTTTCATTTCTGGTTCCATGTGGTTTCTTTCTTTGCGATCCTTGTTGCCAGGGCTATTGATCATGGGCTTGATCTCCCTGATGAGAGAGGAGGAGTTGAACTTACTGTACTCGCAATCTTTGGTTGGTTGACCGGGAATGTCTTGTTTTGGTTGTATTTGCTCGAATAACATCAACACTCTTGCGTCTTAATTTCACGCCACAGCATCATTGTGGTGTGTTTTTTTATTCAACAACGGAATATCTATCATGGTGTCACTTGGGTAATTCGGTTTTGCTATACTAAATAAGCATGAAAAAGGTTGGAACATATAAATACATCATTGGTATCGATGAGGTTGGTCGCGGGCCGCTCGCGGGCCCCGTCGCGGTCGGTGCAATGCTTGTTACTTCACGTCTGCGCACACGATTTCGGAATATCAAAGAATCGAAACAACTCTCTTCTGCACAACGTGAGGAATGGTATGGGCACATCGTAAAAGCATCCGGACAAGAATTACGTTTTGCGGTGTCGTTTGTGAGTGCAAAGGTTATTGATGCAAAGGGGATACAGTATGCGATACGTCTCGCGCTCAAGCGTTCCATTGAAAAACTCGAGGTTGATCCAAGTGAGTGCCTCGTGCTTCTTGATGGTGGACTTCGTGCGCCAGAAGAATTTACGGAGCAAAAGACGATCATTCGCGGGGACGCCAATGAAACGGTCATTGCAATGGCATCGGTTGTTGCAAAAGTGAGTCGTGATCGCCTGATGGTGCGTTTGAGTAAAAAATATACCGCATATGGATTTGCACGCCATAAAGGGTACGGCACAAGGGCGCATTATGATGCGATCGGAAAACACGGAGTATCATCCGAGCATCGCAAGAGTTTTCTGTCACGCATCTAAAATTATGACAAAGACGATGTTGACATTATGAAGAATTATTCTAGGCTCAGATGAGTTGATGACTGATCTTTGATCACTGGAGGTATGTTGTGTGTGCTGAGTTTTTGATCCGGAAAAAGGTGGCTCGAGTTTCTCCTGAGGGATTGCCCGCGATCCGTCTCGTGGGTCTTCGGCCTGATGATGATGAGAAGTTTATGCACGCAGTGGAGCGTCGATTTGCCGCTTCGGGTGTGTATGGTTCTATTTTGGAACAAGATTTCATTACAATGAGTGACGAAGAGCAAAGATCCCTTCTTCGTTCGATCGCGCACATGAAGCGTCATTTTGAATATCGTCGATATTCAGAAAATCCGAATTGGTTTGATATTGTTCCGCAAAATCTTCCGCTAGGCATCCTTAGGGAGTATATTCCCACTCCTTGGTATAAGATACTCACCGTCGTTTCGCACGATCTTGGGTATCCTCTGATAAAGTAGTTTGTTCAAAGGCCGCCTGAACCCATAGGTTTTGGCGGTTTTTATATCCCCGCATGAGAATGAATTATGCCCTTGCCAATTTTTATTATTTGCGTATACTTGGTTCCACTATGGTAGTACACATGCGACACACAAAGGGACACACGGGAAACCGTCGTTCTCACCACGCCTTGAAAGAGGCGAGTTTTGCAACCTGCGCAGACTGCGGAGCAAAGCATTTGATGCATCGAGTTTGTATGCAGTGCGGAAAGTACCGCGGACGCATTGTTGTTGATGTCACAAAAAAGGCAGTCAAGGCAGCAAAGAAGGCGGAAGCAAAGAAGCCGGTAGCAGCAGCTCCTGAGCCGGTAAAGAAGGAAAAGGCAAAGAAAGTAGAGGAGAAGGCAGAAAAGAAAACAACAAAGAAATAATCAAAAAAACACTGAACACGAGGTTCAGTGTTTTTTTTATGATACGATTGGGTGGTCAGCATATTATGCAGAACACTATTTCCTTAGGCACAAAAAAGATCGAGTATCATCTCCGGAGGAGTCATCGCGCAAAGCATATGCGTCTCTCTGTGTATCC
>Ga0208374_1000168_pt1 | contig 39915 bp, 40 predicted proteins | sample RifOxyC3_FD_184037 | JGI IMG/M metagenome (GOLD analysis project Ga0208374, IMG submission 184037) | Groundwater microbial communities from Rifle, Colorado - Rifle Oxygen_injection C3 (SPAdes) | ecosystem: Environmental > Aquatic > Deep subsurface > Groundwater | place: Rifle, Colorado, USA...
GGTCGCGTCCGCAACTGCCAAATACGTTCCCTGGTGACGTGCTGCGCACGCCGCCACGGTCAGGTGCTGCTTGACTTGTGGGGAAGCCCTTGTAGTGCTTTATTTTCCGTTTTCTGCGACGGTGCCCTCTTGGCCGGCGCCGGCATTGCGCTGCCGTCCTTCTGCCCGATAACGCGCAACAGCTCGGAGGCTTGCATTTGAGTGGCTTCAAGCTGGCCGCGCAGCTTGGCTGCTTCCTCGCGTGCTTGGGCAGCATCCTTGCGGGCAGCATCACGATCTGTGTCGGCAGTTACTAACCGCTCGGCGGTACGCTGTGCTTCGGTTGCGGCCTGTTTACGGTGCTCCTGGTGCGCCTGGTCAGCAGCTTCGGCCTTGACCTTCACGGTCGCCAGCTCGGCGCGGGCTTGATCGCGTTCGACGACTGCAGCTTGGGCGGCCTGCTTCTGCTCCGACAGGTCAGCGCGCATCTGTTCGGCCTCCTGCTGGTGACGGGTTCGCTCGGCTGCGATGGTGGCATTCATGCGTGCCAGTTCGGCGGCATGTTGCTCGGTTGCTACCTTGGCGCCCTGCTCGGCAGCAGCCAGGCGTTCGCGCACCTGCGCCAGTTCGACTGCCTGTGCTTGAGACTTAGCCAGGGACTGGGCAAGTTGAGCGTTCAGCGTCTCGATTCGTGTCTTGGCTTCTTCCAGCGTGGATTCAAGGTCGTCGACCGTCGTGGCAGCGTCGACCAGCTCGCGTTCGGCCTGCTCACGCTGCGCGCCAGCGGTCCTGATGACTTCGGCCACGCGGCGTTCTGCAGCTTTCACGGCCTTGTCGTTCAGCTCTACCGCTAAGGCTGCTAGGCGCTCGGACAAGGCCTTGGTCACGGCTGAAACCTCTTCGGCAACCTCGATTGGCAGCTCGGAAACGGGCTCGACCTTGGTCACGGACTGGTTGGCCAAGTGCTCATCCCAGACCTGCTTGAGTCGGGTCGGGTTGCCACCACCCACCTTCTGGCGCAGAGCGAAACCTGTGATGTTGCGACCAGCGCCTTGCAGCGCCTGACCGGCTTCGATGATGGCTTCGGGAGCAAATTCGACGGGACGCATGGCGACTCTCCTGGTGATGGACAGCTCCATTATACAATAAACTAACAAACAAAGTAATAAACTAACAAATAAACAAACTTACTTTTAATGGCAGAAGCTGCAAGGTTGATGTTGCTTCAACCTGGTCAATTCGTCTGAAATACTGGTTCGATAAAACAAAGTTCGATATTATTCAAATTCAACAAGTAAAGCAGACTCTAAGCATGAAAATCGGCTACGCCCGCGTGTCCACCCGCGACCAGAAACCAGACTTGCAGCTGGACGCCCTCAAGGCTGCCGGCTGCGAGCGCGTCTATCAAGATGTGGCGAGCGGCGCGAAGACCGCTCGGCCGGCGCTCGACGAGCTGCTGGAACAGTTGCGGGCCGGCGACGTGCTGGTGATCTGGAAGCTCGACCGCATGGGGCGCTCGCTCCAGCATCTGGTCGAACTGGTGGGCCGCTTGATGGAGCGAAAGGTCTGTCTGCTGAGCCTGAACGACCCCATCGACACAACCACCGCCCAGGGCCGACTCGTGTTCAATCTGTTCGCTTCGCTGGCCGAGTTCGAGCGCGAGCTGATCCGCGAGCGTACCGAGGCCGGACTGACGGCGGCGCGCGCGCGTGGTCGTGTCGGTGGACGGCCCAAGGGACTGTCGCCCCAGGCCGAGGCGACGGCGCTGGCCGCCGACACGCTGTACCGTGAGCGCAAGCTGTCGGTTGCCGCCATCGCGCAGAAGCTGCATGTTTCCAAGAGCACGCTCTACAGCTACCTGCGGCATCGCGGCGTCGAGATCGGCTCCTACAAGAAGCCGGAGCTGGCCCAACCAAGCTCATCGACAGGCGCTGACGAAGCCGATCGGCCGAAGCTCGCCACGATTCGACTGACGCTGCGCATCGAGAACAACAGCAAGTTCGTGCGCGGCAAGAAGCGCGCCTGTGAGGACATCGAGCGCTACTGCCTGGCTGAGTACGACGGCAAGCTGCTACCCAGCGGCGACTACGAACTGAAAGTGCCCTACAGCAGTGACGATCACCTCGACCAGCGCATGCACGAGCTGCTAGGCGACATCGCCAGCCAGGCAGACGACCGCCATTGCTTCTCAGAGAGCGAAGCGCGCATGGAAGGCACAGACCGCGATTGGTGATACCGATCGCTTAAGTCGGTTGGCTGTTCCATTGCTCCCCGAACCACAGATAGGTGTACCAGTGCAGTTTTGCGGCCCTTGTGGCCGCTTTTTCTGCGCCAGAGGGCGCGCGCGGTTATGTTTTCAGGTGAGTCATCGGCGAAGCCGATGACGAGGGGCAAAGCCCCTCTCTGTGTTCTTACCCCGCTTGCGGGGTCTCTTGTGTGGGGCGAAGCCCCTCCTAGGTATGCGCGCAAGTCAACTCCCGAAGGGAGTTGCGCAGCGAGCTATCTTTCGGCCCTTTAGGGCCGCTCGAATTGTTCCCTTTTCAGCTTCTTTTGCCAAAATTTATCCACAGCTGGAGGGGTTAGATAAATGGTTAAAAATATGGTTAGCTGAGGCAGAAAAACTTTAGAAAATTCAATATCGGCAACGGTTTGCAAGCAAAAAAACCAGAGTGGTAGGAACTCATAGAACAAGGTAAAGGAACTGATAGAACAACAGTAAGGAACTCATAGAACAACACCTATCGCTTTCAAAGGAACCCATACAACAAGGATTGGGAACTCATAGAACAAGTCGGAAAGCTACGTCGAGTCGCGATCAGCCTTTGTGTCGCGCGCCCCACCAACTGGGCAGGGCTTGCCCTGTCCGGCTCCCCCAGGGGGGCGCCAAGCGCAGCGCGGCGGGGGATGGCGTCAGCCGTCCCCCAGGAGGCAAGCGAAGCGCGCAGCGCCGGCCACGGCGCGCAGGCGTCAGGGATTGAAGCCCGTCAGGGGCGAGACGCCGCAGGCGGCTCGATGCGCAGCACGAAAGCCCGGCCCGCTAGGGCGACGCCCCTCAACGATCAAGACCTGGAACGGTTCTCCAGCCCGGCGGGACGCCGGGCTGGCTGCCGCCCGCCGGGCAGGGCTTGCCCTGTCCGGCTCCCCTAGGGGGGCGCCAAGCGCAGCGCGGCGGGGGATGGCGAAGCCGTCCCCCAGGAGGCAAGCGAAGCGCGCAGCGCCGGCCACGGCGCGAAGGCGTCAGGGATTGAAGCCCGTCAGGGGCGAGACGACGCAGGCGGCTCGATGCGCAGCACGAAAGCCCGGCCCGCTAGGGTGACGCCCCTCAACGATCAAGACCAGGAACGCCTCTCCAGCCCGGCGGGCAGGGCCCGCCCTGGCCGGCTTCCCCAGGGGGGCGCCAAGCGCAGCGCGGCGGGGGATGGCGTCAGCCGTCCCCCAGGAGGCAAGCGAAGCGCGCAGCGCCGGCCACGGCGCGAAGGCGTCAGGGATTGAAGCCCGTCAGGGGCGAGACGCCGCCGGCGGCTCGATGCACAGCACGAAAGCCCGGCCCGAAAGGCGACGCATAAGGTGACCTGATCTCATAGGAGACGATCGCCCTGCATATGCCTCAAATTTGAGGATAAAAAATGTAGTATCTGCTATACTGCAGCCATAAAGACTTTCCCGAGCAAGTGCAAAAGGAAGCGCCGCCAAGAGAAATCTTGGTCCCACCTGGAGTGGGAGTCCTGAAAGGGTAGAGAGACTTGCATGCGACGCCACCTTCGGGTGGCGTTTGTCTTTGTGGCGCTGCTCAGGTGAGCGCGCGCTTCAGAATGACATGGAAGCGCATCTTGTCGGCCTTGAGCAGCCGCCTGGAGGGGGTTCTAAGCCGGAACCGCCGAAATTTCCGCCGTGCGTCCTGACGTCAACCGGCAAGCCGCCTGATGACCGTATAGACGGCGCGGTACATGCCGCTGGCATGGTCCTCGACGACCTCAAGCACGCCAGCGCCGCCCAAACCCCTGGATAACGAGTGTCGTAAAACAGTTGTTTGGCGACATGGCTGCGTCCGCGACGGAAAAGGTCGCCGTCCAAGCTCAAAACTTGAACGGCAAACCGTGTCGGATTGCCTCGACGGACGGAAAACCAGTGCTGGACGTTTTCCGACAGCAAGATGGCGGCTGGTGACACGACTGCTTGTGCTACCCCGAATAAGTTGGATAGAGAAAGTTTCCCGAGCAACCTGCCGCTAGGACTCACTGGAAGGAGCCCCAAGAAGCCAGCCGCATGACTGGGGAAACTTTCATGGTTCAACTTAGTCAGGGGCCTGAAGCGCCAGCTCCGGGTGAATTTCGCGGTTCTCAGGCATAGCCAGGGCGACATCAGCACTGATTGGCGGCTCGCATTCTATGGTCAGCGCCCATTTCGGGATCGCAAGTTCATCTGAAATTTGATTTCGTATGTGCTCAGGGCTGAATTTTTCCCAGAGGTTTACGCGTAAATAGGCATCCAGCTCCCCAGCAGCTGATTCTCGCATAAGTTCCACACCGTCAAGCAAGACCGAGCGAACCTCATTAGTTGGGGGTGCTTTTAGGCCTTCGAAGGGCTGCAGAGTATTGACTTCTGATGGCGGCAAGGGTGCCGAAACGACACGGATCAACTTGCGGGTCCGGTCCCCGGGCATGAACGCGAGGCGATCCCTGTGATTGCGCAAGTGATAGTTGATGAACTCCAGCACATCAGCGAACTCCGCATTCGTAGCCACTGAGAGTGGCTTGTCGGCATAGCTGAACTTGGCACTCTCACGGAACTCGCCGCGTGAGTCGAAATACACCTCGAACAGCATACCGGCGAGCAGGTGCTGAGCCGTTTCCGGCTGAAATTGGCGGAGTTGTGCTTCGAGCCCAGTCATGAACTCCATCGCCTTCTGGGAGTTGCCGCAAGCCGCCTGATAAACGTTGCGGCCGAGGACAAACCACGATGAGGAAGAGAACTCATCCTGCCGGATAGCGCGAATCTTTTTGATGGCGGGATTCTGGGTGTACCAATTCAGGGACTTCAGAGCGCGGATGATCTCGTTGATATCTGAGGGCTCGTCTGCCTGGTATTCGCGGTCCCGGAGCGCGGCCTGGTCGTACTGGAGTCGGGGCGGGGCGGGGGCAACAGGCACGGCCCGCACCACTTCAGGAGGCGATCCAGCCGGCGCGGCCGTGCCATCGGGTGGCAATTCGTTTACGGGAGGCTCTGGCTGGGCTTCGACAGGCGGCGGGACGGCGTCACCGGGCGCTTCGCCCAGCTGCCCATTGATTGGCGCAACCGACTCATCGGCAGCGGACGACACTGGCGCCGACTGCTCTATGTTGATCTGAATCGCTGCTGCCAAGTGGGCGAACAACGCGGGGTTGGCCTTTGACAAGCCTTCAACGAGGGTGTCAATGCTGGCAATTGTGACGTTGGCGTGCCCGGTCACACGGCGAAACTCGGCGACAAGTCTTGGGTCTGCGAGCTTGATTTCGGGCCGGGAGTTTCCGACTGCCTTACGACCGCTTCGCACCAGTTCCATGCGCATCTTAGGCGCGTATACCCAGTCATTCTTCTCGTCCCTGCTGATGAAAAGAACCTTGGGAAAGGTCGCCGCACTGCTGGCAGACTTGTCGAGTATCTCGAACCAGATGATGAGATCGCCGAGGCGATTCTCCGGTTTGTCTTCGTCACGAAAGCCCGGTGGTAGCCGATGTTCAAATCGTCCGACACCTTCTTGAGTCGCGCGAACACACAGGGCGGCAAGATCGGAGTCGAGAATGGCTGACGACAGGTGCGTCTCGATCTGCTCGTGTACGACCCCTGAGTCAAAGTCCTGCGAGAAGACGCGCGTGAACGGGGCCAGCGCATCGATGGCTGCGCGGAACTCTGTAATAAAGGTCGCGCGGTCGCCGGAATAACTAAACCTCCTCAGTGAGACGTCATCGACGAACAAGGATGCAGTTTCGAAGAGGCCGTTGAGGAGCTTCGTGGCTTGGCTGGCCTCCTTGCTCTTGGGCGTGTATGAGTCGAGCGTCTTTGATGTAACTCTGGAAAGGTACTCGCTGGCAGCCCATGCCGGAACGACCAGTCGGTTCGCGGCTACTACCGCGTCTGACCAGACAAAGAACTCACTTCGCGCCGCTTCATGCAGCTTGTAGAGGTACGAGAGGATGTTGGTGTCAAGGAAGATGAGCGTCTGCGGATCACTTGCAAGGGCGGCAATTTCTCGAACATGCTCGTCAACGGTCTTGTTAATCACATGATGGCCAAACAGCATCCGATGCATCCCTTGTCGTCGTTCTTGTTGGTACTGCATGTATGGCAGGACAACCGCATGATACTAAATCGTCGGGGGTTTCTTGGAGGCGACGTCTCCAGTATCCGCCCAAAAGCCCAGCCAGGGTAGCCAAACACCCCCAGAGGCCGGGGTCTGAGGCGCAGTGGAACAGAAAACCCTGTTAAGTGGTCAATTTGGGTGGCCAAGAATTGACTGGCCCAGATAAGATGGCTTTCGAGTTCTTGTCCAGGTCTGCTTGAGTTGGTCAGGATGGGTTAGACCCATCTTGGCCGGGTCCCTCACTGGTCTTCGTCCCCAGGAGTGCTGCCCAAGCATTCCGAGAAGGGGGCTCAGCGCTCAGTCGTCATAGCTCATCCAGCTGACAAGCAATGGCTCTTATATCCGGCTGGCTTAAGTCGGTTTTCTGTTCCACTGCACCTCAGACCCCCAGTGCGGCGGGGGATGGCGTCAGCCGTCCCCCAGGAGGCAAGCGAAGCGCGCAGCGCCGGCCACGGCGCGAAGGCGTCAGCGGTTGAAGCTCGTCAGGGGTGAGACGCCGCAGGTGAATCGATGTGCTGTACGAAAGCCCTGCCCCACAGCGACGCCAAGGGAATCACAACGATCAATCTCAGATCGCGTAATCCGACAGTGACTTGCCAGCAGCCAGCGCGTCATGAATCCACTGAGGTCGCTTGCCACGGCCTCCCCAGGTCTGCTGTGTCACGGGGTCACAGTATTTCGGTACGCCCTTCACCTTCGGCTCGCGGACCTTCTTTCCAGTCAGTCCAAGGTCCTCGATGCCGATCTGGTACTCACGCATGGCAGCGCGGATCTCTGCCAGCACTTCTGAGCGACGCGCCTGCTGCATGGCAGCGATCTGGACATTAAGCGCATCGCGCTGTTGAATCAGTTCTTGTAAGTTAGCCATGAAGTCGGAGCTTAAGGTTGTGAAGTTGAAAAGTTCATTTTACTTCTTGTTCGGCACCGAATTACCTCGATTCATATTTTTTTGTTCATGCAATTTTCGGGGTATAAGAATCGACAAGGCTACCTATTCCTCTTCGTCAGATCATTCTCGATAAGCGCTGAGATGTAGGTGTTGGCTGGAGTCTGAAGGTCATCACACAACGCTATCATTCGCTTATGAAGTTCGGAGACCATCCGAAGGGAGACTATCCGTCGCTCGGCGTATATGCGTGCTCGGCGCTTCGGACCCTGCTCATCGGCCGGCTTCTCGGCATCTTGGCTATCGGTCATGTTTTTTCGATGAACAAGGTTGAGATTGATGTGAATTTTTAATAGGGGATTCGTAATGAATTACTGGCGTTCTTGCGCTTCAAGCTGCTTGTAAGCGCTCATGGCTGCTGCGGTGCCTGCGTTCTTACCCTTCTGGTAGCTGGTAGCCGCGCAACGAACCGCGTAGTCGGTCGAAGTGAGGTTTTGCATGCCATACACAGAAGTCTTGTTGTCGTAGCCGTTCAGGTTGAACCGCTTGCCCTTGTAGAGCGCAAGATTCCATGCGACACGCGCATTGCTCGGCTGCTGCCGCGCGAGCTGCTGGTAGATGCCCTCTTTCGGTCCGACGAACTGATTCCACGTCAGGTAATAGTCGGCCTTGTAGCCTTCAATGAAGGCTTCGGCATTGCAGGCATCGGCAGCAACTTGAACAGTCATGTTCGGCTGCTGGTAGCCGCCTGCTGGCCCCAGGGCCACGCTACGGCCTGCCGGCTGCATGCCCGGCAGGGGTGGCAAGGATGGCAGTGGTGCGCAAGCGGCAAGCGCGAGCACGGTGATAGGCAGAAGTCGTTGCAACATGGTCAGTCTCTCCCTTAAATTGGTGGTGGCCTGGCGACACCTGGCACTGCGGCCCATAGCATCTCATTTATTTCTTTGCCAGTGTTGTTTCCGCCTGGCTGAGTTTGGCGAGCTTGGTATTCATCAGCTCGATCTCCACACGCCGATTTCTGGCACGGCCTTCTGGAGTGTTGTTGTTGGCAACGAACCCGCCTGCGGAGTTGTATAAGGTGCGAATCTTCTTCGCCTCTATCCCTTGCGCAATGAGGTACCGACGTGCGGCTAGCGCGCGAGCAAGGGCAATGCGCTTGTTGTCCTCGTTGATGACAGTCGAGTCGGTGAAGCCTCGAAGGTTGATACGGTCGGCGGATTTTGCCGCTGGCACAAGCACGCGAGCAAGGTCATCGCTCGGTTTGAAATCGACGCTGGCGAAGCCAAATTCAACGCGAAGAGTCACGCTCGTAGCCTCTGCAACGAGGTTTTGAAGTCGGTCGAGTTTGGTACCGATGTCCTTTGCCTCCAAGGTGGCACCGCTGGCCTTCATCTTGTCCAGTTCAGCGCGTAGCTCGGCGATTTGCTTCTCGGCCAGTTTCAGCGCGGCGCGAGCTGCCAACAGCTCGGTATTCGTGTCGGCGGGCACCGCAACGGTTGACGCGGACTCCGACGTGACCTGTTGAATCGGCACCCTCGTCACAACAGGTACCGTGGACTTTACAGTCGCCGATGTTGGACCAACCTGAACCCGCACCGGGCTATACAGACCCGGTAAAACGGCGTTCTGGCCGATTAGCTGGTAAGCGAGGGGCTTGCCCTCGCCGTCGAACACCTGCAAGGAGGTAGGCGGGTCTGTGACGAACTGAAGGGCTGTGCGCTCACCGTCGTCGAAGGCGCGCACCAGGCCAATCGCCTTGCCTCCCTCTGCGGTGTAGATGAAGCGCAGCGACGACACCGGGGTGCTCTTGTCGCCCTGGGTGGCGCACGAAGCGAGCGCCAAAGTCGCAGCAACGGCCCCGGCAATGGCGATTTTTCTCATCACGTGTGCTCCTATGGTGAATAACTAGGAACTCATAGAACATGCCTACCGGGTGAACTTCACAAGCCCCGAGCGGGTGAGGTCAACCTTCAGTAAGCCACTTTCGTCGAGCGTCTTCACGGCTCGGCGCAAGACCTTGCGAAAGTTCTCCAGGCTCTCGGCATCGCTGCCGCAGAGTTGAAAGACCGTCTCGGCCTTCAGGGCGTAGGGATCGCGGTGGCTGGCCGCGTAGTCGTACAAGCGGCGTGCAACTGGCGGAAGCGTACGGTAGACCTCCCAGTTGAGTCGGGTGAAGTTGGAATCACCGAACCACTCGCGGATCTCAGTGGGCACCTGAACCGCGTACTGTGTGCGCGGCTTCCCTTCTTCGTCTCGATAAAGAAAGTCGCCAATAAGAGAAAGTGCAAGACCTCCCTTTAGGCGCTTGCTCTCGATGGTCAGGGCCGTCGCCTTCAACCTTAAAAGGCAGTCGCGCAGCAGCTTGTAGTTCGGTCCTGAAGGTGTCCAGCCAATGTCTTGGCATAGCCGGTAGGGGGTGAACTCGATCCAGCTCCCGAGTGGAGATTCCTTCGCGTAGTGAAGGATTTGCAACCAGACAAGTTCATCGTTCTCGGCACGCAACTCGAAGCCGGTGTAACTGATTGCCCCGTCGCCCACGACGAAAATTTTCTCGTCCAAAAAGCTCTTGCGTTTGCGAGCGCGGCGCACGGTGAACAAGGCAGCACGGCATGACTCGTTTGGATGTGCTCTCACTTCATCGGCCCACAGCGGAAGTTGAACGGCAAGGTACTTGCGGCGCTCGGCCTCCTCCGCTTCCTGCGCTTGAACTGCCTTCTGCTGCGCTGCCGTGCGCTGCTGGGCTTCTTCGACGCGCTCCTTCAGTTTGGCCAGCTTTTGGTCAAGCGTTGTGAGGGTTGCGATTTTTTCCATACCGTCTTTTCCTGGAAGTCCGTTTCAGTCGGCGCGCTGATCAGTCGCAGCCTGCACAACCTGGTCGGTGATCCCTTTTAAGAAGCTTCGTCGAAAGCTGGTCGAACGCCATGCCCGGCCCGATCCCGGTACGCGCCTCGGCGATCCGGTTTTCACAAGCTCCGATGTACTCGCTTGGGCGATCGCCATCGTGCATAGGGTAGACCAGTCACGGAAGTTGGCCGCAAGCTGTCGGAGGCGCTGGATTTCTGACATAAACGTATCACCTATGGCGAATAATAAGCCAACGTGAGGATCAGGTCATCACCAAATCAGGCCGATTTTGCTGGAATCGGCTGCCCGCAATGTGGACAGTGACCTTGCAATTTTCGGATCGTCCGATGCAGCGAGGCGTAATCGACAGCCACGGCGATGCTGGCCGCACGACGTGTCTCCCCTTCAACGAACACCAAGCGGCAAGCCTCGATCATCTTTTCGCTGCGCATGGCATGAGCCCTGACCAGCTTCTTGAAGTCCTCTTCGGTGATGGTTTCGATTTCAGTGCTCATGCGTTATGCAATCTCAATTGTGCCGAAGTAGCGGCGGATCTCGGTATGCGCCTGGAAGCGGCTTAGCCACTCCTGCGCCTGCATGTCGGTCAGCGTCCGGACCACGGTGAAGGGTGTCACCTTCCTGGCCGCGAAAACCTTACCCTCGGCCTCGAACCACTGGCCGCGCGTGGTGCGTCCCAGGATCAGAAATTCAGCACGTTGGTCTTGCCAGTTGTGGCGGCACCGATAGAAGACGACTCGGGCATCGGTGCCCAGGTAGCGCCGTCCGTCCTTGTATTGGTCGAGCATCGGCCACGCCTTCAGCATGGCATCGGTAGAACGCTGGCCGTAGGTGCGAGCGTTCCAAGTGAACCAAAGGCCCACGGCGACGACGACAGAAAGAACAAGGGCGGCGAGCATGTCTTTTCTCCTATGAAGCTCTCCGATCAGGCTTGAGCACGGTGCCAGCATGGCTGCTGCGAGCACCAAGACCCCAAGGGTCACAGGACACAGACTCGACCATTTTAAGCGCCCTATGGTGAATAACGCAAAAAATCCAGTCAGTTTGACCGTTCTTCTCTATGTATGGTGAATAACAAAGAACTCATTCAACAAGGTCAGTCGTCCAGCTTTTCCAGCAGCCGGTCGATTTGAGGGATGCTGAAGTCGCGTTCCTCGAAGTCCCTGCCACTCGCCATCAAGCCCTCGGCCCGCACGGTTTTCAATGCCCCCTGCTTCGTTTCTCGAAGCCGGTGCAAGGCCTCCACGATCAGCAGTTGCTCAGTCTCGGTGAGTGCGTCTTGAATCTTGCTCTTCATTGCCTCGGCTCCTGTCCCTTGGTTTCGTGCTCGTAGGCCAGCTCGGCGCAGCGGTAGTGTCAGCTCGTTTGCCCTCGGCGGCCATGTCGCGAAAGTGATGCGCCGTCTCCAGCCACTGACCCGCCGCTACCCATTCCAGACGAATTTCATGCGGTCGTCGGCGGTAAAAGCTTGACGGGTCATAGTAAGGCCTCAGAACTCAGTGGTCAGTGTGCCGTCGTCCAGACGCTTCATGATGTCGCCATCCCCCGCCTCTTTCTTTGCTGTCACGGCTTCAGCGAAGGTGAGAAAGTCGGCAACGATGTCTTCATCGTCCTGCCCGGCGTTGTTCACCAGAACCCAGGGGGTCGGATTGAACATCTCGGCCTGGCCAGCCTGGCGGCGTTTGGCCTTGATTTCGCCCAGGGTGCAAGGGGTGAAATACAGGTCCAGCTCGGCACCGCAGGCGGTGAGTTCCTGGATCGAGATATATCCCTGCTCCGCGCATTCGTCGTCGCCGTTCAAGATGGCGTAGCCGAAAGCCTGCTCAATGCCGCCGTCCATGTCCTTCTCGGTGATGTACCAATCGCTGTCGCCCAGGAAGTAATGCAGGTGAACCGTTGCCTGGTCGCCCTGATCTTCCTGATCGTAGGTCTTGGGCATGGTTTCGATCTGCTGCGCAAGGTCGATCAGCTTGTGAAGGAAGAACTCGGCTTCTTCGCTGTGCTTGGGGTCGGATGCCATGACTACGGCCAGAAACTGGCTGCGGTTGAAGAAGTGGCAGATCGAATGCCCTGCGGTGATGCCCTCCGACAACAAGGTCAGGGTGCCGGGCTGGGTGGCTGCGGTTTGCATGGTGTTCTCCCTGGTTGAAAAATCACTTCGCTGAAAGTTCTTTCATTATACACCATATGGTGAATAACATGCATGGGTTAATTTTTCACGCCCGGAGGGGTGTGGCGGGTCGGCTGTTAGCTGCCTGGTGCGTTTGCGCTCTGCTTATGCCGCCATAGGTATAAGCAAAATATAAGCATATGACAATCAAAACATAAGCAAAATATAAGCAATTTGCAACAAGGGGGCACGATTAGCGTGCAGCGGTACGGTAGATAAGGTTGTTGGCCCGGCGAAGCCGGGTCAACTTTTGGGGATAAGCCTGAGCGGCGAAGGGGTTGCCGCAGGCAGCCCCTTCTTGAGCGGTGGCTAGGGTGGCCTGGAAGGTGGCCGCCAGGCCAGTCGCGCAGCGACCAAGGCGAACAGCCGCGCCTGGAATGGGCATCCCGGTTTTCGCAGCCGCGAAAATGCCCCGAAAGTTGCCCTCGGATCAGTTGAACGAAACGCTGATGGGAGCCTCTTGCGGAGTCATTGGGGCCTTGAAACTGCCGCCGCTACCCTTGCCCTTACCAGGAAAACCGCCCGTGGCCCCGGAAACGCGCTGCACGTAGCCGGTCGAATAGCCTCTGGTGAAGCTGCCGGTCTGGTACGCGGAAATCGCAGCCCTGATCGCCTCCTGGCCAGTGCCATACTGACGAACCGCACCCTGGTAGAACTCGGTCAAGATTTGCCCCCCTGCCCCGATGTTGGTGCATGCGTCGAAGATGTTTTCAGCGTTCAAGCCCAGGCGCTTGAAGTTGTTCGAGTTGACCTGTGCCGCGCCTGCATCGAAGCGATAGCCGTTGTCGAGCAACCACTTCGCCCAGCTCACGGCCTCGGTCTTGTCCTTGGGCTGAATGGTCAAGCGGTAAGTCTTGCCGTCCTTGGTGATGTGGTAGCCGATGGCATGCGGCTTGAAGGCTGATTCGACCTTGATGATCCGTTGCATCGTGGCCGGTGCCACGGTCGGGGCGCACTGTTCGATGCTGGCGAAGTCCATTTTCGTATCCTCAAAGATTCACGGCGACGACAAGCGGCAAGCTGAAAAGCCGACTCCATGCGCGCAGCGTCATGGTCTGAATGCCTGGAATGCTCGTCTGAGCAGCCCAATAGTCATTGGCGGCACCGATGACGATTTCAGGCCGTGCGGCCTGCGAAAGCAGCATTGACCAAACTAGCAATTGCTCGTAGCAAACTAGAACGGCGGCACGCTTACCGTTGACCTGGCCGATGCCGTCACCGAACAAATCCGCCTCGGTTCCCGCGTCGGCCCACGGCTTCCACATGGAAACCGGCACCGGGATTCGCTGCACCAGCTCGCCCGAGTGGTGGCCGATGAAAACAAGCGCGTTGCGCGTTCTGCCGGTACCCTCGATGGGCACTTCGGCACCCACAATGGCGGTGCGGCCAGTCGAGCGCAAGTGCTCGGCTGCATCGGCCCAAAGCTCGGCGGTGGCGGGCGTCCAAAGCCCGGCCACTGTCTCAGGGAACAACACGAAGGGCGCTTTCGAGTTGACAGCCAACTCGATCATGGATTGGTTCGCGGCATAGTCGCGCATGAAGTCGCGCCCTGCTCCACCAGAACCGCCGTAGGTGGTCTGGTGGGCTTGAATCCATTCCGGCGCGGCCGGGGCGTTCACGCTGGTGCCGGCCAGCGCGACAACGGCCAGCACCACGCCTACGCGCGCCGGCCAATAGCAAAGCGCGGCCAGTGCTGCAACCATCGTGGCCAAGCCAAACCAGCCCAGTGATGGGAAGAACACGCCTGCAGCAACAACCGGGTTCGCCCAGCCAACAAGGCCCACGGGCGGCACGGTGCAGAGCAACAGGGCCAGCGGTACACGCCAGTAGTAGCCCTGGCGTGACCATAGGCACGCCCAGGGCGCGGAAAGAGCCAGAGAGGCCCCAAACCACAGAAGTGCCGAAAAAATCGCCGGGGTGTCATTGCCAAAGAACCGGGCGGCACCAAAGGGAAGCCCGCGCGCTGCCGCAAGGTAGTAGGCCAGCATGACAAGCCACGCCGCAAGGCGGGTTGTCCGTGTCGCCCAAAGGGATACGGCCAGCGGTGCAAGTGCGAGCGCCGCGAGACTGGAGCCCCATGAAGCCATGCCGATGGCACCGGCCAGAGGCACCGCTACCAAAGTCGGCGAAAGCGCCCTTGCGAGAGCCGCACGGTTAACTTGTGACCACTGCGGAACCCAAGCCGTGAACGGCTTGCCCGCCCACGCGGACTCTGCCGCGAGAGAAAAGAAAAGGCCCGCGAGTCGCTTCATGCTGCTATCCCAAGTTGAATATGGCAGATAGCGCAAGTAGAAGTCCGCGCCTTACTGCTCCGGTCAGCAACATGGTTAGCCTCCCTTCTTGCCTGCGATGTCGGGCTTCCCGCCCTTGTCGTCAAAGGTGGTGCGGCATCCGTCGCGGTAGCGACTGCACCCCCAGAACTTGCCCTTGGCCCCGCCTGGTATCTGACGAAGCGTGCCTTCCTTGCACGTCGGACATTGGTAGGCGGTTTTGGCGGCAATGTCGGGCTTGCCTGCCTTGTCGCTGTAGACGGCGCTGCATCCTTCGCTGTAGCGGTTGCAGCCCCAAAAATGACCCTTTCCGTCCTTGCGCGGGATTCGGCGAAGGTGGCCTTCGCCGCACTTCGGGCAAGCCGGCCCGGTGGAGCCGGCCACGGTCGTTGCGCCGGTGTTCGCGGCGGCAACTTGGCCGCGAATGAATTCGGCTTGATGCTCGATGAAGGTATCGACGGCGCACCGGCCACCCTCGATCTCCTTCAGCATGCTTTCGTAGAAAGCGGTGAGCGATGGGCTTTTCACTTTCTCGGGCAAGGTGTCGATCAGGCCACGGCCCAGGGTCGTGCTGATGATCTGCTTGCCCTTTGGTTCAAGGAAGCCGCGCCGCTTCAGCTCGGAAATGATGGCCGCGCGGGTAGCCGATGTACCGATGCCGTCGCCTTCCTTGAGAGTCTTGCGTTCATCGGGGTCGGTGACGCACTTGTGAATATTCTCCATCGCCTTGCCCAAGGTGCCTTCGGTGAAGCGCGCGGGGGGCTTGGTTTTCATGGCCCTGCTGTCCACGCGGGAACATTTCACGCCGTCGCCCTGTTGCATGGGCGGCAAGGCTTGGGTGTCTTCTTCGGCCTCGTCGGCTTCCTGTTCGACCTGGTACACGTCACGCCAGCCGTTGCGCGTGACCGTCTTGCCGGTGGCCGTGAAGGTTTCGCCTTGCACGTCCACCCCGACGACAGTGCTCATGTACTCGTGAGCCGGGTAGAACTGCGCGAGGTAGGCGCGAACGATCAGCTCGTAAATGTTGCGCTCGATGTCGGTCAGGCGCGAAGCATCGCCCCGGTGCATCGTGGGAATGATGCCGTGGTGAGCGGTGATCTTGGCATCGTTCCAGGTCTTCGATTTGATCGCCGGGTCGGCCCCGTCGATCAGCGTCGCAAAGCCTGGGTTGACGTGTTTCAGCGCGGCCAGCACGCGGCTTGCGTCGGCGTGCTGTGATTCCGGCAGGTAGTCGCAATCGGTTCGCGGGTAGCTGGTGAGCTTGTGCGTCTCGTAGAGCGCCTGGCAAGCCCTGAGCACGTCTTCTGCGCTGTAGCCGAACTTGTTCGATGCCGTGAGGGTGATGTCCGAAAGCGCGTAGGCGCGCGGCTGGGCGTCTGCCTTTGGCGCCTGGCGGTATTCCTTCAGGGTGCCCGCCTGGCCGGTGGTCGCCTTGGTGATCGCCTCGGCGATGACCTTGTCCACCAAGCGGCCTTCGCTGTCTAGCCCGGCCTGGTCGTCCCTGGCCTTCCATGTGGCGCGGAACCTGCCGTTCGCGTGCTCGATCTGTGCCTGAAGGGTGAAGTACGCGGACGGCTTGAAGGCCTCGATTTCGCGGTCGCGCGCAACCACAAGCGCGAGCGTCGGCGTTTGGACACGGCCCACGGTGAGAACGGTCTTCTGCGCCCCGCCACGCTGGGCGCGCAAGGTGTAGGCACGGCTGAAGTTCATGCCGATGAGCCAGTCGGCGCGCTGCCTGGCGAGCGCCGCGTCCTTCAGGCCCTGATAGTCCTTGTTGCTCTTGAGGGCGGCAAGCCCGCGCTGGATCGAAACCGAATCCTGTGCCGACACCCAAAAGCGCTTCACGTCGCGGCGGTTCTTGAAGTGCTCAAGCACCTCGTCCACCAGAAGCTGACCTTCACGATCAGGGTCGCCCGCGTTGACAACCTCGGTCGTGTCCTTGAGCAAGCGGCCAATCACGGCGAGCTGCGCCTTCGCGTCCTCCTTGGGCAGCAACGCCCAGACTTGCGGGATTATGGGCAAGTCCTCGGCCCGCCACTTGGCGTATTGCTCGCCGTAGTGTTCGGGCTTCGCCATTTCAAGGATATGCCCAAAGCACCAGGTCACGCGGTCAGCACCGCATTGAAGGTAGCCTTCAGCTCGGGTGACGTTGCCCAGCTCGGCGGCGATCGCCTTCGCCACCGATGGTTTTTCAGCGATAAACAAGCGCATAGTCTTCTTTCTGGTTGAACACAAAAATAGGTCGCATGCCAGCAATGACGCTTGCCTGGGAAATGGCCCCGTAGTAGCGGCTGTCAAGGCTGCGGGGGTGGTAGGTCGAGATGACCCAAAGAGCCTTCTCCGGCACCGGGTAGCTGCCGGGCTTCATGGCCGGGAGCGGCCTGCCCTTCGAGTCGTGCTCGCGGATCGCTTCGGTGAGAAGCGGCTTGCCGTTGACGGAAAGGCCCTTGTCAGTGATGACAACTAGGTCGCCTGCTTGAGCGGCTACAGGTTTCAGCAGCGGCGCAAGGCCTTCAGGGCAGGTACCGTGAGGGGTGTATTCACGTTCGCGCACCAGGGCAGAGAACTGGCCTTCAGGTAGGCAGAACTCAACGTAGGCCGCTCCCTTGCTGTCGGGTGTTTTTTGCCAGATACCAAGGGGTAATGATTGCGTGAGATTGACCCGGTAGCCCAGGGCGGCCCCCACGGACAAAGCCGATATAAATACGGCACCGGGAAGCAAGGCGAGGGCAAATTTCCGCTTCATGTCTACACTTTCGGCCAGTTGTCGTCGTCGCCTGAGCTGCTGCCGCCGCTGGCTGGTGCGTCGTCTTGCTGCTCGGGCGGTGTCTGGTCGCCGTGATCTTGCTCGTCGTGCATGCGGTCGATGCGATGCGAGCGCATGACGATGATTTCGCGCACGGCCTTCGGGTGGCCGGCGCTGTCGGTGTACCTGCGCGTTTGAATCTTGCCTTCAACGTGGATGTTGTCGCCCTTCTGGTACAGCTCGGCAAGATCGGCGCGCTCGGCGTAGAACACCAGCGCATGCCACTCGGTTGAACTGACCGGCCTGCCGGCCTTGTCCTTCCACACTTCTTTCGTGGCAAGGGTGACGTTCGCAACCTTGTCGCCGGATGGCATGAAGCGGATATCAGGACTCTTGCCTAAGAAGCCTTCAAGGAAGACTTGGTTTTTATACATGCTTGCTCCTGGGTGGTTTGACCTGTGCCGCTTCGACTGGCCGCATGTCGGGGTTCAGAACTTCGGTGACAGCATTGGTGTCGCGCGGTGCTCGCTTGACATAGGGCACGGCTGGCCTTGGCGGCTGTTCCTCGACACTCTTGCGTAAGCTGCGACCCTCGGGTGCCTCGTCTTCAGCTTCATCCTCGCAGTCGATCACCTCGTCGGGAGGCGCATCGTTGTCGGTCGCGTCGATGTGTTCCTGGTGCTGCCTCATGATCGCGTCTTCGTCCTCGGCGGCAACGTCGGGCTGGGCCTGCGGGTAGTCAATCAGCTCTTCGCCCTCCCCTTGCGAGCTGTGCGCTGTCACCGTGGCGCGCTTGTTCACAAACGGCGTGGCACTGTCGGTCGGTGCTGGAATCTTGGCGCGGGCTGAGAAGACAGGATCGTTGAAGTGAAGGATCTGTTTTCCATAGATCGGTGGGAAGCCCGTCGCAAAGATCAGCATGTCGCCCGCCTCGGTGATGTTGCCGGCTGCGTCCTTCTTCGCGCCGGGCAAGCGCGCGCATTCGTCGGGGGTCAGCAAGGGGCGCTCGATTTCTTCGACGTTGGTAGACACCTGGCCCAGCATCGGCGAGAGCCGGTTGCCGGAGTAGTTGAAGGCGGCTTTAACCACGGTCATCGTGCCCGTCATGCGCGAAAGCAGTTCGGCGGTTTCCGGGTTGTTGGGCGCATAAGCAATGCGCAAGTGAGTCCCCGAAAAGACCAGCTCGTTTTCGCCATACACGTTGTTGAGCTGAACCTTGTCCTGGACGATCAGGTAATACTTGATGCCATAGCCTGCGGTGTAGCCCATTCCGTTGACGATGGCATCCATGCGGCCCAGCGTGGGGAACTCGTCGACCAGCATGAGAAGCCGGTTCTTGTTGGTTTGTACGCTGCGGCCCTGCTCGAACTTCATCGTCTCGGTGAGGCGGTTCACGATAAGAGTCAGCATGAGGCGCGTGAGCGGCTTCAGGCGGTCCTTGTCGCTCGGCGGCACAACGATGTAGAGGCTTGCCGGACTGTCGCCGTTCACCAGGTCATCGACCGTGAAGTCGGACTGGCGAATGTTGGCCGATACGATCGGATCAGAGTAGAGCTGCAGCTTGACCTTGGCCGAAGACAGGATGCCCGAAAGCTCCTTTTCTTCCTTGTCGAGCATTTCTTGCGCCTTCTCGGCCACGACGGGATGCACGCCGGTTTTCTTGCCGCTGACGGTGTGCCAGTCATACAAGAAGTCTTCGTCAAGCGGGGTCAGCAGCATTTCGTTCAGCGTCTCGGTGAACGCCTGGCCAGGCTTGGTGAGCACTTGGGCGACCTCGGGCAAGGATGCGATGCGGCCTTTCTTCAAGGCGGCATAGCAGGCGAACAGGATCACGCCGGTCAGCAGCGAAGTCGCGCTTTCGACCCAGTGATCTTCATCGTCGCTGTCGCCCTTCGGGTGGGTCAGCATGTGCGCGATGTTCTGGGCATCGGACACGTCGCGCGGTGTCCCGAGTCGGATTTCGGAGAGCGGGTTGAACTGCGCACCCACGCCCATTTCGACCGGGGAAAATTTGAAGACCCGGTTGCCCGCGTCCCTCTGTCGCCACCCAGCGGTGAGCGCATAGTTCTCGCCCTTGATGTCGTACACCACGCATGAGTGCGGCCAGCTCAACAAGGTGGGCAGCACCAGGCCGACGCCCTTGCCTGAGCGCGAAGGCGCGAAAGCAAGGATGTGCTCGGGGCCGTTGTGGCGTAGGTAGTGGATCGCCTGCGTCTTCTTGTCGAGCCAGCCACCGACATAGACGCCCTCGCCCGTTCCCATGAGGCCCATTTTCTCGATGTCCTTGCGCTCTGCCCAACGCGCGGAACCGTGAAGGTGCTCATTGCCCTTTTGGAGCTTGCGGGTGCGAAGGAACATCACCAGGGCGGCCGTCAAAACCGACATACCAGCGCCACCGGCTGCGATGGTGAGGCCCATCCAAAGGACATGCTTCACCTCCGCGTTCTGCACCTGGTTGAACTTCAGGAACCATACCACCCACATATACGGGGCATAGAGGCCATGCCCCGATACGGCGGCGGCGGGGTAGCCCAATGCCTCCTGGTAGCGGAAACCGTAGGCCATGTACTGCGTGGCCGCGATGTTCCCGAAGAAAAGGATGACAAGCCCGATGGACAGCGCTTGCCACTGCAGGCCCCCCATGCTGCGGGGGGCATTGGGCAGGTTGTAGATGTTCTGCACTTAGCGGCTCAAGGAACGGGTCTTTTCCTTGGCACGCTCGGGGGTAAAGGGCACCGCCTTCGCCTTGCCGTCGTTGTAAGGAATCTTGACGTGCTGATCTTTGTCCACGGTCGGCGCTTGCGCGAAGGCCGTCTTCATGTGAGCCACGGTGCTTGCCGCTGAGACTTGCTGAAGAACATGGTGCTCCGTCTCGGCAATGATCGGCCCCTTGTAGATGCTCTCGGCGAGCTGTGCCGGGAACGTCTTGGCGTTCGGGCCTAGCTGCTCCTTGGCTTGCTGCGCGATGGACTTGAAGGACTCGGAAAGCTGCTCCTTGCTCTGCTCGGGTGCCTCCAAGAGACTGGTCACCTGCTGGATTTCCCGGTCGCTGACGCCCAGGCGTTCGAGCGCTGGCTTCACCAGTGCAGCAGCGTTGCCGCCCGCGTTGTCGAAGGCCCAGGTGTTGGTCTTCGGCATGGCATCTGTCACGACAGCCGTGTCAGGCGTGCGCGTACGGTCAATGAGATCCTTCAGGGCCTCTGGCGACTTGGCCGCGATCGTGAGGTCGCCGCTCTGCTTGTCCACGTAGGCCACGCCCTCGATGTCGCGCAGCTCGACGATGCGCTGGTCTTTGGCATTGATGCGTGCGATGGCAACGTGATCGGGCAGGTTCTCGATGTAGTCCAGCTCGCGCATGGCGCTATCGAGTTCTTGAGCCTTCTCCTTGTCGTCCTTGGCACCAGCGAAGGCGCTGCGCTGCATGAGCTTGGCGCGATCTTCAGGATTGGACAACTGGCTTTCAGCGATGCTTTCAAGCTCGCGGTGTTCTGCGGCCTTCATCAAGCGGTCGCCCTGGCCATCAGCCAGTGCGGTGCTCTTCAAGCGGCCATAGCGCGTGTTGGTGTTCTCCTGTGCCTGCTCGACCAGCTTGTCGGCCAGGGTGTCATCAAGTTCCTTGTGCTTCGACAGGTCAAGCACATAGTCTGCGGCCTGGCCTGCGTCCTTGGCAGCGCGGAAAAGCTCGTTCTTGTCCTTCTTGAGTCCAGTGATCCAGCTGTCGACATAGGAGGCATGACGGTTGATGTCGTGAGGGACACCAAGCTCGGCTTGCAAGAAGACGCTCGCCATCTCGGCTCGAAGTTCTTCGCGTGCATAGCCTTCGGAACCGAAGGCGTGCCCGCCCGTGATGCCGTCGCGGTTCAAGCGCGACTGATGTCCCGTCCAATGACCCAGTTCATGAAGCGCGGTGCCGTAGTAAGCAGCCTGGTCGGGGAAGGCCTTTTTGGGCGGCATCGTGATCTTGTCGCTGCTGGGCTGGTAGAAGGCCTCCGTGCCCTTGTGCGTGATCTTGGCACCTGAATTCTTCAGGGCACGCTCTGCCGCTTCGATGGCCTGCCATTCCTCGCGCAGCTGGGGTGCCAGCGCGGGAACACCGTCGATCTGCTTGGCGTTGAAGACGGAATAGAGACGCTGCATAGGGCGGTCGAGCTTGACGCGCTGCTCGCGCTCCTGGCCAGTGCTCGGGTCCTTGACCTTCTCGGCTTTCTCGAACTGCCAGAACTCAACTTGCGTGGCCTTCTCGCCCCTGCGAACCTGCCAGCCTTTCGAGTGGGCCTGCTCGTAGGTCATCCAGCGCGGATCTTCATAACCCTGCTGCATGCCCTTTGCCATGAGGTAAAGGGCATTGCCGCCCGTGTAGGCGCGGCCTGTCGCGCCGTTGTGAGGCATTTGGAGCTGCTGCGCGGCGGTGTTCTTGTCCCAGGGACGTTGCCACGGCGCCGTGCCCTTTTCGAGCATGTCAACGATCAGGTCAGTCGCTTCCTGCCGGAAGTCGCGCTTCGCTTTTTCTTCAGCCATGTCATGCCTCCCTTTCGTTTTCTTCCTGGTCGGGCTGCTGGTCCTCAAAGCCCGAGCCTTCGAGCGGAATTACTCCGATGTCGTCTTCCTCGGTCGGCACCTGACCGTTGGGGTTTTGGGTCGCTGTGGTCATGACTCAGTTACTCCAGCCACCGCTGCCACCGTAGTAGCAAGCGGGCATGTTGAGGACGTTCCAATACTTCCTCGCGTCCTTCATGTCGTTGTAGACATAGACGGCGCGAAGGTGCTCGGCAGGGATGCGCGGGTTCTTGATGGAGTGGTAGGTCTGGATGGCCTGCTCCTTGTCGGGTTGCAGCACGCCATACCCGGCCCAAAGCTCCATGTTCTTGTCGACAACGAACTGGCAAAGGTCTTGCTGATTGACCACGACATATTGCCGCCCGCCGGGCAAGCCCGGGAAGTATTCGACCGGGGTATAAGTGCCGCCGTTGAATGCCACCCAGCCAGCGGGCGTGAACAACCACAAGCCTTGCGTGTCGTAGTTGATGCTGGAAATGTTGCCGGGCGTGCCGGTCGTCGCGCGTGCGCCGATGAAGAAGGCACCCGGCTTGCCCGCATCGCCGGGCGGCACGCTGATTTGCACGGTCACGGTCGAGACGGTCTGCGAGCAACCGCCGTCGCCATAGCCTCCATAGCAGTAGTCCTCTTTAGTGGCCGACGCCTGGGCGAAGGCCAGCGAGGGCAGGGCAACCGCTAGGGCGGTCAAGGTGTGTTTCAGTCTCATCAAGTCAGCTCCTTGATCGGGTTTTGACGCGCACTGGCTGGTACTCGTACCCGTTCGGCCCATGCCTGAGCTGACCTTGAGAAACAAGCTCCGTAGCACGATGGGCCACGGCTTGGTGATACCGGCCTAGCCAGCCGCCGAAGTTGCCCGGCTTGGGCAATTCCGGCTGCTTGACGGCGCTTCGCAGCGCCTCCGTGGCCAGATGTTTCTGGTTGGTCAACAAGGCTTCAGCACTCCCTTTGTCGATGACGACGATCTGCGCGTGCTTTCGACCGTCTTCACCCTCGGCAAAGCGACGTTCAATCTCAACGAAGGAACCGGGCTGCATCTTCCCGGCACGTCGAGCCTCGTCTATCGCCTTATCGTGATATAAATAATGCACCTTAGCGTCAGTTCCTTCAAGTAGCAAGTAGGGGACGCCCCGGTTTTCGTCGAGTCCGGTGCCGATCACTCGGCCCGCCAGGCGCTTGATGTTCCGGGTATCCGTCGCCACCAACGGAAGCCTTGGATCTGACAAGGTTGCACGCTGTTCATGGAGCGATTTCAGGCGGTCGTTGGCTATCTGAATCTGCCTCAGGGCCTGCTCGAAAGACTTGTCCACCTTCCACGACAGTGGCCCCGTCTTGCGGGCCAGTCCCATATTCACGAGCTGCTGCAACCTGCGGATTTCGCGAAGCCGGGCCTCGCGGATCGCCGGCGAGGTCGGAATCCTGCCGCTGTAGTCGAGCTGGTAGCTCTCGCCCTTGTCTTGGCCTTTCTTCTGCAGTGCCCGGTCAATGTCGGTGAACCGCTGTTGAACGACTTGGCGCTCGGCTGCGAGCTTCATGTCGTCGGCATTCCGATAGCCCAGCTGATTCGTGGCGAGCTGCTGAGCCCGCGAACGCAAGCCGCTCTTGATGTACTCCTTCCCTATGCGCAAGGGCTGACCCTGTGCATCAATACCACGCACCGCAAGGTGAACGTGAGGATGTTCGGTGTTGAAGTGCTCCACAGCGACCCACTGAAGCGGAGTGCCCAGGTCTTTTTCCATTTGGGCGACAAGCTGCTTCGTGTGCTGCTGCATATTCATTCGCTCGCCGAACTCTGGCGAGATAATGATTTTGAAAAGGTGCTCATCCTTGGATCGCTGCCAATCAGCAAGGTTTTCGGCGATAGGCATGTCATCGCCTGAACTGCCAAAGCCGAGAGCGCCCTTTACTTGTTGGCCTTTACCGCGCGCTCCAGGCTTGCCATTACCTCCCCGTCGCAATGCGTCAGTTCGTTGGGCTCCTCCTTGCTCCATGAGACCAGGTGCATTACCCGACAAAAGCATTTCAGCCCTGCCGGGGAACTGAACCACACCGAGGCTGGACAAACCTCGCACACTGTTGAGGGATTGGGGCGCTCCTTCGCGCTGATACTGGCTAAGGTAGGGCTTATGTAGGGCGCTAATTCGTCCTGCATCGGCTCGTTCGGGGTCGATGTCGTATCGTCCTCTGGGAATACCGGGTCGTCCTGGATTTCCATTTTCAATTTCCTCCTGGATCAAGGTGGGTTGGTAGATTTCCAGCATTCCGCTGGCTTGTTGCTGGGCCAGCTCGGCATCTTGTTCTACCTGGCTGGCCTGTTCCAAGTCGGCTTCAAGAGCTGCGGATTCTCTTGCAATGTATTTCCCATGCGCGGCCCATTGGCCGTCACCCTTATTTTTCGCGTAGGTTAGCCGAACGCTACAGCGCTGCTGGCTGCTACCCACTTGGGCGACCGGAAATCCGCGCGAAGGGCGCGAGCTGCCGGAACTACTCCCTGACCTGTTCTGCTTTGACTGGCGTGTCAGGGCACGCAAGGACCGGAATGCCTTTGAAAAACCTTGTACGTCGTTCTTGGCTTTGGCCTGAGCCTTGATCTTGAACTTTTCGCCTTCGTCGCTCATTCACCCACCTCGGCAATGAAAGCCTCGAAAGCCTTGGAAAGAGGGGAATCCAGCGCGCCAGGCACGCTGTCCATGAGTGCCTTGTACCTGGTGCGTCCGGTAGCCCGTGCGGCAGCTCGACTGGCCTCGTCGGTGAAGTCCGGTTCGAGCGTGAGCGCCATCTTCATGAACTGGTCAAGAACCGCGAACTGGAATTGCTGTGCCTGGTGGAGCTGACCGAACCGACGGTGCAACCGGGTGAGCTGCGCGGCCATCCGTTCTTCGACAGCAGCCATCTCTACGGCTGCGCTCTGACGGTCTACCGCCTGACGCAAGACGAAGCGGTGGAAGTCAGAAACCGACATGCCGGCCTCTTTTGCGGCTTCAGCAGCGGCTTGCGCGAGGTCTACAGGTAGACGAAGGGTGAGCCTGGCGGTCGGATTTTTTTCGATCATTTGGCAGCCATTTGGCAGACAAGGGAGCCTCACTGTATGACACCGTAAGCCTTTGTGCAACAAGAAAAAAATGGCGAAAGCAACCAAAAATGTCTGACGTTCTTTATGTTCCACTAAGTCTGGTTTTAGTGGTTGCTGAGTAGTCTTGATGCCTTCAGTCGCTGCGCTCCCTCGGTGGGTTACTTCACGCCAGCCAAGTATAAGCAAAACATAAGCAAAATGTAAGCAAAAGAAAACTTGACATCAGCAGAACATCAGCACAAAATCTGCAAAACGTAAGCAACAAGCTAGACGCATAAGCAAAAAATCAGCAAAATATAAGCAATGCAAGCAGAAAAGAGGGTGTATGTGAAAACCAGACAGTCACAAAGTCTTGCCGGGGTCATTCGTGAACGCCTGGCCGCTATCGAGGCACGACTTGCAGTCGGAGTGAGGCAGGAAGTCATCGTTGCCGAACTCGCGGCTGAAGGCTACGAGACAACCCTGAAGAACCTGCGCAACGAGTTGTGCAGGGCCAGAAAGCGCAGCTCAAAAACCTTGCCCACGCAAGCTGCCGGAAGCAAAGGTTCAACAGCCAACATGCCCAGCAGGGCAGAGTCGAAAGGGGTGGCCACCCCTCGGGCAGAAAAAACGCCTGAGAATCCGCTAAAGAAGTCTACCGGATTCAACTACGGTGGCACCAAGGACATTTCATTAGACGATCTTATTTAAGGAGCTGAAAAAATGGCAGCAGAGAAAATCGCGGCTGAAAAAGCCGAAAAGACTGAAGTTAAAAAAACGACTTCGGCAGTTCACTTCACCTTGCAAGGCAAGGGTGGCGTCGGAAAATCACTTGTCTCGGCGCTTCTGGCCCAGTACTTTGGAAGCGTTGGCGCTGACGTGAAGTGCATCGACACCGACCCAGTCAATCAGACCTTGATGAATTACAAGGCATTGAATGCACGGCACGTCAACTTGATGAACGGCTCGAAAATCGACGAACGAAATTTCGACTCGTTGATGGAACGTCTTTTGTCTGAAGACGGGATTTTTATCGTTGACAATGGCGCTTCGAGCTTCGTTCCCCTCTCGAACTACCTGATTGAAAACAATGCAATTGGCATGCTTCAAGAAGCAGGTCGAGATGTTTTCATTCATTGCGTGGTTACTGGCGGCCAGGCTCTGCTTGATACCCTTTCGGGATTCAAAGCACTGGCAGAACAAACCAATACAAACAACATCGTTGTCTGGCTGAATGAGTTCTTTGGTCCCATCGAGCACAACGGAAAAGCTTTCAACGAAATGAAAGCCTATGCCGAAAACGCATCGAAAGTTCGCGGGATTGTGCGAATCGCAAAACGTAACCCGGATACTTTTGGTCGCGACATCGAAGAAATGGCCTCGCGCAAGATGACCTTCGGAGAAGTCATCGGCAGCTCTGATTTCTCTATCATGGCAAAGCAACGGATCAAGACAGTTCAGAAAGACATCTTCGCCCAACTTGACGAAGTGGGGTTCTGAAGTGGACAAGGGCAAGATGGTCGCAGCCATCGTCGAGCGCTTAAAGGTACGCCTCGATGAAGACGATCCGGCCTTCGTCCTAGTCGAGTTGAACAAGCTCGCGCTGGAAGAAACAGCGCAAGCTCTTGTTGACCAGCTCGAACCAATCCCGGCCAGAATCGAACAAGCTGCACAGGCGCTTCTTGCCCAGGTGGAGACCAAAGCCACGCACCGAACGGCGGAAGCGATTGCTCAAGCAACGATTCGGATCAACGAGGAAGTCAAGAACTCACGCATCACTGCGGCGCGTTTGATAGAGGATGTCGCAAGGGAAAACCGCAACGTCAATGCGTCAAAGTGGTTTGCCGTAGCCGGTGCCGTGTGCATTGTCATTGCGGGTCTGAGCTTCGGCGGCGGCTACTGGGTGGCCCGGACGGCAAGCGATAGCGAAGCCGTTCGATCTGGTCAAGTTCTGGCTGGTGATGAAGGCAGGGCGGCTGTGCGCCTGGCTGAACTCGGGCAGGCCAAGGCGCTACTCGAATGCTCAGGCCCCGGCTGGACGAGACAGGACGGCTTTTGCTACGGCACCGCGAAGGATGGCAAAACGGTAGGCTGGCGGACCAAATGAAAAGGGGGCGCTCGAAAGCGCCCCCTAGGGTATGGCATGAAGCTCTCAGCGAAAGTGCCTGCAAACCATGCCCAAATTTTAGCCGGCTTACCCGCGCGCGCCTGGTGGCGCGAAAAACGCCGCTGCGCGTCGACTGGTGACAAGCCTTGGCCTGGCCAGCTCCGGGCTGTCACCAGCGTGTTACCTGCTCAGTCCTTTGTTCCGAGTCGGCCCCATGTGCGTGACGGCTGGGGTCTTGCTGCTGTAGTCGATGCGAAGATCCTGCCCTGGCCGCAATGCTTGCCCGACTAGCGCCTTGTCATGCACGATCAGTTTGCGTCCTCCGACGTTTTGCGTGATGAGGTGATCTGTGTGAACGCCCAAGCGTCCTTCGTAGACCCCGCCTTTTTTGTTCGCAAGCTCGATGGTCAGGTCGTTTGTGTCGGCAAACACCTGGAGCTTTTTTAGTTCTGCGGCGCGGTCTGCTGCATCATTCAAGGTGCTCCATCCTGTTCGTGAATCTTCTAGTTGACAACTTTTAAATCTGGGCTAGCCCCTATGGTGAATAATATCACGATGGGAAAAATAGAGCGACCAGGCCGGCCCCGGTTGCCGCCATCAGCGACCAATGCCGCCTCTCGCTCGCTCGCTCGCCTTGCCGATGGTGCGGTCGATGTATTCCTGCTGCCGCTTCGTCGAACCCTTGTGCGACAAGTCCCGGCTCGCAAGTGCTCCCTCGATCTCATGCAACGGCACGCCATGGGAAACCGCATAGGTTGAATAGGCGAGGTCAACCCGCGTATTGTCGCTGCCATAGCGTGAGTCCTGCCTGAAGTCGTCGATGGTCTTCAGGCCTTGGCGTTCCTGGGCCGCTGGCCGGCTCTGCCACGCTTCCCGACGTTGCTGCTCCTTCGCCCGCTCCTGCGCGATCACCCCTTCGGCTTGTTGTATGAGTTCCTTTCGGCGCTCGTACTCCTTGCCGCTGTGCTCGCGCAGCTTGACAAACGGGAAGTGACCGCTCGCCATCTGGTACTTCGGTTTGCGGTTGGTGAAGCCCGCCAGTCGCCCGAAATGTCGCCAGTCGGCACTGCCACGATCAGCTTCAAATTTTTCAGCGCAGAGGCGCGCGGCGGCTGTTGAAACATCCTTGGGAAGCTCCTGGCCGTGCTTGAGCCAAGCCTGATAGTTGTTCGGGCTGGTTTCGACCACGGCGGCAGGCTGGAAACCGGTAGCCTTCATCTGGTCGACGGTCGCGCCCTTCAGGTCGTCAACGAGCGTCAACCCATGTTCACCGGCTGGCCGGATGTAGATGTTGCAGCCCCTCATGTTCTTGAGCTTCAAGTGAGCGATGGTTTCATCCTTGAGCAAGGTGTCTTTGCTCCAAGTGCGAAGCTCCATGCGCTCGCCAACTTCCCCGGTCTGCTTGTCTTGGTACTGCGGATTGAACATGCCTACCTCGAAGGCGTCGCATGCCATCGCCTCAACCTGCTTTTGAACGGCGATTTTCGTGAAGTCGGGTCTGTTCATCTTGTCCTTTCCGTACTTACTTGATATAAACATACCACGAAAAAGGCTTTGACCCATGAACGAGGAACAACGATCCTTGACGTTCTTGCTGACAGTCCAGTGGTCGCCAGTCTTGCTCAAGCCGGACGGCAAGCTCTGGATCGAGAAGTTCGGCAAGGGTAAGCACCACGCTGGCGACTTGCCGCCCTTGTGGTCTTGAAGTTGGGGCTGTTCATTTTTTCTTTTTCGTGCTAACTTGATATAAACATATCATGAATGGACGTTGGAAAAGCCATGAATGAAGAACACAGGGAGAGGCTGATCGTCAAGCTCAAGAGGGAACTGGGAGCAACGATCCTTGACGCTCTTGCTGACGATGCAGTGATTGAAATCATGCTCAACCCGGACGGCAAGCTCTGGATCGAGAAATTCGGCGTGGGCAAGTACCACGCTGGCGACCTGCTGTCTTCGCAGTCTGAAAGCATCGTTTCCACCGTCGCCGCGATGCTGGGCACCACTGTCGGCTACGACAAACCTTGCCTCGAAGGCGAGTTTCCCCTTGATCTGAGCCGTTTTTCTGCACTGGCCCCGCCAGTCGTCACCTCGGTGTCTTTCACGATCCGCAAGAAAGCGCGCCGCGTCTTCACGCTGGACGACTACTTAGCCGCTGGCATCCTGACGCAAGAGCAATTCGATTTCATCTGGCTCTGCTGCATCAACAGAAAAAACATCATGGTCGCGGGCGGCACGGGCAGCGGCAAGACCACGCTCTTGAACGCCATCATTCACGCGATTTCGATCCTCGCGCCGCATGACCGGCTGGTCGTCATCGAAGACACAGGCGAGCTGCAATGCGCGGCAGCGGATTACATCACCATGCGCGCCTTCTCGGGCTTCAGCATGAACGAATGCCTCAAGTCCACGATGCGATTCCGGCCTGACCGGATCATCGTCGGTGAAGTGCGCGGAGGCGAAGCAATGGCACTTCTAAAGAGCTGGAACACCGGACACGAAGGGGGTGCAGGCACCCTGCACGCGAACAGTGGCCGCTTGGCCCTTAGTCGGTTGCAGAGCTTGATTGCCGAAGCACCCGAAGCATCGAACTACACCCCAGAAATGGTGAGCGGGCTGATTGGCGAGGCCGTGAACGTCGTCATTTTCATGAGCAAAGACAAAGAAGCAAAAGGAGGGCGCACAGTCAAAGAAATCATTTCCGTTGACGGATTCGACGCGGCAAGTGGGGAGTACCGCGTGCAGACGATCTAACTCCCTGTTCCCTTGTTAATTCATCACTTAGAGGATTCAAGATGAAAAATCGTTTCATGCGCCTGGTGGCGCTCGTTCTCGTTCAAGTCGGCTTCACAGGCGCGGCCTTCGCGGGTGGCGGTGGTGGTGGTCTGCCCTGGGAAGCTCCGCTTCAAACTCTCGCCAACAGTTTGACCGGCCCGGTGGCCCTCGGCATCTCCATCATTGCGATGGCCGCTGCTGGAGGCACGCTGATTTTCGGCGGCGAGCTGGGGGAATTCACGCGGAAGTCATTGCTGCTGGTTCTGGCAATTTCCTTCCTGGTCTTCGGCGCTGGATTCATGACTTCGCTGTTCGGAATCACAGCCGCCCTGGTGTGACCATGGAAGCCCCGCGCCGCATCCCGATTCATCGGTCACTGAACCGCCCGACTTTGTTGTTGGGTGGTGATCGTGAGCTGGTGCTAGGCGCGGGCCTCCTGGCCGGGATTCTGGTCTTCTCCCTGGGTACGTGGTGGGGTGTCGTGATGGGCGTTGCCTTCTGGCTTGTCTCTGTCGGCATCCTGTCTCGTTTGGGAAAGGCTGACCCGATCATCAGGCCCGTGTTCATCCGTCATCAAAAGTACCAAAGCTATTTCCCGCCATCGGCTCGCTGGTGCGGGAAAACGCGCTCGGTACCCCTCACCTGGAAAGGACGGTAATCGTGCTGAACCTACTCGAATACCGAACAAAAGAAGAAGGCCTGGCTGACCGGCTGAACTACGCGGCCATGATCGACAACGGCATCATGCTTTGCAAGGATGGTGCCCTCATGGCTTCCTGGTACTTCCGGGGACAAGACCTCGCTAGTAGCACGCCGGATGAGCTGGCCGCAGTTTCGGCCCGGCTCAACAACGCATTGCGTTTTGGCTCGGGCTGGATGATCCATTGCGACGAGATACGTCGCAAAGCGCCTGGCTACCCGGTGCGCGGAGCCTTCCCGGATCGCACCACGCGCGCAATCGACGAAGAACGGCGCATGCAGTTCATGGCTGAAGGCGCGCACTACGAAAGCGCCTATGCCCTGACCTTGACCTTCCTGCCACCCACGAAAACCGAAGGACGCATGACTCGCATGATGTTCGACGGTGAGGAAGCGGACACGGCCAACGTGGGGGCACGCTACTTGAAGCAGTTCAAGGATGCAGCCTATGAAATTGAAGATCAGTTCGGCTCGATCTTCATGCTCGAACGCATGCAGGGCAAGGAATACATCGACGATTTCGGCCGCGAGCACATACGCGACGGAATGCTTCAGTACCTGCATTTTTGCGTGACTGGAGAGAACCATCCAGTCAACTTGCCTCCAGTCAGCATGTACCTGGACACCATCATCGGCAATGTCGAGTTCTACGGCGGCATCGCTCCTCGCGTGGGCAACAAGCATATGCGCGTGATTGCCCTTGATGGCTTTCCCCAGGAAAGCTACCCCGGCATCCTGGCCGCGCTCGATGACCTGGCGCTTGAATACCGCTGGTCAACGAGGTTTCAGTTCCTGGATGGATTCGTCGCCCGAAGCCTGCTTGATGGGTTGCGCCGAAAGTGGAAGCAAAAGGTTCGCGGCTTCAAGGACCAAATGTTTCAAACGGCGAATGGATCGGTCAACCACGATGCCGCTGAAATGAGTGGTGATGTGGAAACCGCGATGGCTGAAGCCGATAGCGGCCTGGTGCGGTATGGCTACTACAGCTCGAACATCATCCTCTTTGAAGAAGACTTAACGCTCTTGGAAGAAGCGGTTCGGGAAGTTCGCAAGATCATCCAGAACCTCGGGTTCGGTGCGCGCCTGGAAACCATCAACGCGGTAGAAGCCTGGTTCGGCTCGCTGCCTGGTCACGGTGTCGAAAACATCCGTCGCCCGATACTTCACACACTGAACCTGGCTGACCTCATGCCATCTACGGCAGTTTGGACAGGACAAGACCATCACCCTTGCCCTTTCTATCCCCCGAACAGCCCGCCACTGGCCTACGCCGCGACAAACGGTTCAACGCCGTTCCGGTTGAACACTCATGTTAGCGACGTGGGACACATGCTCGGCCTCGGTCCGACTGGATCAGGGAAGACAACCCTGCTCGCTCTGCTGATCGCCCAACAGTTCCGCTATCCGAATGCACAGGTTTTCGCCTTCGACATGAAGTATGGCCTCTATACCCTGGCGAAAGCCTCAGGTGGCGAGCATTACGACATCGGTCGCGACAAGACTGCACTGGCGTTTTGCCCGCTCAAAGAGATTGACTCGCGCAGTGACTTTGCCTGGGCCGCTGAGTGGATAGAAACCCTTTGCGTTCTGCAAGGCCTGTCGATGACTCCGAACCTGCGCAACAAGATCGCCCATGGCCTTGAGTTGCTGAAGCAAAGCCCGACACGCACTCTGACCGAATTCGTTGCCAACGTGCAGGAATTAAGCATTCGCGAAGCTCTTGAGCACTACACCGTTTCTGGTCCGATGGGAACCTTGCTTGATGCCGATGTCGATACCTTGGGCAGCAGCAAGTTCATGGTCTTTGAGATGGAAGAACTCATGGGCCTTGGTGACAAGAACGTCGTTCCGGTACTTCTGTACCTGTTCCGTCGTATTGAAAATCGCTTGGACGGATCACCCACGGTTCTTTCTATTGACGAAGCCTGGCTGGCCCTCTCGCATCCGATGTTCCAAGAGAAATTGCGCGAGTGGTTGAAGATGATGCGCTCCAAAAACTGCGCAGTCTGGATGTTTACGCAATCAATCTCAGATGTCTTCAATTCACCGATTCGCGATGTAATAATCGAATCCTGCTTGACAAAGATTCTCCTACCTAACGCCGAAGCAAGGAATGAAACCTCGCGCGGAATTTACAAGATTCTTGGATTGAATCAGCGGCAAATGGATATTGTTGCCCAGTCAACACCCAAGCGGCATTACTACTACATGAGTTCTCTCGGTCGTCGCTTGTTCCAGCTCGGCCTTGGTGGTGTCACACTGAGTTTTGTCGGTGTTTCTGGAAAAGAAGATGTTGCACTGGTGGATCGGTTTATCGCTCAAAATGGCGAAACGTGGCCTGCTGAATGGCTACGCGCGCGAGGTTATGAAGACTGGGCCAATTACTGGCTACGACTAAGTTAAGGAGAATTAAAATGTTGAACAGAACGATAATTGCCTCGCTGGCGGCTTCCGTGATTTTCTCTGCGCCGATGGCCCGCGCGGGTTCTGTTGGTGGCTTCGGGGGTTCGACTGAAATTACCCAACTCGCCAACAATGTTGAACTGGTTCAAGCGTATTTGCAGCAAACCCAGGCCTACGCCACGCAATTGAAGCAATACCAAAACATGCTCACCAACACACTAAACATTCCAAATCAAATCTGGGGACAAATCACTAACGATCTTTCAGGTGTGGCGCACCTGGTCAGGCAAGGGCAGGCACTGGCTTACTCTTCGACGAATATCGGTTCTCAGTTCCAATCAACATTCAAAGGCTTCCAGTATCCAGCCGGATTTAATTACAAGACAGAATACAAAAAGTGGTCGAGTACCACGATGGACACCTTGAAGGGCGCCCTTGAATCTGCTGGTCTTCAATCGCAACAGTTTGCAACTGAAGAAGCTGTTTTATCTCAACTGAGAAGCATGTCTTCCGGCGCCCAAGGGCAGATGCAGGCCATTCAAGCAGGTAGCCAGATCGCAGAACAACAGGTTCAGCAGCTCCAAAAGTTGAGGCAATTAATGATGCTCCAGCTTCAATCTCAAAACACCTACCTGGCTGCTCAACAGAACAAGGAGGATACCATCAAGGCCGCGAAGGAAGACGCCTTTTCCTATCAAAGCCCGGTACGCCCTTATACCCAATTCAAGGGGGGGTCGCAGTAATGAAAACCGCTCTGACGATCGCGGTGCTACTGGCGCTCACGGCCTGCAAAGATAAGTAGGAAATCGTGACTATCAAGGGCCATGGTGGCGAAACCATCACCATATCTCGAACCGCCCCGGATGCGGCGCTGGTTTCTGATCTGAAGGGCAACCATGAAAAACTGACGCAGATCATCAATCAATGCGGAAATTCAGACTCAAAGGAGTGCGCTTCTGCGCGAAAAGCTCGAAGTGAACTCGCTTTCGCAAAGCCTTCAGATAAGCCCCAAAGTTTCAAACATTTTTCAGGGGGTTCACGTGATATTACAAATCCCTAAAAATCCTGCCGATCCGATTAAGCGACTACGTTTCGCCGGGTTCTTGGTAGCGTTAGCTGTTCTTTTTTTCTCGGTGCAGGTTCGAGCCGATACCGGGATTCTTGACAACATTGCACTAACCTACAAGACGGCTGCAACCGGATGGACTGGGACGCTGCTTACCTACGCGAACCGCCTTTTCATGCTGCTCGCGACAATCGAGCTGGCGTGGAGCTTTATCGTTTGGGCACTAGACAAAAACGAGTTTCAATCGTTCATTTCAGCAATCGCAAAGAAAATAATGTGGATTGGGATTTTCTATGCCTTGCTACTGAATGGTCCCACTTGGATTCCCCTCATCATTGATAGCTTCGTCGATGCTGGTTCAGCTGCTGGCGGCTCCGCTGGATTGTCGCCCTCCGAAGTTTTCACGACTGGCCTCGATAATTCAGCAACGATGCTGGAAGGCATCAAAAATATGAGTCTTTGGGATGATTTCGCGTCGATTGTGATTGCTGGTCTTTCGGCCATCTTGATAGTTCTGGCCTTTGCGGTTATAGCCGGACAACTCCTGGTCGCCCTGGTTGAAAGCTATATCGCAATTTCAGCGGGTCTGCTTTTTCTGGGATTCGGTGGTTCTCGTTGGACAACGGATTTTGTTCAGAAATTCATTGGCTACGCGGTCGCTACTGGCGTGAAGTTGTTCATGCTGTATTTGATTATCGGCATTGGCAACACTCAGGCTCAAACTTGGAAAACCATGCTGGCCACAATCGGCACGCCAGGTGTGCCGGTTTTCAACATCATTTTGACCGTGCTCGGCGGGTCGGTGCTGTTGATGTTCATGGCAATTCAGATTCCGGCGATGGCCGCTTCGATGCTGGCTGGTAGCCCGACTCTGACGGCGGGCGCTGCTGCAGCTGGCATCGTGGGTGCCGGCGCTGCGGGTGCAGCGTCGACGTTGAGCGCGGCTAAGTCTGCCGGTGGAGTTGCCTCGGCGACCAAGGCCGCTTGGGGAGAGGCAGGGGCGCAAGGCACGTCAGGCCTTGGCCGCGCAGTAGCCACGCTAGGCAACATGGGCACCTCGGCAGCTCGGGATACCAGCAACCGCATGGCCGATGCCATCGCTCCGACAAAAGGCGGACGCATGGCCGACATTTCAACGGCTCGCACCGCTGAGATGAGCGCGGCCTATTCCCCGGCCACGCCTCCAGCTCCCCCTGCTCCGGCCACGCCTCCCGCCCCGCGTGCTGAAGCTGCGGCTCCTGCCGGTAGGTCTGACTCGACCAGCTCGGCAGCAGGCGAGGGCGCACCGGCGCCGACTTCGCCTGGTGGTTCTGCTTCGGCTGCTGTGGCCGCACCAACGGGTGCAGGAAGCGCCCCGGTGGAGCCCACCCGCAAGGCGACGGCCAGCGCCGCGCCTGCTGCTGCCCCTTCTGGCGGCTCTGCGAGCCCTTCGGTCCCGGCTGCTGAAGCGGCTCCCTCGACTGCGCTGACCTCGGTCACGCCTGCGGGCGGTGATTTCGTCTCAATGCTTGAGCCAAAGGGGTCAAGTCCAGGATCGACGGCGGCAACTCCGACCAGCTCCGCGCCCGCTGCCCCTGATGGTGGCAGTACCGCCGAAAGCGTTGCCTCGGCGGGCAACGCGGCTGATTCGGTCCTTGAGTCTTCGTCTGCGGCCAGGACTGGAGCAGCGGCCAGCACAACACCCGCAACGCCCCCCAGCGGGGTGCAGGAAAAGGCGCAAGCGCAAACAGCCAAAGCCCCCGGTATTGAAGATCGGTTGCGTGATCTTCAGCAAGTGCGCCCGCCGCAGTTGCCTTCCGATGCTGCAGCCCCGGCAACGGTCTTCATCAAGTTCGACGCTCAACACGATTAAGGAGAAATAGCACATGGCCTCCAATAAAGAATCGAATTCTGTAGCTGATATAAAAGAGTCAAGTAAGGGGATCAATGACCCCTATCTTGATGCACGGCGCGAGTGGAATGAGCGTTATGGATCTTACATCTCGCGTGCCAAAAACTGGCGTCTCATGGCATTCGGCGTCCTCGGTGTCTGCCTGGTGCAAACCGTCGGTCTGGTCGTAATGGCGACACAGAACAAGCTGGTTCCATACGTCGTACAAGTAGACAAGCTCGGCTCGGCGGTACCGGTCGCTCGCGCGGATCAGATGGGGAAAACCGATGAGCGTGTCGTGAAAGCCTTGTTGGCCCGTTTCATTTCCGATGCGCGAGGCGTTGTTTCTGACGGTATTGCCCAGAGACAAATGATTGATCGAACCTACGCAATGCTTTCCAATGGCACGCGAGCGCTGTCAATCGTCAATGAGTTCTACAAGGGTGATCCACCTTATTCCCGCGCTGCCACAAGCGGCGTTACAACTGAAATTTCTTCAGTCATTCCAGTCACGGAGAAGACCTGGCAAGTCGAGTGGGAAGAAACCACTCGATCAACTTCCGGCGCCATCATCAACAAATTGCGATGGAAAGCAAATCTCACTCTGGCGTTCAATCCGCCTACCAACGAACGGCAGATTCGGGTGAACCCCATCGGCTTATTTATTACTGACCTGAGTTGGTCGCAAGTTCTATGAATGAGGATTACATCATGAAAAAGTCATTCGTTATTAGCGCTACTGTTGTCGCACTCGCCCAAGTCAACGTTTGGGCACAAACCCCGGCAACGGCTCCGGACTCGGTCGCCACGTCTCCGGTTCGCGTCGTTCCAGCCCTTGAGACAACCCAGGCTGCACCCGCACCCGTGCAGGCAGCTCCCGCACCGATTGCATCCTGCCACCCGTCTCAAAACACAAGCTCTTGCGGTCAGTCGCCCGCCAAACCGCGCCCGGCGATGAAGCGTCGTGCTCCGGTCGAACCTCCGATTCAATCCAAGCATGAAGCCAGTGCTGCGTATGCTGTCAGCCAGTCGAAGGATTGGCTGACAGCCACGAACAAGCCCACGGTAGGCGACGATGGCCGTGTCATGTTCACCTTTGGCGCAGGCCTGCCCGTTGTTGTGTGCGCTCCACTGCGTGTCTGTGTGATCGAGTTGCAAGCCGGAGAGCGAGTCAACAAGGAAGTTCAGATCGGCGATAGCGTTCGCTGGATTGTGACGCCCGCCGAAAGCGGTTCGGGAAAGACCGCTCAAACCCTGGTGGTCATCAAACCGAAGGAGGTCGGACTCGATACCAATCTGGTCATTCCGACTGACAGGCGTAATTACTACATCCGTTTGGTTTCTCGCCCAACGGACTACGTTGCACGGGTGGCCTTCCACTATCCAGAAGAAGCCCGAGCGGCATGGGAAGCCTATTCTGCAAAACGTGGCGAACTGGCAAAGTCTGAAGTCGATCCTGATATGCCGGCAATGTCTATTGATCGCTTGAATTTTGACTATACCATCGACGGCGAGGCCGCTTTCCGGCCTGTCCGCGTCCTGGATAACGGCGAAAAGACCTACATCCAGTTGCCGCCCACTGCAAAGGCCGATGAAATTCCTGTTCTGGTTGTACTGAATACCGAAGGCAAGGAGCAGCTTGTCAACTCACGCTTCATCAACGGCTGGTATGAGGTTGATCGACTTTTTGATCGTGCAGCGCTGATTCTCGGCGTGGGTAGCGAACAACGAAAAATCATCATCACCAACAACGGGCGCGTCAAGCCCCGCTCGTTCTGGAACTTCGGGAGTAAATGATCATGGCTGAATCGACCATTCAATCCAAGGACGGTCCGCAAAACTCACCCGATGGTTTGGGCTTCAAGACAAAACCGAAGGACGTTGTCCGGGTCAATAGGAAAGCTGTAGCCTTCGCCGGTTTCATGCTGGTCATGGTGTTCATGGCAATCATGGCGGGTGTAGTCACTCGCAAGTCGTCTACCGGCATCAAGTCGGCCGATGACAACCCCGAGAACACCAACAGCAAGCTGGCACCCGCCCTGCAGGCAGGGGAACAAATTGCGCGCGACATTCCCGATGGGAACTTGCCTGAGCGCAAGGCCCAGGTCGACAAGGCGCGCTTAGCCATTCAGAACCCTGGTTCTGGTGTGCTTAATACGCCCAATGCCGGCGCTGACCTGACCCCTGCACAAGTGCCCCCGCTCGTTGGTGCAGCTCCTGGCACGCCTGGTGGGCCTTCCTTGCCTGGTAACGGTGCTCCCAATCTCGGCAATCAGCAGCGTGCCAACGGTGGCCCTGCTCCAGTTGACCCAGCGGAAGGGAAAGCGCGGCGTCTGCGCGAGGAACATGAGGCGCGGCTGAAGCAGGCGATGGAAGCGGGCACCACGGCCCAAAGCTCCGGCGCGGGCGCTTCCCAGTTCACCAGCGGCGCGGCTCCTGGTGCGTTGGCAGGCGGCACCGCCCTTCAGCAGCTTCAGGCCTTGGCAGCACAAGGGCACCGCCCAGGCCCTGGCCTCATGGCCCCGTCGATGACTTCCCGCGAAGAAGACGATCAAAACAAGCAGCAGCGCAAAGAGGACTTCGTTCACAACATGGAATCGGTGCCAGATCGCAACTTTGTCAACTCAACCCGCAAGGCTGGCTTGTCGAAGTACGAGGTCAAAGCTGGCTGGGTCATCCCGGCGACGATGGAGCACGGCATCAACTCCGATTTACCGGGCAAGATCACGGCTCGTGTCACGCAAAACGTGTGGGACACCGCGACGGGCCGCTTCTTGATGGTGCCCCAGGGCGCGCAGCTCATGGGCACTTATGACAGCCAAGTCGCCTACGGTCAAAACGGTCTGCTGGTGGTGTGGCGGCGCATCATCTTTCCTGACGGCAGCTCGATTGATCTCGAAGGCATGGGCGGCGTGGACGAAAGCGGCTACTCGGGCTTCCGTGACCAGATCAACAACCACTATGCTCGCATCTTCGGCTTCGGCCTGTTGACCTCGTTGTTCAGCGCGGCATTCCAGGTAAGCCAGAACAACAACAATCAGCAGCTCGGGCAGGCACCTACGCCTTCTCAGACAGCAGGTACCGCCGTCGCGCAGCAGATGAGCCAGCTCGGCATCGAGATTGCCCGTAAGAACCTCCGCGTTCAGCCCACGATCGAGATTCGCCCCGGCTATCAGTTCAATGTTCGCGTGGACAAGGATCTGGTGTTTCCCCGCCCGTATGCTTACGGTAACGCGCAGTAAGTAGCTGGGTTGATGGTGACAGATACAGCTCTCTAGGGGGTTGTTTTCTGTCACCAAAATGACACGCCGGCGCTAAAAATGACTCTCATTCGCTAGAATCGACAGGATGGAACTTTTGTATCACGTTGGTGCGCATGAACAGCCAAAATCAAGAAAGACCTTCCCGGTTCGGCTCACGCACCAGGCGAACGAGTTGCTGCGCAATGCTTACCACTACAGAGGTGATCTTTCGTCGCAACTGGCGATGATTCTTGAGACCGTCAACCTGCAGAAAATCGAGCTGAAGCGCTTCCCGACTGGTCGGGCTGCGCGCGAAGCAAAAGACGAGGACAGGCCTCTCATGAAGACCTCTGTACGCATGCCCGTAGAGCTTTACGACGAAGTGAAAGCGGTCGCTGACATGCGAAACACGTCGGTGAACGTCATACTGAACAGCGCGGTTCTTGCGGCGCTTGCCAAACTCTGAACTCCGGTAGTGGGGGGCCTTCCTCCACCACCTTCAAGGCCCTCACGAGGGCCTTTTTCACGCTTCCCGGTGAGTGAAGCGTGTGCTGCTGACTGTGTGGCTTAGAGTCAGAAAATGTTCAAGTTGCTTGGCTCGCTGTTGAGCCTGGGGATCTACATAAGCTGCCTGCTGCTGTGGGCCAGGGCAGCGGCAGGCCAGCAGGCCCGCCAGAATTCCCCACGCGCCTTGCTGAACAGGAAACATCACGAGCGCCTGGAACCTCGAAGAACAGAGGGAGCCCCCTTGGGGGGCGGACGGGAGGGCGGGCGGGGGCAGTGACCCCGCGCCGGGCGCAGCCGGGCGCGCTGACTGAAGCCGGCACGTCACGCCAGCCAGCAGGCCAGTGCGGCGGCGCGGGCGACGGGCGCGCAGCGACCGGGGGAGCCCGTGAC
>Ga0208374_1000181_pt1 | contig 37421 bp, 38 predicted proteins | sample RifOxyC3_FD_184037 | JGI IMG/M metagenome (GOLD analysis project Ga0208374, IMG submission 184037) | Groundwater microbial communities from Rifle, Colorado - Rifle Oxygen_injection C3 (SPAdes) | ecosystem: Environmental > Aquatic > Deep subsurface > Groundwater | place: Rifle, Colorado, USA...
GTAAGTGAGCAACACCATTTTTAACTATTTCTGGATAGATGTGGCGGTTGGGACTTTTAGCTTTTGCATCTCTTACTAATTTTTTTAAATTTTCTAAATTCAATTGTAACATAAAGTATGCCTCCTTATTTGATAACTATTTTTCAAGGATGGCAGATAAATCAGACTAAATCACTGACTGCTGTGAAAGCCTTACGATAAATTAGAGTTGCCATTTTCAAGAGGTGGTGTTGAAAGGGTTCATACCTTTATTGAATTAACGATGGGAGATATATAAGTGGGATATGATAAAAACTACCATATTCATGATGAACTTTACAAAAGGGCCAAGGCTGCTGGAGATGTCGCATGGGGTGGTGATACTGATGGAGTACGCTTCAGAAACTGGAAAGAAACAATAACATCTTTTTCGTTGTTAGAATTTTTCCCCAAAAAAGGCAAATTGCTTGATCTAGGGTGTGGTAACGGTACAGTTGCCTTACAAATGGCGGAAAAAGGATATGAAGTAACCGGGATTGACATTTCTGAAGAAGCAATAAAATGGGCAATCGAAAAATCGATTGAAGCAAAGCTTAATATTAAATTCAATGTTGGTAATGTTATAGATTTGTCACAATATGCTGACAATTATTTTGATGTGATCATTGACTCAAACTGTCTTCATTGCATCATTGGCGATGATAGAAAAAAGTTACTTCAAGAAGCTTGCCGTGTGCTAGCTCCTAGTGGAGTAATTTATATTAGCACACAATGTGGTATGAGAGATTTTAAAAATATGGAGTATGTTTTTGATGAGGAATCAAGGTGTATGATTTACAACGGAATTGCTTATAGATATTTTGGTCGGCCGGAAGATGTTATGAGTGAAATTGAAAGTGTAGGCCTAAAAATAATCAAATCTACTGTTGATTTTAACGAGAATAAACATTTAAAATTATTTGCAGCAAAATAATTTAATGGAATATTTTCCCACAATTTATGAATGAGAGTTAGTGGTATGAGAAAAGAAAGCTTGAGAAAACGATTACACTTATGAAATCTAAATTATACAACATAAAAATGGCAGTGAGAAACTTAGAGCAGTCAGTAAGTTTTTATCGGAAAGCCTTTAGTTTTCTTGGTTTCAGTGAAGGGACATATTTTGCCGATCCTATCGATAAAAAACCTACTGTCGTCTATGGCAATGGAAAGGTTTATTTGGAGCTGGTGGAAGAACCGGAATTAGTTCCTAAGTCAGACATCAGTACCGTTGCAGGGCCAAGAATTGAATTTCTTGCAGAGAGCAAAGAAGAGGTAGATGAATTTCATAAACATTTGCTGGCAATAAAAGCGAATGTTATTTCATCTCCGCAATATCTGCTTCAGGAGCTTCTTGGAGATGTTGAAACCGATCCTTGGTACTGCGTCTATTTTTCCGATCCAAATGGAATTAAATTTGGTTTAATATATACGCTTAGTTGAGATAGAAACAGGCTTTATTGGGTAGATATATGAAAAAAACAAAAAAAGATAAAAATATTATTTTGACCAAATCCTTTGTTTTCAATACGCGAAGACTAATAATACGCCCATATCTAATCTCCGATTTTAATTCGTGGAAGGAGGCTCACCAAAACATGCTTTCTCCACAAACTCCTTTCGATTGGGCACATGCTTTTTTAAAAACACAAGCCCATCGTCGAAAGTTCGTATCAATGGTAAAAACCCATCAACAAAAGCGCGTTGGACCAACAAACTATACGTTTGCAGTATTCAAAAAAATAACAGGCGAATTAGTTGGAGAAGTTTCAATGGTAGACGCTTCCAGAGGTGGCTCAATGAGTGCATCGTGTGGGTATCTTATTTTTAATAATCATTGGCGGCAAGGATATGGTCTAGAGGCCCTCCGAGGTTTAATTGATATTGCTTTTAATAAACTTGCGCTTCATCGACTTGAAGCTTACATTGAAGTCAAGAATAGAGGATCACAGAAATTGGCAAAGATGGCGGAATTTCGCAAAGAAGGAATTGCTAAAAAACGGCTTTTCTTCAAAGGTGCTTGGAACGATGTATTTGTCTATGCATTGACTTGTGAAGATATTGGCATCAAAAATGTTCGACCTATAACTTACTCAATCCCTAATGGTTAATAGATTTATAATTAGAGGAAAAGAGGGAGATGTTTGCTGGTGAAATTATATAGGAGCTTTTATGGCATTGACGAGTTCGCTAGTTAGCAACGAATATCGCTGGATATTAGATTTTCAGAATAAGGAATAGCACCCTTTTTGATTGGGTGCGGATTTTAAACAAAAGCTTCCCTCATAGAGGAGTGTTTATGAGGCTCTGGAGGATTCTATAATGATTGTACACACCATACTTTATGTAGCAGACCAAGCAAGAAGCACGGCTTTTTATAAAAAAACTATGCAACTAGAACCAAGCCTCAACGTGCCAGGGATGACAGAATTTAAATTAAGTGAGTCTCATGTTTTGGGATTAATGCCCGAATCTGGTATTAAAAAATTATTAGGAGATAAATTACCAGACCCCAAAGCTGGCAATGGTATTCCCAGGGTGGAGCTTTATATTAAAGTGAAAAATCCGGAAATATATTTGAGTCGATCACTTGGTGCTGGGGCTGTAGTTGTAAGTGAAATTAAACCACGTGATTGGGGCGATAGTGCTGGTTATGTGCTTGATCCTGATGGCCACGTTCTAGCTTTTGCTTGTTAATTTTAGAGGATAAGGGTGACTATGAATATTTTGGTCAGAGAATACACACAAAACGATTTAGTGGAAGCAAAGATAGTTTCTGATGATGCTCATGCAGTTCTTCGAAAATTCTACCATCCGACTGCACAGGCAAAAAAGATTGGAAGCGATACTCCTTATAAACGAATAGTCGCTGTTGCTGATAACAAAATTGTTGGCGTGGCAACTTATGAAGTAGAGGGTGATTTCCTTTATTTTGGAAGCCTTGGCGTTCTTACAGCGTATCGAAAAATGGGAATAGCTAAAAAAATCATTTCTCATATTGAGGAAGCTGCGCAAAGCATGGGTTTTTCAAAAATCCAATGTGCAACTATGGAGAAAACAGGAAATGTTTCAATTTTTGAAAAGATTGGTTTTAAAAAAAGCTCAAGAGAAATAACAGGTAAATTTGAAAGCGTTGATGGTGAACCTATAGTCGAAGTCTATTTGGAAAAAAGTGTTGAAACTTGTCGAGTGAATTTAGGAGGTAATAAAATAATACTGAGAGACTGGATAGCTGACGACTTGGCTTCATTTGAGGAGTGGCAGAAGCCTTGTCATAAATGGCAGGATTTTGATGGGCCATATTATACCACCACTGAAGAAAATACTTTAAAACAAATCAATGGAATTAGAGAGAGATTGAAGAGCGCTGCATTTCCCGCACCAAGAACAAGGCTGGTTATTGCTGATAAAAAATCAAATCAACTTTTAGGCACAGTTAATTCATACTGGGAATCAATAGAAACAAATTGGTTATGTGCAGGTATCGCCTTATATGATCACAATTTTTGGGGGCAAGGAATTGGTTACGATGCTTTGAATGTTTGGATTAATTATCTGTTTTTTGTCCATCCGCAAATCGTTCGTCTTGATCTTCGAACATGGTCGGGGAATTATGGTATGATTCATTTAGCAAAAAAACTTAATTTTAAACTAGAGGCGCAATTTCGAAAGGCCAGAATCGTTAATGGCGAATATTACGACAGTTTGGGTTTTGGAATTTTAAGAGAAGAATGGTTAAATAGAACTGTTGCTGTGGAGAATAAAAAATGAAGTTAAGAAGTTTGCTGTTGTTTATTTTAACTAGCATCCTTGTTGTAGCTCACGCAAAAGAGATTGCACTTACTTTTGATGATGCACCAATGGGTACCTCTTGGCATTTTGAAAGCAGCGCAAGAACAGAGATACTTATAAAAAAGTTGAAGGGACTTGGTGTTCCTCCTGTAATTATTTTCGCAAATGCTTGTAATAGAGAAGATTCTGCATCTGTCATTTTGCAGCTTACAAAATATAAAGATGCCGGTCATTTAATTGGTAATCATACATGCTCTCATCCTCGGCTAGACGATATCGGATTTGAAAAGTATATCAAAAATATTGAGCAAAACGAAAAATTGCTTACTCCACTTCTAATGGGGGTAACTTTTTTTCGATATCCCTTTCTCAATGAAAGTATTGACGAAAAACTTAGGGATGAAGTGCGAAATTGGCTAAAAGGAAATCATTACAAAAATGGGCAAGTGTCTATAGATAACGACGATTACATTTTTTCTTCTAAAATTAATCGCGCAAAACAGAATGGTAAAAATATTGATTATAAAAAAGTAGAAGCGCTTTTTTTAAAGCATGTTGTCGGTGCCGCAGAATTCTATGATAGCCTTGCCGTAAAAACGCTAGGCCGCTCTCCAAAGCATGTTATTCTCTTACATGAAATGGATGCTACTGTAATGTTCATCGACTCATTGGTAAATGAATTTCGAAAGCAAGGCTGGAATATTATCAGCGCACAAGATGCCTATCAAGATGAAATATATTCTCGGCAACCGAAAAACACTTACACCAATAATGGCTTTATCGCTCAATTGGCCAAAGAAAATACTGGAGAAACATTCAGCTATAATGGCGATAAGGAGACAGGTGCTGAGCTTGATAAAATTTTAGATCTTAAGAATTGATTTACGAAGTGACGGTGAGTGAAAACGAAGCTGCCATATAAGTTGAAATAGTTTAGGCACTAAAACAAATACGAGGAGTAGATGGAAAAAATAATTTTACGAGAGTTAACAATTGAAGATGAACAGGCGTTTTTTCAAGGATTAAAAGAGTGGGCTAACGAAGAATTATCATGGTACACATTCGATTGGAAGCCTGGTGTCTCCTTTGCTGAATTGCTTACCATTCTCGAAAACACAAAAAATGGTATCAACTTACCTATTAATTATGTTCCTGGGACGATGCTCTATGGCTTTACTGATAATCAAACCATTGTTGGAAGAGTCAGTATTCGTCATAAACTAACTGATTTTCTATTAAAAAGAGGTGGCCATATTGGTTATTCTGTAGCACCGAGATTCCGACAAAAAGGTTACGCTTCGGAGATGATGGCGCAGTCAATTTTATATTGTAAAAAAATTGGCATTGAAAAATTACTGATAACTTGTGCTAGCGATAATATTCCATCGTGGAGGATAATTGAAAAAAATGGTGGGATTTTAGAGAACGAAATTTATGACGAAGTTGATAAAGAAATGATTAAAAGGTATTGGATTGATCTTCAATAATAAGGATTAGCGAGGATATAATGGCCAATGGCAAACATATTGTTATTTGTGGACAATCGGCATCTGGAAAAACGACGTTGGTAAATTACTTGGCCAAAAAGTATAGTTGTCCTATAGTTCCGGAGCACGTTGATTGGATTGGAGGAAGTAAAAATTTCCCCAAATCGCCTAATACTATTGTGGAAAAAAAGGCGAAACAAAAATTCTTTTTTGACCTTGATGTTGAACGTTACAATTGGACAAAGAACGAGTTGGAACATTCCCCTTTAGTCATTTCAGATGCTGATTTCACATCTCCACTTGCTCACAACTATGCTGAGCGTTGGTTTTATCCGGAGTTAGATGTTTATGGGTGGATGGTTGAAACGTATTCTGAATTGCTTCGTAAAAAAATCCTCGCACCTGCTGATGCTTATGTCTATCTTGATGTTTCTCTTGAGCAGAGAATTGTGCGTCGAAAATCAGAAATGAACAATCGAAAAAGAAATGATGTTTTTTTTAAGGAGCCATTTCCGAGCAACATGCGCCAGTTTTATTTTTTGTTAATGAATAGTGGTTCGACAAAAAAAGCGGTAACGTCTACATGGATAAAATATGATGGTTTATTAAATGACAGCAACGAGTTGATTTGTGATTTTATTGGTAGGCAAATGCATTCCGGAGACACCAAAGTTCAAGCGGAAGCACTGATTAGAATTTTAGAAGGCACCATCTTAGATCAATCTGTTAATTTAGAATAAATAGATTATGAAAAAATCGCACGAATTATCAAAAATGGCTTTTAAATTTATTATAGTCTTATGTGTAGGAGGTACTCCATATGAAGATTATAGAAATTTTTGAGTTTATTGAGAGTCATTTGGGCGATGAGTTGAATATTGAGCTTGTTGCAAAAAAGGCTGGCTTTTCAAATCACCATTTTCAGCGTTTGTTTGCGGCCAGCGCAGGGGTTAGTCTTGGCACTTACATTCGACGTAGGCGTTTAACAAAAGCAGCAGAAAGACTAAAAGAAAGTGCTGACCGTATTATTGAAATCGCATTAGAGTCAGGCTTTGATTCTCAGGAGGCCTTCACGCGAAGTTTCAAATCTATGTTTGCCGCCACTCCCAAGGATTATCGTGATAACCATAGTTATTCTCAAATGCGAGGAATGGGGGCCATTACCCAAAAGTTTTTAGAGCATATAAAATATGATGGGGTAAATTTAACGCCTGAGTTTATTATAAAACCAGAAAAAATACTGGTTGGAATGAAAAAAAAGTTTGCCAGATCTGGCGAGGGCATCTCTGAGCTTTGGGGTATATTCAATTCGCGAATAGAATCAATTTCTAATAAAAAAGGTGCTGGAGTTAATGGGCGATTTGCGACTTATGGTGCTTGTGAAGAGATATGGATTGAAAATAAAATCCAGGATGAATTTTACTACATGGCTGCAATTGAAGTGGATCAGATAAATGATGCGATCACTGACCTTGCAACAATTAAAATTCCAGAAACAAAATTTGCTGTTTTTTGCCATAACGGTTCATTGAGAGATTTTTCTGAATCCGTAAAATATGTTTGGAATATCTGGCTCCCAGAAAGTGGACTTGAGCTAGGGCCAATGAGTGACATCGAATATTATTCGAGTGATTTTAATCCAGATTCCCCAAAAACTAAAATCGAGATTTGGATTCCAATTGCTAACTGATTTTTTCAAAAGGCCAAGTCAGGGGGCCATCTGATAGGCCCCACAAGACTGGCCAATTAATTACTTCTGAATTTGTGCTGTAGACAATTCATTGATCAAAAAGAGTCAGCATACTAATGTGCGCCCCTTCTGAAAATTAAACTTACTTCGTTGCAATTCTGGAGTGCTCCTTGATGAAATCCTGAAGTTTACCCATGTAGAGCATTTCTTTCCATTCCTCTGTTGTGGTTTTTCGATTCATTTTACTCCAAAGCTTCATCAACCTGGGTTCCTCAAGTTTCCAGGTGATAGTGGAATTTTGCAGTGATTGTATTGAATCGGGTGTGATGGACTCAAGCAAAAACTGGATCAAGCGGTCATAGTTCACTTTACCAAATTCTTCTGACTTGTTGATAGAGCTTAATTTTTTGTCGATCTTATCTTTGGTTTCAGTTTTGATGCGGATAGATTTAAAATTTGTCGTTGTTTTAGTGATAGTTTCTGTTTTGGTGTTCATAATTTTTAGTCTCCTATTAATGTTGTTTATTTATTAAATGTTTGAAGAAGTGGGTACACGGCCTTTAATTTTTCTTCACTAAGGGCCCGGATGATATTGATGCAATTTTCCTGAATATCAGTGATAAATTGGTCGCTTTTAAAGTGATACTCAAAGTCGGCCATGGTGTAACCAAAGGCTTCCACAATGTGCTTAACTTTTTTTGGGGTAAGCTCAATACGGCCATTTTCGATGTGGCCAATGGCCGATCTATGATATCCACAATAGACTGATGCTTTGTGCTGAGTTAATCGTTTTAAACGCCGCAATACCTGAAGAGTTTTTACTTCTTTTGTAACAATTCGTTTGTAGCTTCTTCTCAAACGATTATTCTCAATGACCTTTGGTTTTTCTGGTGAATATTTATCTCGAACTTGCGTCACATGGCCATTCAAACAGAGATTAAAATCTTCCATTGTAAAGCCATAACGTGAAACATATTTTGCAATCCTTTCTTCATTGAGTGGTGCCCGGCAGTTTTCGATTCTTTCAATTGATTTGTGTCCTATCTCTAGCAAAACGCTAGCGGCTTTGCGATTTAGGCCCTTTATTTCGCGTAATTTTTTGATGGCCAGAGCTGTTTTAACAATATCGTTGTTCATTTTTTTACCTCCTGTGGTTAATCAGTTTACCTCCCCACTGCCATCACAACGCTGGTTCAGAAATAGCAATTTCTGCCAGTGAAGTGCGACAGGGAAAGGACGTTAATTTTAACTGGTTAAGACGAAGGAGTTGCTATTTTGTCTGGGAAAAAGTACTCTGCTATGCACTTAGCATTTTACTAAGCAGCAATAAGCAAACTTGAGAAATTCTAGGAAATGCCAGAGAGAGATTTCAGGGATGAGAGGATGCTAAATTACTGAAACCGTTTGTTAGTAGTTTCAATTGTTTGTTTGGAATCTTTCAGAAAACTTAAAAAACCATGGATGTAATTTGGTGGAGGTCGCGATACATCTGGCGAACCGCCATATCCACACGATTTAATTGAATTAAAGGTCAATACAAAAAAAGCAATTATTGCTAAATGCGCTCCACTTTACGAGAAAGGTCACTCTCTTCGAGAGATCAAAGATAAGACAGGAATTCCAATTTCAACAATTCAAAATACTTTTGCTAACGCTGGCGTGGCCATAAGAAATTTTGTCACTGGAAAAAATGTTCCAAGTGATCGGACTAAATGTCGATACTCTGGGAACGCACCATTTGGTTATGCTTTCCTTGATGGCCAACTTGTTTTGGACGTGAAGGAGCATTTGATTGTTCGAAAAATTTTAAAACTTAGGCAGTCAGGTAGATCAACGCACGCCATTGCTGATGAGCTTAATGGCCAAAATTTGCGTCCACGATTTGCCAAAAAATGGGATAGACGTGGTGTTTATTCTATTATCAAAAGGGAATCAAAAAACAAAAACTAGTCTAGAAGATTTAATTCAAGGAGAATTATATGGATAAATTAATCGCAATCGCCGTAACACTGGCAATAATAACTGTTTCAACTGGCCAGCTTCCCAAAGTTATTTATAAGGTTCAGATGGCACAACTATATCTTATTAAGGAATCACAGGCATCTAACTGGGGACGATTGCCGTTGTTGCCAATTAAAAAGTAATCTTCTTCGATCATTTAAAATTAGAATCACTTCAGGATGTTTGTTGAAGATGATTGTGTTGCACTCTCGTTGAATTAATTCCTAGTGCTCGGGCCGAATAGTGCGGCCATCATGCGATGACTATGGCGGCCCTTATGGCCCTTTCGTCGTATTCCTATATCTAACAGACCAATGGGCCGCGGTACTTATGTTTCTACGACAAAGCCTACTGCGTTTCCTTTAAGTTAAAAACTGATGTTTTTTATTTTTTTTAAATTTTGCGCCTATATTGTCGTCATGTTTATTTAATTTCAGATAACTAAATGATTGTGCCAATTGAGAAATTTTTAATGATTAATTATTTCAAAATCGGAGATTAATGTTTATGGATAAAAAAACTTTTCTGTATGCTCGTGTAAGCACTGGTATGCAGCAAAACGGATTAGAAAGTCAGATACGTGCATTGAGAGAATTTTGCAATCGCACCAATGTTTCAAATTATGTTATATTCCAAGATGAAAATCAATCAGGAACAAAAAAATCAAGACCAGCTCTTGACGATATGATGAAAAGAGCGCGAAATGGTGAATGCGAAAAAGTTGTTGTCTATAGCTTCAGCCGCTTCGCTAGATCAGTCACTCATCTCTTGTCTGCACTTCAGGAGTTTGAGAAACTAGAGATAAAATTTCTTTCACTCAGCGAGGCAGTTGACACAGATACCCCCATTGGAAAAGCATTGTTCACCATACTTGGAAGTGTTGCGGAATTGGAAAGGGACATTTTAGCGGAAAGGGTTCGTTTGGGTCTTGCAAACGCTCGCGCCAAGGGAATAAAAATTGGGAGAAAGAAAACTCGGCCATCAGAACTTATCAGGAGGCTTCGTGCGAAGGGATTAGTTCATCGTGAAATTGCCAGAATCGCTGGTTGCTCTTCTGGTGCTGTCGCTACTGAACTAAAAGCGTGGGCCAAGGAAAAAGAACAAGGCGTTGAAACTATCAATATTAATTCTGACATCAAACCGATTTCTGAGAGTGAAAAAGTAAAAAATGATAAAGTTGATGCAACACCAGCGCGATTGCCATTGGAAATTGTTCGCTACTAAAAACTTAGTAGTTAATCGAAATCCAATTGGTCAATGTGCGAAACCCCTCATTTTTTGGCATCGGAAAATTTTTTAGTAATTCGCTAACTGCAATGTGTAAATATGGTGGGAGCTTTCTGGCGTAGTCCAGGCCATTACTTTCAGGTAGTCCAATTTTTTTAAATCCAGAAGGTAGTTGCTTGGGCAGCGCTTTTAATATTTTTTCTACAGTGGAGGATGTTAATTGTCCCATATATATGGCCTGAACTAATGTTTCAAGGGCCTGAGTATATCCCCGAAGCACAGACCAATTTTTCATTGATAAAGAGTAGCCCTCTTTTTCAATTTTTTGATAAGCTTCTGGAAAATAGTAATATTGAATAAAATTTGCCTGATATTCTGCCAAAGTATGATTAATTAGTGTTGGGAATGGTTTTTTTGAATAATTATTAGTCGCTGGAAAATTGTTCAAGATGGCCTGATTGATATGAACAAATTCATGCTCAAGGATTGATAAAAAATAATTGTTTTTTAATCGAGAGTTTGATTCGGGAGCAATTACAAGTGGTGGCGAAGCTAAATTATAAATTTCTAGCGATGTCGTTGCGACAGCGTCGCACTTATGAGCTGCTGACAGAAACCAGTCATTAGTAACATATGCTACAAGGTATTCTCTATTAAAAATTTGTGATGGTACTATTTTCAATTTTTTTATAAGCAATCCTTTTGCATGGCCCTTGGTTAGAGAAGAAAGATGATTATGCCAGTTTATAAAAATGGTAACCTTATTTAAATAATTTTGATGGGCCTTGCTTGAAGGCGTTACTGTTTTAAGAAGTTTTTTAATTTCTGCTTGATGATCTTTATGAGGTGTCACATTTATAAATCCATATTTCTCTTTTTAAAATTATAATACCTAACTTCTGATTTTAAAATAGCGTTCAAATTATTATCTACTTTTTGTATGGAATACCGCTGGATGAGAGCAACTTAGATTCAGTGACATTCCATTTAATGTGTCAAAAAAAATACGTTACCATTGAATTCCATGAGACATTCCGCGGAGCTAAGTTCGCAAAAAAATTTGTCTATATGATCATTAATGCATGAGTTTTATCGCAAGTAAAAAAAAGGGCCATAGTTTGGCCCTTTCTATAAATTCTCAGTCTTTTCATTCAAGAGATGATAATCAATCTAGTGAATTAAACATTTGTTGCCGGCCATATTATCTAGCAACATCGCGGTATCAAGAGAGTATCCCGTTGAAGAATCTTGTTGAAAGGCCTTAACATTAGATTCAATGTTTTCACATAAATTAAACTCTTCACCTGTTTCCAACGCTTCATATGGAGCACAGGCTGCCTTAAGCAAAATATCTCCAGTCTTTCTTGAATATCCCTTTGAATTATCTTTTAAGTATTCTCCAACATTAAGTTCAATCGTTCTAAATAGAGCTTGCAAACGATTATTCTTTTGAAGCTCATCAAAGCAAGTTCTCGATACAGATACGCTCGCCGCACTTGCAATATTTGCTACTAAAAACAAACTTAAAATTATTTTCTTCATATGATCCTCCTGTTTAATATTCTGGCTTTCTCTTAACGAGTTATTGCACTCATATTACTAATTCCCATGTCCTTAAGGCGACTGTGGTCTCCCTCTGGACACGCATTATTATATAAGCTCAGTGTAATGCAAAGTTGAGTGCAGCGATAGGGTAAGTGTAAATTTTTACCGCACTGTCAATTTTTTTTCCACCCAATAAAATGGAGTTAAGAAGGCGCAAGGACGAGAACCATAACGGGATTGAGCATGGATATAGCTCCAACTCGGATCTAATTTGTCTGGCGATCTACTCCAAGGACGCAGAATTGTACTCAAGATATATATCTTGAAGACGGATAGCAAAGTTTGCATTTTTCTAGATTGCCTGCCTTCTTATTAACTTTTCAGGGAGGTTTTTATGGAATCAATGTACAACGCAGTTGCTGGTGTAGATGTTCACCAACAGAAACTAACTATCACAACATTAGTTGGAAATAATTCCAAAAAAATCACCAAGACAACTTGGGAATGTGGCACCTATACTGACGATTTGGTTGAGGCCGGAAAAAAAATTAAATCACTCGGTGTAACTGAAGTTGCCATGGAGAGCACTGGTGTCTACTGGAGACCTGTTTACAACATTTGGTCAAAGATGGGGATCAACATTACTCTTGGTAATGCATATCACATCAAAAATGTACCGGGTAGAAAGACGGACATAAAAGACAGTGACTGGCTTGCGCAACTTCATGGCAATGGACTCATTCGGCCATCCTACATCCCTAAAGAAGAGTTTAGAAAATTGAGAGACCTGACTCGCCATCGAGGGAATCTTGAAAAGGACATCATAGATGTGAAAAACAGGATCCAACGGGCCTTGGAGGATGGGAACATTAAACTGAAGTCAGCTATCTCAAATGTCTTTGGTGTCGCAGGTAGAAAGGTATTGATGGCCATCATTGAGGGAGAAAAAGATCCTGAAGTTTTGGCAAAACTTGTGGACACCAATGTAAAAGCGAAAAAGGAGGTGATAAGAAAATCGCTAAACCATACTCTAGATGAGATAAATTTGTTTCTTCTAAAAAATATGTATAGTCAACTTCTTTACCTCGAACACCTGGCCCAAGAATTGGAAAAGAAGATTAATGACATGATGGCCCCATATGACAAGTTCATAAAAAAACTAGACGAAATACCAGGCATTGACAAAATAACCGCTCAAATTATTATCGCCGAAGCAACCACCGATATGGAGAACTTTAAAGACGCAAAAGCATTTGCAGCTTGGGCCGGTGTTGCATCAGGGAATCACGAATCTGCTAGTAAAAAAAAAGAGCAAAATGTCGCAAGGGGAATCCCGTTTTAAAAAAGGCACTCGTTCTTGCGGCAAATGCTGCTGTAAAAAAGAAAAATACGTACTACAGCGCCAAACATGCTAGGCTTACAATGAAAACCGGCTCTAGTAATAAAGCGAAGGTTGCTATTGCCAAGAGAATGGCGAGAGGAATTTTCTATATACTGTCGAATAAAGATGTTCGATATAGAGAGCTTGGTACAGTGCGGGTTATAGACGAGGAGAAAAAAATTAAAAATCTTATCAATCAACTAAAGTCCTTAGGTGTTGAAGTAAATCACTACACCAAAGAAAAGATTGAAGCGGTGACAAAGATCTCTGCATAAGTTGGTTTAACATTTTAAAATTGTATGAGAGTGTACAAAATACAACAGCGTAAAAAAAAATAGTCGTTTTTCCAGTTTTTATCTAAAAAATACCCACCTTCGGCAGCTATTTCAGCTTAGAGCACAAAAAGCATTCGAACTCTCTGCCATCCAAACAAGATTTGAAAAGTTTTGTGACATTCAAAAAAAAATAGTTATAATGGTTTGAATAGCTTGATAAGTGGTGCCTGAGGCGAGACTTGAACTCGCACGGTCTTTTTAAAACCGAGGGATTTTAAGTCCCTTGTGTCTACCGATTCCACCACCCAGGCGCTGTTTAGGAATGAGAGATATGTTGAACTATTCACGGGCCAATTGTCAACACAAAATGAGGCAAAGTCTCAGAATATATTCTTTGGCCTGGCCCATCTTTGTAGTTGGAGTAGTTGGAAATTTATTACTTTTTTTTGCATGCAGCACTACTGGCCAAGAAAAAGATTCGGCCTCCGAGGATAAGCTTTTGGCCACTGAGATGCCGGAGCCTTTTTGGCTAAAAGTAGATGAACGTTTTTCTTTTACTGATAGAGATGGAAATTATTTGTATCATCCCTTTTTTGATAATGGCCCGTTTGTGAAAATGCAAGAGGCCAGTGACTCTGAAAAAATTTTTGCGGAACCAGCTGAGGCGGAAGAGGCCGAACAGGTAATTAACGAAGGGCAAGAGCTAAGTGAGACGGTTGATGTTGATGAGTTAGGAGTAGGGGGGGAAGGGGCGACAGAGGCAGATAGCAGTTCTGCGCCAGATCCGGCGATGGAGGTGGCACAGCAAAGTATTACCGAGCAGTTGGAGATTACCCCTGTTGACGGAAAACTAATTTTGAATTTTTTTGTAACAACTCCCGCCGATAGTGCATATCTTTACGATTTTGATCTAGTTTCGGGAAAATTATTTACCAAGTTTAAATATTGTGAACAAAAAGATATTTGGAAAAACTACAAAAGCACTATCGAGCGACCGATGTTTACCAGCGGAATCGTTCCTCGCATTTTAGACCAATTAGGTCATCCGCAGCAAATTATTGTATTTGGCAATGATGATTTTTTTAAAAAAACTTTTGATGAGAATAGTGATTTACCCATGCGACAGGCCAAAATTGTGGGCGGAGTGGTTGAGCAGTATTGCGAAGTTTATCCCTGTTCAAGCAGCGGAGAGTGGTTATCTAGACAGATAATGGTGGCGGTGAGTGTTGATGATCAAGAGTTTTTTGAAGTGGATAATTTGGAGCAACTAAAGCGAAAAGTAGATTGGCCAGAGGTCTTGGCATTTTTGCAAAATGGCCAAGGACGGGCCATATTAAATAGTGTTAGTTATGTAGGGGCCCGAGAAGAACGACGAGAAGAAGAGAATCCGGCCTTTCGCTACATTGGGGAAATATCTGTTGAAAACGTTATTACTTACGCCAATAAAGTTGGCCATATTTTTGGCCTTTCAGAATTGCAAGCACTGAGATCGAGTTGTCATAAACTTTATGATTTTTTATGGAGTATTGCAGATAAGGCAAAGTTAAAAAAATTGCAAAAGATGAACATCGATAATGCCTCTCTTTTTGCGGCCAACTTTGGTAGCTTTTATAGTAAATATGGCAAGGAATTGGCCATCTGTTCAAAATATGTGCGGGCCGCGAATATAAATCAAAGTATTGAGCGACACTGGTTTTTTGCTTTTCTTTCTGGATTTATAAAGCTTACTCAGCAAGGCAATATCTATTTTTGTAATCAACGGGTTTGGACAGAGAATATTATCGACAATAATGGGAAGTTACAATTTAATCCAGCGGAAAATTATAAAAGTTGTACGGATACTGATATGGAGTTTGGATTTAATATGATGAGTAGTTATCTAGAACAACAACAAAAGGCCGGGCGTACTCATCTTCGTTATATAACCTACGATAGTGGAATTGGGCGCACCCATAATAAACTCTATTCCTGGGCCCAAATGAGTGGAAAGCGACTTAGTTGTACAGATAAAAAGGAGCAAGAAGTGGCGGATCTTCCCTACGAAATATTTCCAAAAGATGTTCGGTGGACAAAGTTGGATAGTTCGGCGACACGAGATGATTTGATTTATTAAAAATAAAATAGATACTGATACTGAGATATGTAGACTGTAGATGATGAACAAAAAAGCGAGATAGAGAGATGATTTCCAAACATTATATAAGGGATGATACTTTAGCGGAACGTTTTGCAAAATTGTATCAACCGAATTTAATTAAAGGTAAGTTTTTGGAATGGCTTTACGCTAGTGGACTTAATCCTTTGGTGATTGGAGAGAGTTGCTGTGTGCAGGAATTTTCTTCGTTATTAGATATGGAGAGTTTGGATTTTTTACTAGATAGTGGTGGAGTGTCAAGTAGGATGGAGTTAGCGGATGTTTTAGTAGTGGCAGGGCCTATTACGGTAAAATTTGCGGACAGATTTAAAGAAATTTTTGATTCCATGTCACGGCCATTTTGGGTGATAGCAATTGGTGCTTGTGCCTCGTCTGGAGGAATTTTTCGTTCAGAAAAAGTTATTCAAGGGATAAGTGCTATTGCTCCTGTAGATATTTATATTCCTGGGTGTCCACCTACTCGTGAAAGTATCATTGATGGATTTTATAAATTACGGGAGCGTATAACTAAAAGGGAGCGGCCTTGAGTTTAGAAAAAAAATTATTAGATTATTTTTCCGATCGATTAATCGCAGGAGTAGCTAGTTTTGAAATAACCTTAAGCGATGTTGTTTATGTTGAAGAGTTACAATTTTTACGCGAGGAATGTAATTGTCTTATATTGAAAGATCTTTGTGCAGTAAAAAGTAGTTCTGATTTATCCAGGCCTTCTGTGTCAAGCGGAGTGCCGGCCATCGTTTATATTTTATATAGCTTTGAGATGAGTACCACAATTTCCGCCAAATTATTGCTGAAGGATGAATCACAGGCGTTCTTTTTAAAGTCAGTTAATCGGATATGGCCAAATGCCAGTTGGTATGAGCAAGAAATTATTAACTATTTTCGCTTGGAAAGTAAGAGTGCAACCAATCAAAAAATATCTCTTGCGGAGAAAGAAGGAGAGATGGAAATTTCTCCATTAATTAGTAAGTATGAAGGCCGCCGCCATAAGTGGATACCTATGGGCCCAAATAATAGCGGTAATTTGGGAAATTTTAAAGTTGATTTTTTATTGGATGCTGAAAAAGTAATTGATGTAAAAATTGAAACGGGCATGGCGCACCGAGGGATAGAAGAGTTATGTGAAACTTTACGCTATGGCCAGATCGTCGCGTTAATGGAACGTCTTGATTGTAACTCCCCCTATCCTCCGGCCATTGGTTGGTGTCGTTCGGTGGAGAGTATGATGCAATTGACAATTCCGCAAAGAGCACAGGCCTTGCGAATGATTTTTTTGGAGCTAGCTCGCGTGGCCGATCATCTTTTTTTCTTTTCTATATTTTTGGATAATTTGGCGATTGTTGATGCCAAGAAATTTTTTCTAAATTTACGTGCGCAAGTAGTAGGGCTCTATCGTAGCTATGGAGAAGGTCTGGTGTTATCTTCTTCGGTGGTAATTGGCGGAATGGCGCGTAATTTACCAACTGGATGGATTTCAGAATGTTTCAATATGATTAAAAACGTAGCGGAGGGAATCAATCGCTTTGATAAAAAAATCGTTTCTTCGCGAATATTTAGAGAGCGAACAAAAATTTGTGAGATCAGTGGTGCTCAGGCCATATCCTGGGGGTATTCAGGCCCAAATCTGCGAGCAAGTGGTGTCAACTATGATTTGCGCAAAGTATCTCCGTACTATTTTTATAAAGATGTTGATTTTGAGATTCCGCTGGGTATTTATGGTGATTGTTATGATCGCTATTTGGTGCGAGTAGAAGAGGTTAGGCAAGCTTTGCGCATCATTGGACAAATTATTGACTACATTCCTACAGGAGCGTTTTTACTTGAAGATACGCAAGTTATGTTGTCCGATAAAAGTAAAATTAAAACAAGCTTTACTCACCTTATCGATTTCACCTCTTTGGGATTAGGTGGAGTGAAAGTTCCTCCTTCAGAAATTTATCAGAGCGTAGAGACCAGCGCTGGTGAGTTAGGATTTTTTATTGTTGCGGAAGGAACAGAGCGGCCTGCTCGCGTTAAGATTCGTTCCGCCTCCTACGCTCACCTACAATCTTATCGTTACATCGCGCAAGGTTTTGACTTAAGTGGCGCGTTAACTATTTTAGCGTCTTTAAATATTAGTGCTAACGAAATGGATAGATAATGGAAAAGGATAAAGGGAGTGAAATAGTTATTGAGTTGGATGGACTCATGATAAAGTGTTCGGAAGGAGAAAATCTTGCGGAAGTTTTGCAAGGTGCTCAGATTCCCATAATTCGTCTCTGTTGCGAAGAATCCACTAACAATCGTGGCCATTGTAATCTTTGTCTGGCGGAAAATTGCGTTACCGGAGAAATCTTTCGCACCTGCGAAGTGACGATAAACTCGGAAATGCATCTTTCGGTAAATTCTAAACAAGTGCAGATTGCCATTAAAGAATCCATGGCAAAATTGTTGTCTGGCCATCCGGCACTTTGCAATGAGTGTATTAAGTTAGGGGAGTGTCAATTGCAGGAAAGCTTTCGCAAGTTACCATTTGAATTAGCGCAGAAAATTACTATTTTTGCAAGCAAGGAGTCTAAAGGCCAGATTGTGGATCTGGGAAAAAATATTGTCTTTGATGAAAAATTTTGCATTGCTTGCGGACGTTGTGTGGCGTTTTTGGCCAATTTTACAAAGAGCAATGAAATTAGGCCACCAGTTGAAAATGAAGATGAATGGCGTCGTCCTTTGCCTTCACCTTTAAAAAATGAGTATGTATTAAATTTGCCAGAGCTTTGTCCAACTGCCGCGTTATCAGAAGTTACAAATAGTCGCCCTTCTCCTCTTCCTTTGCCTTATTCTCACACCACTATTTGCATTGGTTGCCCTGCTACTTGTCCGGCCACCTTAGAGTTTGATAATTGGGGGCCAGTCCGTCTACGTCCGATTCCATCCTCGATGAAAAAAAGTCGCTGGATGTGTGATTTTGGGAGAAAAATTGTTGGTGGATACAAATATACCCAGCGGTTACATGAAATTGTTGAAAATTATAACGGATCTTTTTCAGTAACGGAGGTCGGCCCTTTAATTGAAAGAATACGCAGAAGAGATTTGAAACTAGTTTTACCGCTGGATTTGTTCAACGAGGAGTATGAATTTTTCTTCAAGATGGCAAAAAAGTATTCTTTTAAAATATCTTTTTTTAAATGGCCCAATAGTGGAGCAGATTTTGATGGGATTTTAAAACGTGGAAGTCATAATTGTAATGAAAAAGGAATGGAGGCGGTTTGGAAACGTTTTCGTGATTTTGGGTTAGTCTTAGCGGAAGAGCAATTTTTTGAAGGCCTAAGTAAGACAGATGTTGTTTTGATGGTATTGCCGGAGATTATTAGCGATTCCAACTTCCTTTTTGATTATGTTGGGCGACTGGGGCGAGCAGATTTTAAGGTGGCCTTTTCAGTTACTGATTCGTTGCATGTTCAGAAAGAATTTAATTATCTTTTTCCGGCCAGTGCTTTTTTTGAAAAAAATGGCACAGTGACAAATGTTTATGGAGAGGATTCTGTTTTGCGTTTTGCAAACTGGCCATTTGAAAAACAATTTTTTAAAGAGCGAGGGGAGAGTTTGATTACCAGGCATCTCTCCTCTATATTGGGAACCTAGATTTTATGATTTTGAAAAAAAAATTATATAGAAAAGTTGGAATGTTTGCAGAGATTTTTTTATCTTCTGTGCAGAGAGGGATGGCCTTTGTTTCGTTTTCTTTGAAGAGGACTAAGCATGATCAAACTAAAACACAAAAAATAGATGAGAAAAAAATAGATGCTTGGCCAATGTTAATTAAGAAGGAAGATGAAAATGGCCAGGAGTCACTGCTGTGTAACGGTTGTATGCTTTGTCAGATAAATTGTCCTTCTTCGGCCATACACATTATACCCTATGATGGAAATATTTTGGCATCTCCTCCTCAAACGCGGCAAGCACTTAGTTTTGAATTAGAAGTCTTAAGATGCGTAAATTGTCGGCAATGCGTAGAGATATGTCCGATAAATGCTATTAAGTTTACCACGCACGATTATTTTTCTGCGGGAGATATGTCTAAGGAGTGGATGCTAGATCATTATAAGCTAATTGGTGAGTAACTGACACCAGTTTGGCAAATTTGGTTTCAAAGTGACACTGAATTTCTAATAAAAAATCTTATCCTGTCAAAAATCTTTACAGCAATTTTGTAGGTGTGTAATGTTTTCTTGCTTGTGGTGAAAAACACCTACTGAAGATCATTTGTATGATATAAACGGGGTGATTGGCACCGGCCAGCATTCAACAGTTTTTTTGCCATTAGGAGACTTTATGATTACCAAAACTAAATTTTTTCTTCTCGGGTCCTTAGTATTTCTGCTCTCCTCAAATCTATTTGCGAGATTTGATGTACGCCACGATAGTTGGCAGCGAGAGTTTATTGGAACGCCAACCTTTAGGTTAAGCGATGATCCGGAGCTCATGAATAAAGAGCGTGCAGTGGCAGAACATCAGGAAAGATTAAGAAGAGCGCAAGCAGAACTTAGCACTTTACAACAAGAAGTGGAGCGAATTCGTGAAAATCTGGAACAGCATCGCACAACACTACAGACAGTAGTGGCAAAAGAGGCAGAATTGGCCGGACAAAAAAACCAGCTACAACAGAGTATTCAGGCCGCCCATCAACGTGTGACGGCCTTGGCCGCCACTATCGAAGAGCAAAAGCAGGCATTAGCAACTGCAACTGCCGCTATCGCAGAGGCGCAGCAACAAGTGGCCACCGCAGAACAAAGTGTAAAACAATCAGAAAATCAGTTAGAAAAAGTTAAGGCCGAGTTGGCGGCCGCAATGGCCGAGTGTCAAGCAACTGCAACTCAAAATTGCGCGCAAACAGAAAAAGTTAAAAAAGCACAGGCGAGAGTCGATAATGTGACTACCAAAATTGCTAACCAAAAAAGTTTGCTCAAGTTGGCACAAGATAATCTTGTAAAAAAGGAAAATCAAAAAAACAAGGCCGAAGAGTTGTTAAAGAGAACGCAAGTAGAAAGACAAACTTTGATTGCTAGCGTTCCAGCGATGAAAGCACAAATTGACGCCATAGAGGCACAAAGAGAGCAAAATCGCCAAAAACAAGCACAAGTGGAACAAAAGATTGCAACTATTCAAAGTAATTTACAAAATAAGCGGCGAGAAATGGAGGCCGCGCAAAATTTGCAATCAAGAGCACAGTTTGCTTTGGATAATGCCATCAACCAAAAAGAGGTTTATCAAGATGAACTCATTCAACGAATTTTGGAAGTTAACCATCTAGGTGCCAATCATGGTGCTCAATCCGGCGATTACGACGGATACGAGATATCTCGAATTGAAGGCGAGCGTTATGGTAATCAAGATGGATTAAGAGACGGAGAAGATGATGGCCGAACACGCGATTATCGTGCAGGTTATCAGGAAGGTTTAAAAATAGGAAAGGAGCGAGCACGTGTACAGGGTGAAATTGATGGTACTCGAGAAGGTAAGATCCGTGGAAATCAAGAGGCCGCAAGCAGAGAAGGCGCGGTGGCCGGAACTATTCGAGCTAAAAATTCTGATGCTTCTTTGGTGGGGGATAAGCAGGGCGCAGTTGCTGGATTAAAACGCGCAGAGGTAACTGGTGAGCGAGTAGGAACACCGCAAGGTGAGAAGAAGGCCATTGATCAGTACGAAGCAGTTCCTCTTGCCAATAAAGAGATTCAAGGTGATTTTGCCGGACTATTTTCTCGCAATGTTCCAAATTATCCCGGCCCATCATATCGTTCATATAACACCAATGAAGCAAATCGCTACCCACGAAGAGTGGTGCAGTTGGCGTATGTAAACGGATACGACTTTGCTTATATCGATAGATCTAGTTCAATTTTTTATAATACAATCGCCAACAACTACAACGGGCGATATGATGTGGCGTATAACGATACTTATGCTCGTTATTACAAAGACAGCAATGATGCGGGAACAAAGGCCGGAGATTTAGAGGCCTACAATACCAATTATCCAACATATAAAAGTCAATATTTTGAAAGTGCCAGACTATACTATGAGATGAATCCTGAGCGCAGCAGCAGTGAGTATATGTCAACGTACAAGACTGTTGAGCAGAACTCTTTTGCTGCAGAGTATGAGCGAATTAGACTTGAAAGCTACAAGGCATCAGAACAAGCAACCTTTAATAGTAACATTGCGGCGCAAACAGAAAAATTCAGCGCCAAACGATTTGCGGAAGTTGAATCTATTTACAAAAATTTTCCAGTGCTAAAATTTGTTTCACGCTCCTTGATTGATTCTGGAATTAGTGGCGTGGCCGGAAAAGATGGAGTCTTCCAGCCAGGAGAGAGTATAATAAGTGATATTACAGTTATTAACTATGGCCAGAAAATTGCGGCCGGATTGGCGCTAGATGTAGATGGCAGTCAAATAACCATTAATGGCGTAGAAGGTAATTCTATGACCACCGTTAAAGGTGCCCTAAAGTCAAGCTTGTCGGCCAGTGCCCCAATTGGTTCAACGATCAAGACTGAAATGATTTTAAAGTATAGTTTGAAGTCTAATGATAAAAAAATTGAAGGCCGTTATTTTGTTTCGGCAGAAGGCCTGCTAGGAACGGATTCAAAACAGCTACGAGTGGCCTATCCGCTAGCTATGACTGGTTTAACAACCAAGGGACAATTAATTTTTGAAGAGAAGAATGGATTAAAATTACGAGTGGTGAATAATTCTTCTCGTAGTTATGTTGGACCCATTACCGTTACAGTTGAGGCCGATAGTGTAGATAATATTATTACTAAGGATTTTTCGGCCATTGCACAATTGGACAAGGCCGTTGATTTGGCCGATGCAGAGGTTATTGTTTCTAATGATCGCGATCTTTATCGACCACTAACTTTCCGTGCCAAATTATCGCAAGCTGGCGTGACACTTGGAGTTTTAGATGCTCCTCTTACTACCATGGTGAAGGCGCAATATATTGAGCGCGGCGATGCGCCAGTATTAGTGGTAAACTCAGATATTACCACTCGAGATCTTTTGGACATAGTTGCTGAACTGGGAGGCCCTGCTTCCGTATCAGTTCTAGATACTTCATTAGAAAGCAGAAATGCCCAGTATTTGAATAATGGTTTTACCAATAAGGCCATAATGGTTTTAGATGACGGAAATCGTTCGGTTATTTCTAAAGTGGGTAACATTGTAGAAAAATCAGTCTCCTCTTCACTAGTTGCTATTACCCGCACAGAAAATGGCCTAGCACTAATGGAGCAATTACCAGGACTAGTTGACGCGAGCAGGTTGTTGTTGGCCATCCCAGGAATCGGCGATAAAATTCGCTTGGATAGTACTAACCCACACCGAGTACCACGTCTTAAGGCCCCGATGATTATTTTACAAGCGACAATGGATGACTGGGAGAAGAAGTTGGCGGTAAGCAAGATTATGAAAGTTAGTGCTACTGCTCACCTGAATATGATTCGTGAGAAGATAACCAGACAAAACTTTTTCAATGCAGATGTCGAAGAAGCTCAACTGTTACAACTTTTCAATATTAGAATGTTGGCCGAAATAATGATTTTAAACATAGCTCATGACAAATCTAAAGGCGGCCTATTTAATATGGGGAAAGATCCAAAATGGGTCAAGATTATGGAGAACGATAGCAATATGTCGCTTCATAAGTTGCGCGCAGTGGTTCAAGGTGAAAGATTAAATGAGCAGAATTTGGCAATTAGTTTACTAGCAAAAAACAGTGTCTTCACTTTACATAATGCTTTTAATCTCTATGAACCTTTGAAAAAAGAGATAACTTCCGGTATGGCCGGCGCGATAGAGAAGATTCGTCGAGATATGGATGGTTCTGCGGAAGAAAAGTTAAAAAACTATGATCGCGGAATGCTTGATTTAATCAAAAGAAAGCTGGCAATCTATACTCCCTTTGTTCCGGGAGTAGAAGCACCAAGCTACGATCAATAGTAGTGAGATAGTGTTTGGAGATTAAAGCTATTAATGCAACAATGATTTCAACAAAGGGTAAGTTTAATGCTTACCCTTTGTTGCTTTTTTTTATCCTTTTTTTATCCTACGATGCGTTAGCTGTTGGGCCGCAGGCCATATCGCTGGCACTTCTAGACACCGGCCATTGCATAAAAAAGCTTGCAAATTTAAATAACGATAGATCTGTAATTAAAATTGTAGAGGCGCAAGATGCCACAAGGGGAAGGCCGGCAGTAGTAGATTGTGAAAAGGCCCAGGTGCGAGATAAAAAATATCATGGATATTTTATGCTGCAATCATTAGTGGGGGAGTTAAAAAAATTATCAACTCCAGCGTATTTGATTACTATTGTGCCTATTCAAATTTTTGATAAAGAAGGCATAAGTAAAAGTGCCTATTGGGAGACGGCCTTGCAATTGGCAAAAAAAGAAAAAGTAGATTTTGTTATCGCTGCCGCCGGAATTGCCTTTGATCCGCATCAAAAGCAACAATTAGAAAGCACTTTTTGGCAAGATTTTACTTTGCCCATTTTTCTTTCTGCCGGAAATTGGGGAGGAAAAATAAAAGAGAAGATGCAGTTATGGCCGCAAGTTTTGCATCGGCCCAACATGATTGTGATTGGTGACTATCTGGGGCCCAACGGGAATGGGCAGATTTTTTTTAATAAAAGCTTGCTTAACGTGGAGATAATTGATTACTACTTTCCTTCTCAGCATCCGGACTATTTGCTAACTGGAAATTCACTCGCAGTTAGCTTGGCCTTTTCTGGCATGTTAAAGGTGTGTAGTAGCGCGGAGGTGTTAGGAGAAGGGAATAAGCTTGAAGGTTGTTTAAAGGCGAAAAAGAAAACACTTAAAATTTCAGCACCGGCAAAATTTCCAGAAAAGTATTTTACATATTAAATAATAGTTTCAGCTATTGCTCTTTTATCAAATACCGAAAATTTTGTACTAGATAAATCTACTTGACTTGTTAAGAACAAATGGCCATCCTTTTTTTTATATAAAATAGTTTAGTTTTTTATGTAAAGGATTATATGCAAAACCAAAACATCAAGTCTGGCAGACAATTTTTTGTTATTTTACTATTTTCTTGCCTATTTTTTTCTTTTACTCCTAAGCGTTTTTCTTACCAATCGTCAGATTGGAATGAATGGGAAGATGGCAAGATTTGTCGAGGAACCTGGTACCATGTTGCTCCGGATGGTGATTTGTATGGGCTTGCAGAGGCCGATATTCGCAATAACAAAGATACTTGTTTTTTGTGGTGCAATAAGCGCATTGGAGACCCGAATGCAGGCGAGGTAGATGGTGCCTATGGCCGGGGCTGTCAGTGGTATGAGATGGATGGGGTGAAAAATTGTAGAGTAGGGGAATCGGAAAAATGCGAAGTATGGAGTGGTGGAACAATTTTGCAGTGTCGAGGATTAAAAGATAGTTCAGTAATATATCCTCCCGCGGCAATTGATAAAAGTCCGAACTGGGCCTGGGTTGATGGACATAGATGTCCTGGCCAAGAGCAGAAAAAACTTAATCCAAGCGCAACAGCACGCTTTGATGCTTTTGATCTAGGCCTAACGACAGAGAAGATGGGATCTGCAGATTGCTTGGAGTGGTGCGCCTACGTTATAAATAATGGAACGTCATCAGATCGAGAAAAATATCGGACTGCCAACGGCTGTCAATTTAGTAGCAGCGAGAAATCTTGCATACTATTTAAAAAAGAATATTCAGCTGATTTTGATCTTGCCACGGATGCTGACACTTCGGCCCCTGGAGTTTCATGTAAGTTTTTTCCACCCACAGAAAATCCTCCTCCTCCCAGGGCGCGAGCGGTAGGCGGCAAAGGGGCCTCCGAGCCGGCCAAAAAAGATCAAGTGACACAGTTGGCAGGAAAATTTGATGAAATTATTAACGATCCCGCTATGGCCTCAAGCATTGCTTCTTTATTAGATGCCGTGACTGCCATAAAAGCAAAAATTAATGCAGTAAGGGGAACAGATTATGGGGAAAATCATTGTGGTAAGACGACCGCAATAACAGCTCCATCTGAATTTTTGGTAAAAATGGTTAGCGATATTCCGTTAGCAGAGGATTGTCAAAAAAGTTGGTGTCCAGTTAGTACCGCGGATATTGAAGAGTTAGGCCAAAAAGCGAGAAGTCTTAAGAGTTTTAATTTTCCTGGAAAGGTGCAGGCACTAACTGCGTGGCTAGAGGCCGTCAAGGGACAGATGGAGAAGTTCAGTTCTTGTCATAGCGGCATCACCTGTCCAGATTTGCGTAACAACCCTATGGCCGATTGCACAGATAAAGAGACAAATGAGCCGCCTTGTTATTTTTATTGTGGCGATTAATTTTTATCGTAGAGTATTTTATTTATTAGATGTGTGGAGAAAAATTATATGAAAAAGGGATCTAAAATAATAGGAATGTATTCAGTGGTGATATTTTTACTTTTACATATTACCCCTTCTATTGTGGCCGCTGGTACATGCTCTGCAGTGCCTCCTAACTGTGGAAGTGGAACGCCCAAGTGCGGAAGTACTGGATGGCTCTGCGAACCCAGTTACGAAAAAATTATTGAGGGGCTAACAGCATTAGAAAATGCACTTAAAGGAACTCTGCCAACGGGAAATGCCGTTAAATCCTGGGCAAATCCGTCTGGAAAAAATCCTGGTGGCGGGAGTGCTCTTTCTACCCAATCTCTTAATTCGCTAATTGGTGAGGTGAATCGTTTCATTAGTTTTTATAATGGTATTATGCAAGAAGTTAAAGATTCACAAATTACTCCAGATATTAAGGCCTCAGTTGACGTTTTTATAAACAGTGGTAATTATGAAAAGCATACTGCCTGCAGAATTGGAGCAACAGTGGGCGGTTTTAGCTGTCAAGAATGTTGTCAGACAAGTCCATGTTATTCTGGATGCTCTTGTAATCCACCGAAGTATAATACTCTTCCATGCTCTTCTAATTAATAAACTAATCTAAATTAAAAAAACTAATTTTCAGTGTAGCGAAAACCAGTGTTAACTCTTCCGTGATTGGGAAGACAGATATAAATCCACTTAGTGGTTAGATTAGACCACGGGCTTGTTGGCCCTGTAATTTCTTCATTTTCATAACACTCCATTTTTTCACCATCGCTATTTATACAATCGCAAACAATGGTGGAGGCGGTTATTGCTTGGCATTTTTCAATTAACCCAGATTCATCAGTCCAGACCGCAATCTTAATTTTTTTAAAAACACGATTTTCAATTTTCTTATCCCCATCTCGCAAGAAGGTTACCAAAAGATCCGTTGATCCCAGTTCGGCATCTACGTTATCGGCAGCATCCGATAAACGATAATTTTCAATTCTAATTTTACCATAGCGAGTGCCAACAATATAACGAGGCACTTTGTTAACACTATCTTTTGCCTCAAAGAGCTGTCCAATGGTTTCAGCTGCTGCGGAGGTGCTATCCTGAGGATTTTTCCCAAAAAAACTTTCTTTGCATGATGCTGGAGTGGCCAAAATTTCTTGCATATTCGTAATCACTGAGTTTATATCTCGATCAGCAAGAATTTTAGATCCTTTATTGGTAACATCTTTGATCAAACTCCCGGCGGCCGCCAAAATCAGAGCAAAGATAGCAGTACCTGTAAGTAAATCTACTAAAGAGACTCCATGATTATTTTTAATTCTACAGCTACTACTCATTTGCTTCCCCCCAATCAGATCCTCGTAGCCAGCCCACAGGCATTAGTCCAAAATCTGGTAAGCAAATATATTTCATATCGTGTTCTTCGGCAGAAAAAGTAAAACTATTTTCCTCGAAGCAAGCAGTTGCATTACTGCCAATACATTCGCAGTCAAATTTATTGTAATAGACGAAGGAGTTGCAGGTAACAATTGCTTTAGAATCAGGATTAATTTCAATCAGTAATTTTATGCTGCGCGAGTGAGTTTTTTTCTTAAATTCAAACGCCACTAGCAGGTTGGTAGATCCATAATCTATATCAACCTCATCATTTTCCGAATCAAGAAGTTGGTAGTTTATAATTTTAACTCCGTTGTAGGCCTGGCCAATTCGAAACTTTCCCCCCAGACTACTTAATGGTTCATCCACAGTATCGTTACGAGAATTGCGTTCTGCAAAGATGGTAGTACAGTTTTCAGATCTGGATAGATGTCGTTCAATATCTGCCGTCAGGGCCGCGATTTCCATTTGTGATTCACTTTTTTTTATCTGAAAAGATAATCGGCCCATTATATCTATTGCAAAATATAATATCAAAGACCCCAATCCCAAGGCCAAGACAAGTTCCAAAATTGAAAAACCATTTTTAAATTTGACCAAGTTTGTCCACCCCATTTTTTTATTATAGCGCCAATCACTCAGCGTAAGTTTCCCCAGTATTTACCCAACCCTTCCTCGGAAGACAGGCCCGAATTACGCGGATATCTTCATCAGAAGGCTCTTCGCTAGTAGGAAGCTGTTCTACTGTAAAGCAGGCCTTCCCATCGCAATCACATATGGCATCTGGGTTTACCACCGATCTGCAACTGTTAGTGTCTGTTAACAAATGAAGAGCTATTTTCTTTTTAATGTTTGACTTAGAGCTTTTGGTTTTAAGGGTTAAGACTAATGCGGCTTCCGCATTTTCTGGGATTACTTCAAAATCCGTAATGGTTACTCCGTCATAGATAGCACCTTTTTTATACAAAGGAGCAGAGCTGCCATCAACTACAGCAAAGATTTCGTTTATTTTTCCAGTACCGATATTAGGAAAACCAGAAACACTAGAGAGTGATTTATTACAAGATTCTTCCTTGGCCAGGATGATCCTTATATGATTGGCCATGCTTTCAATTTCGTAGTGAGTATCATCGTGAGATGCATCTTTTATCTGAGTATCAATGTAATTGATCATAGGAATTGTTAGTGCCGCCAATAATCCAGCAATGAATAAGATTTGAACCATTTTCTATCTATCCTTTATTTGTGCGTATAAAGGTTAACACGCTAGCACTTTTTTGCAAAGTGAAGAGAAAATGAAAGACAATTTATGTGTTATAAATGTTGCAACAAATCAGTTTCACATTTAGAATTTATAGTGCATATAAAAAAGAGATAACAATTTCCCAAGGAGGGGATTGTGAAAATTATCGCAACCATATTTGCCATTTTTCTTATTACCAGTATGATGATGATGATGACGACTACTAGCAAGGTAGATACTTTTGTGGAGGAAAACAACCTCTGGTATGGGCCAGAAGACAAAAGCAACCCGCAGATGACCGAAGAGATATTCGATCATGTAATTGGCCGAGTTGAGCAAATATACGCCCCCATCATTCGTTATCGTGGGTTTGCCTTTACTTTATATCGCGATTGGAATAGCGGTACGGTTAATGCTTCGGCACGCAGATGGAGTGGGGGGAATGTTTGGGAAATTTATATGTATGGAGGCATGGCAAGACATCCTTCAATGACCCCAGATGGTTTGGCGTTGGTTTTGTGTCATGAATTTGGCCATCATTTAGGAGGGGCACCACTAATTACCGTATGGCCTCGAAAAGTATTGTGGGCATCAAACGAAGGACAGTCGGACTATTTTTCTGCGCTAAAATGTATGAAGCGAGTATTTGCCTCAGACGATAATGTCTCGCTAATGAGCTCGGCGGTAATAGATCCTACTGCTGATCGAAAATGTGATAACTTTCATGCTGATGAACAAGATCGTGCTTTGTGTAAGCGAATTTCTATGGCAGCTATGGCCGTAGTTGGAGTTTTTAAAGATGTTGCTAATGATCGAAACCGAGTTAGCTTTAGTACACCATCTAAGAAAAAAGTTCGAAAAACTAATCATAAACACCCAGCACCTCAGTGTAGGCTTGACTCGTATTTTGCGGGGGCCTTGTGTGATAAAGATTATCTCGAGGATGTTAGCGATGAAGACGTAACTAGGGGAGTATGCGTTGCCGCTGAAGGAGAGGATGGAAATAATAATACTAACGCCGCGGCCAAACCAAGGTGCTGGTATAGGCCAGAATAGAGAGGGATCGTGCTGCTTAAATAAAGACTAGATTTATAACTACGTTGATGCTATTTTTTTGATTGAAAATCAACTAAAAAAATTCCTAAAGTTATAGGGTATTTTTTTATCGGTCCCATAGTTAAAACGGATATAACGGGTCTTTCCTAAAGATCTATTAGAGGTTCAATTCCTCTTGGGACCGCCACTTACGCGCTATCTATTTTAAATTATTCAACTTCCGCTCTGAAATTTCGAAAATGGTCAGGTTTGGTCAGGTCAGTTTGGGTTTTGATACAAATTTTTTTCTAAAATTTAGAAGTGGTCAGGTCGAAAACCTGACCACTTTTTTAAAATCAATCTTTATCAACTAATCTTAACACTCGCTGATCACTATTTGCCTTTGCCTTTTCCACTCCCCTATCACTTTTTTCTTCTAAATTTCGCATGTACAAATTCACCTCATTGACTGCTTTCTTGTTAGTATCCGTCGGCATCGAAGCGTAGTGCTGGGCCATTTTAATATCTTTATGGCCTGTCACCGCTTGCGCTGCATCTAGACTACCTGTAACTCTCCTAGTGATCGTTCCCATCGAATGCCGCATAATATGCGTGGAACTAAATCTAGGATAGAGTCCGGCCTTTTTCAGTGCATGGTTGTATTGATACTGGATCACTCGATAAGTCAGAGGCAATCCATTTTCATGAAAGACATATCCAGATTTTGCGCTAGCAATTCTGCGACTTAGTATCTCAAACAACTTATCATTCAAAAAAATAAATCGCTCCTCGCCATTTTTAGGAACATCTTTTAGATAATCAAACGCCTTTGATGTCCTAGCAAACACGGCCACATGCCTTACAACAATTACCCTCTCAAAAAAATCGACACTCTCAACTTGCAGGCCGGCAACCTCACCAACTCTGGCGGCCATATAAAATTGAGTCTCCGCAAAATCCCTCCAAAAAGGAGAGAGCTGCTCGAAAAACTTCAAAACCTCATCGGCTGACATCTTTGTTATCACGCTTAACTAGCTTACGAATCACGCCGACCGTTTTATGCCGGCGAAGCACTGGATTAACAAACATCGGATCATAATTTTCTCTATACCAGTTAAGCATCGACTTAAGACACTTCAAATCATCGTTAAAATTGTATCGCCTGCTTTTTAGTTTGATGGCATCTTTCTTGTGACTTTCAATAAATCTATCAAGCAAATCAGCAGTAATCTCCACCATCTTAAATTCAAACAGAGGATATAAAAATCCTTCTTTGGCCAAGCGATGTAGTGCGGTAGATCGCTCAAGAGAAGGAAGGTATAATTTTTTATATAACTCCCACACATCTTTTAAGCGATATCCAAAATCCTCTCCATTTTGCCTGACTTTTATGTTCGGTAATAATTGCGACCTGGCCTCAACAACTTTTTCTGGTAACGATGGATGAAATACATTCTTCCAATTAATCGCGTCTTTTAACAGCAAAAACTTTTTAGAATACTCTCTACCATTGATGTATTTGGTTACCAAAAACTGCCCATTGTCCAAATCCTTCCTAATACCTTTGTAATCTGCGACCTTCTCATATCTTCTTTTATTATCACTCATACTTTTCTCCTTCTAAAATCCAACTAAGGATTTCATTGGGAATAAAAAATAGAAGTCCACCTTTTTTCTTCTTCGGAATCTTCTCTGATGCTACAAGATTATAAATATGGCCGACTGAACAGCCCAAATATTTTGCAACATCCCTCACTCGCCATATTCGATTGTAAAAGAACTCACCATCATCTTTCGATTCAGGTACCCCACTATAACGCTTCGATGACACTTTGTAATCTAAATCTAAAATACCCTCACTCATAACCTCTCCTCTCCAAATACCCCTAATTGATTTTACCCCGCACCTTTTTTAATATTTTTTTTTACAATAATACCTCCTTTGCTCTGTTAATCTTTCTTCCCTTTTGCCCCGATTCATCCGACTAATTTTCCACTTTCCAGCACCGTTTTTGACTATATCCTCACAACCTTGGTTGGGGGGATATAGTCAAAAACAAGGTGCGCCGAACATTTGGAAATCAAACGACAAATCGGGGCATCAAAAATGACTCCTAAACTAATTCAACCCTGCTTCAACCAGGGTTCAACTTTTGAAATTCTACTGGTGAAAAATACTTCTCAGTGTGGTAATTCGCCCTTCAAAAAATGCTGGCGAATCCATTAGATCAAATTGTCTGTTTTTAATTTCTGGCGCTAGGAGCAAAATAATATTGTCCTGACAGCGCCTGTTTTTCATTGCATCAACATGAAAATCAACTCGTTCGATACTCCTTTTGTACGCCTCAAAGACCGGTGTCTTTTGAATGATGTACAACACTTTGCTGTATGGTGAGTCTTTATTCATGTAGTCTCGAAACTTATTTTCAACTCTGTCATAGCTTTTTTGCGTAATCTCCACTTCAATGGCCAACTCTTTCCCCTCCCAGAAATTTGGCTGCATGGTGAGTGCGCAATCTGGCCTGCGATCGGCACCTGCCAGGTCGAGGTAGATGCGGCCTTCTTTCACCTGTGGCAGCTTTAATAGATACTGGAAGACATTTACCGTAATGATGTCATGGTGAATAATCTCCTTGTTCACACCCCAAGCATTGTTCAGTCCGGCCTCCGCTAATCCTTTCTCAGTGAGAAAAAGATACTTGCGGTAGTTTTGAAAATAGACCGACGCAAGATATCCAAAATCCTCCAGCTTCTTTACTCTTTTTGCAAATGCCTGATGTGAATAGTTGTAGTCGACCTTTTTTAAAAGCGTGGTCAGGTCTAAAATTATCCACGATGCTAACGTTTGAATAATGTCCTCATAGGTGCCAGAATACATCATCATTTTGTCCAATAAGTACCTCCTGGTTGTTGGTTAATATTTTGATGCATCTCTTTTTTTAATAAGCTCCTCGATGGATTTTTCAAAGTACCAGCCGATATAACCTAGTGTAGCAAAGTTATAAATAATATAGAGCAATGCCACCCAAATACTAGGTGTCGGCGTTACAAAAATGTATGCCACTGCATAAATGGCAAAGGGTGCATAGAAAAAATAGCGCATCCTCTGCATAAGTTTTATCTGTCCGTAGAATAAATTGTAGCGATACTTAAAAAAATCTGTCACAGCAAGCGCACAATCAATAGAGTCTGTCGCGCGATTTGCCCGCAGTTGCATAACCGTTAAAGTCAGCACACTCAAAAATGGAAGCGAGTAGAAGACTCCTCCAATCATCGATGAGGCGTAAAAAATACGCACAAAAAAATACAAGGACGCCAGTGGCAGTACAATATTTTCCATTCTGCTATCACTCTTCCAGCTGCCCTGAAACTTTTTAATACTATCCTCAATGTACTTGCGATCTTCTACGTAGCTTGCCTTGGACTCTTCATCCATCTGTTTAACTAATTTATCCATATAGTGACTATTTGACATCCTCTGCCCCCTTGTTCATATACTCATCAATTCTTTTCCATAGTCTGTTTAGCTTTGTTGAGACGTTGGTCAGCGATAATCCCAAGACATCAGCGATATCCTGCTGACTCTCCCCAATCAAATAGAGATAGATCAACTCGCGATCAATCGGTTTAAAGGTGGACGCGTAGTTGATCATAAAATTAAAATCTATCTGATCCTCCACCGAAATTTCGGGAGGGATCTCAATCGAATCGACATCTACATCCAGATCGCGCAGCTTCTCAAATTCCTCGGCCTCCACATGTTTCAAACAAGTATTGAGCGTAACCCGATACGCCCAAGTTGAAATTTGGCAATCTCCACGGAATGAGTCCATGGACCGATATAACTCACAGAGTATCGTTTGATGAAGTTCTTCTCGCTTGCTTGGATTTTTCTCATGGAGGTGGCAAAGTCGCTTAATCTGCCTATCACTGCCTCTTATCATCTCAAAAAAACGCTCTTGCTTACTTCCGCTAATGAAATCCTCCTTGTTCGTGTTTTTGTTGTTCCTATTAGTATTAGTACCTATTTTTCAGGAAATCTCACGGCCGTTTTTAAAAAAAATGCAAATATTCAATAATTACAAGGAAATATGATAGAAAAAAGTTCTATGAATTTGGTCGCCGCGGGCCAATTATGAGGCCCAAAGCGGCGAGGGCCTGCTTGATACAAATATTTAAGGACAATATAAACGTATGGGATTTGTAGGCATTGGGCGAGCGAAAACCATTTCGTTTTTACTCACGCTTCAAATTAAATTGCATAAACTTCAATTCCTGATATATTGCGCGACAAATATTCCTGCACAATTTAACTCTGCCAAAGCTTATTGTTAAGTTGCCAGGAAATGAAGTTATTGTGATGATCCTGTCTTGGTTTAGGAGAAAAATATGAAATTACTAATTATACTGTTGTGCCTATCTGTTGGTTTTGTTGGTTGTTCCGGTGACAATCATGGGGGGATAAAAAGTACCAGCGATTTAAATAAAACAGAAGGAATGAGTGATTTGATTCTATCAGAGACTGCGCATCCAATTATTTATAGTTTCCCGGGTTGCAAGTCTGAGATTCTAAGTGACGAGAATACATTCATCCTTTGCTCTGATCGGGTAGCCTTATTGAGTAATGATGGTAAAATTCTTTTTAACTACGAACAATATTATTCTAAATACTCCAATCAATTTGAACGCATCGAAGGAGATATTTTTTTAATTAAGTTCCTGACGCGAAAGCTTGTGAGTCCCAAGGGTGAGATAAAGCTGGATAAAGATTTACTTTATTCCGATTATCTTGGAGTAGAAGATGGGATTATGTACTTCTTTGAAAATGGTGTTTTGTACCATGTGTCTGTGACTTCTGGTGAAATACTAAAAAAGATAGATGGTTTGCCAAAGGGAGAGAAAGTTTCTCTTCTTGATGGTAAATTATTAATTCAAAGCACTTCAGATCGATGGCACATTTCTCTTAATGACCCGAAAACTGGAGATAATATTTACTTTTATTCTTATGAAGATTTTCCTAGCGAAATCGCTAAACTTAAATCAACGATTAAGATAAATGAAGACCTTACGGTTGCAATCTTTGAAGCCAAAATTGCCTCAGGTCAATCCTACGAGTTCTTACGATTTTTCTTTAGAAATGGAGACCACAAGGACTTTAAAACTGAGCTTCGAACCAAATTGAACGTGGCAAAGACGTCAAAAAATGAAGTTATTGCGTTTACCGATGGTGAAATGGAAACTTCAAGGTTAATCAAATTTAACCTTGAAGGCGAAAAAGTTGGTGAGACGCCACTTGATATTCCAGGTACATACCTCAAGCAACTAGGATCTGTTTTCTATCATCAAAGTAGTGGACCACTTAGTGTATACAACTCAGAAGGTAAAAAAATTGTTGAAATTGACAATAGTGATGTTGTAAATCCAAGCGTTTTTGCAGTAACGACTAAATTTGCGCACGTTCTAATTACTGACAAGGCCTTTGTCGCAATTGATCTTGAAGGTGTAGTTCTTTTTAAAAAGCAATTTGAGTTTTCATTAGCCAATAGTGCATATCTTGACCAGAAATCTGAATCATTATATGTCGCCAACAAAAATGCCATTGACAAGTATGACCTAAATGGGAATAAGGAAGTTTCCTATCTGGATTCTCCAATACAGCTGACCAACGTCGTTGGTGTTGATGGCCAAAAAGTATTTGTGCAAACAAATAAGAATGAGGTATTAGCTGTCAATTTTGATTCACAAAAAATAGTTTGGAAATATCAAGTTTCAGCACTTCGCCCTATAAAGTTAAAGAGTCCATTTCTAAGGTTACCTTTCAACTCGGGACTTGCATTCGTTCCCGTTTATGAAAATGTAAGTCCAATATATATAAACACGGCTTCTTCCAATTTATTATCCACTTACAACCAGGGAGCTGTTGTCGTAACAGGAGATGGACTTAGGTTGTATAACTTACAAAACAAACTTATTAAATTCTTTCCGGTAGCAGGTCTTCATTATTGCCAGGCCTACGATGGGTTCGTGTCTTGTCGTCAATTTGGGCGTGTTTTTCTATTCAATCTTAAAGATCAGACCTTTAGTTCGAACACAATCCCTGGCGACGCCCCATTGTTATATTCTAATGGTCAATTCGTTACCATCAATAACTCAAAATTATATTTTATAAATCGAAGTGGAGAAATTGTAGATACAAAGGATTTAGGGAATGGGTTTTATTTGTCGGATATGGCCCAATTATTGCCCAATGGTAACTTCCTATTTATAGATACTAGATATGCAGAAATGTTGATAGTCAAACCTAGTGGAGAGGTGGTTAAGCAATTATATCTTAAAGGTAATGGTGACATTAAAGACGTCAATGTAATAGGTGACGTCCAGCAAGGAAGCATATATGTGAAACAAGTTGATGGATATTATTCTCGAACTATTAAGTACGACCTTGCAGGTAATCTTGTGCGAATGTACATGAACTTGATTAATTATATTCCCGTAAACAATTCTGAAATTGACGTTTTGTGTAGAGAAAGAGGAGACATAATCACTCTATACAATCAGGCAGGCGAAGTCCTGGCCCAAAAGGACTACTATAGTCAATACCCAAATCAGGTGATGCTTTTTGAAAAGGATGAGAAAAACCCCTGGGTAGCTATTACTCACGAAGCAGCGTACCAAAAAAGAAATTTGTGGTTTTATAATTCACGTTTAGAGAAACAGTTTGGAATAAAAGGATGGCCCGATCCCGCTGAAGGTACCAGTGGAGATCTTGGAGTTGGTGCACTAATTATCGATGGGAGACTTGTAGACTTTGGTAAAAAGCGAGTAATTGGTTTGCCCGAAAATGGGGACTATAAACTGAACAGCCAGGCCAACAAAATCTATATTAGCCATAGACTATATTCGTATGAGTCAGCAATTTTAGCGCTCGACCTTGATCAGATAATTGGTTTAAACGCAGTGAAGTTCGAACTTTCAGAGGAGGAATAACTTCAAGACGGATCTGACATAATTGATTGCAATTTCTGTGTATGCTGGTGATCGCTTTAATCTCACTGTATGTCATTACCTAATAAGGTTTTATAAATTTGAGGTCGATAAAACTAAGCTCAGTGATTTAGGACTAGGATTGTAAGCGGTTTGTGCTCGGGAACATTGGCGTATAATGGATCATGTGCAGAAAGGCGAATATTTCTGAGCACGATCACGAACGTTTGAATATGACGAGCATTTCCCAGATTTCTAATATTCTTTTCTTTATACAACCAATCTAGTGCCTCAAAATCAATTTCTAACTCATTAATTAAAGATAATTGAATCTTTTTGATGCTTTATGCATCTTATTGGTGTATAATAATAGCAGGAGGATTTATGAGTAAAGCAAGAACTGTCAGACTAGATGATGAAATCGATCCACTTGTTGATCAATTCCTCGAAAAAAACTCCATCAATCTTAATAAAATGGTAAATATGGCCATCAAAGAATTTATTACCAAGCCACACACGATCGAGCTTGAGCCAATCTCTGATGTAGAGTGGGAAAAGGCCACTAAGAAATCTTATAAAAAACATAAGAAGGCCATGATAGAACTATCAAAATGAAAATTAAAATCCCAAATGTCGATTTGATAATTAAGACAAATAACATTGTAAGTGAAGAGCAGGGCCAAAAATCTGTACTGCTTGATCGAGGTAAAATAGAAAGTGCCCTCTCTACCGCCTTTTACCCTGGCTCAGAACCTTTTCAGAATGGTGGTGTTGCCAAAATTGCCGGAGTGCTCTGCTTTTACTTAACAAAGGCGCATGCATTCCAAGATGGAAACAAAAGAACC
>Ga0208374_1000182_pt1 | contig 37205 bp, 27 predicted proteins | sample RifOxyC3_FD_184037 | JGI IMG/M metagenome (GOLD analysis project Ga0208374, IMG submission 184037) | Groundwater microbial communities from Rifle, Colorado - Rifle Oxygen_injection C3 (SPAdes) | ecosystem: Environmental > Aquatic > Deep subsurface > Groundwater | place: Rifle, Colorado, USA...
GCCGAAGCTCAAAAGCAGGTTGGCAAGGGAGCCCAGTGGATTGATGTGCGTGACGAGGATGAAGCCCGCCAGAATCACCTGCATGGGGCCCTGGCCATCTCGCTCAAGGATATCCGGGCCAAAGCCGGCGGGTTGGACAAGCAAAAACAGTATATCTGTTATTGCGAGAATGGGCGCCAGAGTTCAACGGCGGCATTTCTCCTCATTCAGATGGGATTTGCAACCTCTGTGCTCCGGGGTGGATTGCAGAGTTTGAAACGTGCCGGACTCACCTGATTGCCCTGCAAATGGGCTTGAATTCGGGGAATTGGGTGCCCTATTGTTAACGCTTGCCTGAATTTAACCGGGGAATTTCTGTGAAGACCATAGGCGTAGGATTGATGGGGTTCGGGACCGTCGGGGCTGGGGTCGTCCGTACGTTGGCGGAGCATGCCGGCCTGCTGGAATCACGGCTGGGGGCGCGGGTTGTCCTGCGCCGGATTGCCGATCTGGATCTTGATACGGATCGCGGTGTGGTGGTGGACCGGTCCCTGATGACGACGGATGCCAGGGCCCTGATCGAAGATCCGGCCGTTGATATCGTGGTGGAGTTGATTGGCGGGACGGGCATTGCCCGCGACCTGGTCACCCGTGCCCTGGAGCAGGGAAAGCCGGTTGTTACGGCAAACAAGGCATTGCTGGCGCATCACGGGCGTGACTTGTTCGATCTGGCGGCCCGGAAAAAGGTGGACCTGTATTTCGGCGCCAGCGTGGGCGGCGGCATTCCCATTATCCGGGCGCTTCGGGAAGGCCTGGTGGCAAACCGGATCCAGGGTATCCGCGGGATTTTAAACGGCACCTGCAATTACATCCTGACCCGCATGGAGCAGGAAGGGGCCACCTTCAAGGCCGCCTTGGGCGCCGCTCAGAAGGCAGGCTATGCGGAGGCCGATCCGGGACTTGATATTGACGGTCACGATACGGCACACAAGGCGGTTATCCTGGCGTCGCTGGCGTTCGGGTTCATGATGCCCCTGGAGGCGGTGCATGTGGAAGGCATCCGCGGGTTGTCGGACGCGGATATTGCCTATGCGCGTGACCTGGGCTATCGCATCAAATTGCTGGCGGTGATCAAGGGTGACGAGACGGGGGTCGAGGTGCGGGTGCATCCGGCGCTGGTACCCTTGGGCAATGTATTGTCCAGCGTGAACGGGGTGTTCAATGCCGTCATGGTGCAGTCGGATCCGGCCGGCAACACGCTGTATTACGGGCGTGGCGCGGGGCGGGATCCCACGGCCAGCACGGTTGCCGGGGATATTGCCGATGTGGCGCGCAACCTGGTTGCCGGATCGCCCTGCCGGGTTCCGGCGCTTTCGCTGGTGCAGTCGGCCCCCAAGCCGAGGCCCATGGCGGATATCGAGACCCGCTATTATCTGCGGATGCTGCTGCTGGATAAACCGGGGGTCTTTGCACGTATTGCTTCCATCCTGGGCGGACAGGGTATCAGCATTGCCTCGGTCCTGCAGAAGGAAGGCGGCGAAGGCCGGCATGTGCCGGTGGTGATCATGACCCATCAGGCCCGCGAGGGGAGATTGAATGCCGCGCTGGATGACATTGTAGCCTCGGATGTGATCAGCGGACGCCCGGTGCGTATCCGGGTTGAAGAATAGGCGGCCCGGCCAGTCCGGTGGACCCCATGTGGCGGCTGGCCCGCCACGAATAACACAAGGCGATTGCCATGAAGGTATGCAAATTTGGAGGATCGTCACTGGCGGATGCCGCCCAGGTGACGAAGGTGCGTGATATCGTGCTGGCGGATCCGGACCGTCGCCTGGTCGTGGTGTCGGCGCCCGGCAAGCGGAACAAGGCGGATACCAAGGTGACCGACCTGCTGATCGCCGCCGCGGAAGCGCGGTTGGCGGGGGGCGATGGTGTTGCCGAGACGGCGCGGGTGGTTGACCGGTACGCCGGGATGGTCCGTGACTTGAAGCTGGGGGATGCGGTGCTGGGTGACATTACGGCCGACCTCAACCGGTGTGTGGCGTCCGACCGGTCGCACCGGGGCCGTTACCTGGACCGTGTGAAGGCCGCCGGCGAGGATAACAGCGCCCGGCTGATGGCGGCGGTATTCCGTGCCGCCGGGGCGGATGCCTCCTACGTGAGTCCAAAGGATGCCGGGCTCCTGCTCAGCGACGAGTTTGGCAATGCAAGGGTTTTGCCTGAATCCTATGCCCGGCTGGAATCCCTGAAGCGCCGGCGCGGGATTGTGGTGTTTCCGGGGTTCTTCGGCATGACCCCGGGAGGGGATGTGGCGACCTTTCCGCGCGGCGGCTCGGATATCACGGGGTCCATCCTGGCCGCCGCGGTCCGGGCGGATGTCTATGAGAATTTCACGGATGTCGACCATGTGTATTCCACGGATCCGCGGGTGGTTCCCGGTGCGACCCCGATTCATGAACTGACCTACCGCGAGATGCGGGAATTGTCGTATGCCGGGTTCGGGGTGTTCCATGACGAGGCGGTGGTGCCCGCCGTCGAAGCTGGAATCCCGATCTGCATCCGTAACACCAACCGTCCGGATGCCCCCGGCACCTGGGTGAAGCCGGAGCGGAAATTCGAACCCGGCCGCGTGGTCGGCATCGCCTGCGGGGACGGGTTTGCGACGGTGTTTGTGAGCAAGTACCTGATGAACCGGGAAGTGGGGTTTGGCCGGCGCCTGTTGCAGATCTTCGAGGACGAGGGGCTCTCCTACGAGCATATCCCCTCCGGTATCGACAACCTGTCGGTGATTTTGCGCGAGGGGGTGTTGGCGCCCAAGGAAGCCCACGTCATCGAGCGGATACGCACCGAGCTGGGTGCGACCGACATCGAGGTTGAGCGGGGCCTGGCGCTGATCATGATTGTGGGGGAAGGCATGCGGTACACGGTGGGGTTGGCGGCCCGTGCGACCCGTACCCTGGCAGATGCCGGGGTGAACATCGAGATGCTCAACCAAGGGTCGTCCGAAATCAGCATGATGTTCGGAGTCAAGTCGGTGGATGCCCACAAGGCGGTCCGGGCCCTGTACCGTGAATTTTTCCCGACTGAATAGGGCGGGGGATGCCATGAAACCAAAAGTAATCGAGCTGTATGATACGACCCTGCGCGATGGCGCCCAGGGAGAGGGTGTGTCCTTTTCCGGCCGGGCAAAGATCCAGTTTGCGCGTCGGCTGGATGCGTTCGGGATCCGTTATGTCGAGGGTGGATTCGCCGGCGCCAACCGGAAAGACCAGGAATTCTTCCTTGAAATGCACCAGCACCCAATGCAGCACGCCCGGCTGGTGGCATTCGGCGGCACGCGCCGTGCGCGTACCCCGGTGCGCAAAGACCCGTTCATGGCGAGCCTGCTGGCCGCCCGGACCCCGACCGTAACCGTGTTCGGCAAGTCCTGGGACCTGCATGTCCGTGACGTGCTGCGGACGACCCTCCGGGAGAATCTGGCCATGGTTTCCGATACGGTCGCCTACCTCAAGGATCATGGCCGCGAGGTGCTGTTCGACGCGGAACACTTTTATGATGGTTTTGCGGCGAACCCGGACTATGCCCTGCAGGTTCTGGAAACCGCGATGGCGGCGGGGGCTGACCGTCTGGTCCTGTGCGATACCAATGGGGGGACCCTGCCCCACATGGTGTATGAACGAACCCTGCTGGTTGCCGCCCGGGTCAAGGTCCCCCTGGGGATCCATGCGCACAACGACGGCGGCATGGCCGTTGCCGTTTCAATTGAAGCGGTCCGCGCCGGCGCGGTGCAGGTGCAGGGCACGATCAACGGCTATGGGGAACGTTGCGGCAATGCCAACCTGAGTACGATCATCCCGACGCTCGAACTCAAACTGGACCGGCGGTGCCTGCCGGCCGGTCGCCTGGCCAAACTCAGGGACCTGTCCCTGTTTACCGATGGGCTGGTCAACCTGCGTCCGGACATCAGGGCGCCGTATGTCGGCCAGAGCGCGTTCAGCCACAAGGGCGGGTCGCATGTCAACGCGGTGATGAAGAACCCGCGCACGTTTGAGCATGTTACGCCTGAGACCGTGGGCAACCGGCGTCGTAACCTGGTGTCGGAACTGTCCGGCGGGTCCAACGTGTTCTTGAAGGCGGTGGAACTCGGCCTGGGGCGGGGGCGGTCCGCGGATGATCTGCGCGGGGTGCTCCAGACATTGAAGGACATGGAGAACAAGGGGTATGCCTTTGAGGCGGCCGATGCCTCGTTCCGCCTTCTGATCCAGAAAGTCCTCAAGGAACACCGCTCCTTCTTCGAGCTGGAGGGGTTCCGTGTCATCGTGGAGAAGCGCGGCAAGAACGAGCCCTGCCTGTCGGAGGCGACGGTCAAGGTGCGGGTCAACCGGGAGGTTGAACAGACCGTGGCGGAAGGGGATGGTCCGGTGAACGCGCTGGACCGTGCCCTGCGCAAGGCGTTGATGCGGTTTTACCCGGCCATCGCCCGGGTATTCCTGACGGACTTCAAGGTTCGCATCCTGGATCCGGATTCGGCCACGGCGGCCAAAACACAGGTGTTGATTGAATCCAGCGACGGTGACGAAACCTGGGGAACCGTGGGGGTTTCCGGCAACGTGATCGAGGCGTCCTGGGAGGCGTTGGTGGACAGCGTGGAATACAAGCTGTTCAAGGAGGAGAAACGGGGACGCCGTCGGCGTTAGTTGCCGGTACGACCCGTTTCACAGGTTATGGACAAACATTACGATCCCAAGGCGGTTGAATCCAAGTGGCTGGAACGCTGGCAGGAACAACATTGGTTCCATAGTGACGCTTCCCGCGGGGGGGAACCGTATTGCGTGGTGATTCCGCCGCCCAACGTCACGGCCGTGCTGCACCTGGGCCATGCCCTGAACAACGTGATCCAGGACATCCTGGTCCGGTGGCGCCGGATGCAGGGACGCAACGTGGTCTGGATGCCGGGCACCGATCATGCCGGCATTGCCACCCAGAACGTGGTGGAGAAGGCCCTGGCGGCCGAGGGGAAAAAACGCCATGAACTGGGCCGCGACGCCTTTGTTGCCCGGGTTTGGAAATGGCGCGATGAATACGGCCAGGCCATCATTCATCAGCTCAAGCAGCTGGGATGCTCCTGCGACTGGGAACGCGAACGCTTTACCATGGACGAGGGCCTCAGCGCCGCGGTCCGCGACGTGTTTGTGCGCCTCTTCGATCAGGGCCTGATTTACCGGGCGAATTACATCATCAACTGGTGCCCGCGATGCGGCACCGCCCTGTCGGACGAGGAAAGCGAACACCAGGACACCGACGGGCGCCTGTACCATATCCGGTACCCGTTGCGGAAGCCCGGGCCGGACGGCAAGTCGTACCTCGTGGTGGCAACCACCCGGCCTGAAACCCTGTTGGGCGATGTGGCGGTGGCGGTCAATCCCAAGGACCCCCGTTACGAATCGCTGGAAGGGCCGGTGATCCTGCCGCTTCTCCAGCGTGAACTCGTGGTGATCCGCGACGATTACGTGGATCCGGCCTTTGGGACGGGGGTGATCAAGGTGACTCCGGCCCATGACCCGAACGATTTTGACATGGGGCGCCGGCACCAGCTGGAGCCTGTCAATGTGATGACCGATGACGCCCGGATGAATGAGGGGGCCGGACCCTACGCCGGGCTGGACCGATTCGAGTGCCGGAAACGGATTGTGGCCGATCTCCAGGAACAGGGATTGATCGATAAGATCGACCCGCACCGGCATGCCGTGGGGCATTGCTACCGGTGCGACACGGTGGTTGAACCGCGGCTTTCGCCGCAGTGGTTTGTCAAGATGAAGCCACTGGCGGCTCCCGCGATCGAGTCGGTCAAGCAGGGGGCGGTCCGTTTTGTGCCCGCCCGTTGGAACAAGGTGTACCTGGAATGGATGGAAAACATCCGTGACTGGTGCATTTCCCGGCAGATCTGGTGGGGGCACCGCATCCCGGTGTTTTATTGCGACGCCTGCGGCCATGTCTGGGCCGATCGCGGCCAGCCGGTGTCGTGTCCGAAATGTTCGGCCGCCGGAATCCGGCAGGACGAGGATGTGCTCGATACCTGGTTCTCCTCGTGGTTGTGGCCGTTCAGCACCTTCGGGTGGCCGAAGACCAGTGAGGACCTGGCCTTCTATTATCCCACGCATGACCTGGTGACGGCGTCCGAGATCATCTTTTTCTGGGTGGCCCGCATGATCATGGCGGGACACGCCTTCATGGGGAACATCCCGTTCCGGACCGTCTACATCCATGGAACGGTGCGCGATGGCCAGGGGCGTAAGATGAGCAAGAGCCTTGGCAACGGCATCGATCCGCTGGAGGTGATCAAGCAGACCAGTGCCGATGCCCTTCGTTTCAGCCTGATGATGATTACGGCGACGGGGCAGGATGTCTACGTATCGATGGACAAGTTCGAGATCGGGCGGAATTTCGGCACCAAGCTCTGGAATGCGGCCCGGTTCATCCAGATGCACAGCGAGGGCTTTGATCCAACGAATCCGGATGTGCTGGATCCGGAGGGGTTGAGCTCGGACGACCGCCACCTGTTGGCCCGGTTGCGGCAGGCCGTCCAGACCTGTACGGACAACCTGGAGCAGTACCGGTTCAACGATGTGGCCCATGCCTTGTACGAGTTTGTCTGGCACCAGTTCTGTGACTGGTACCTGGAATATGCGAAGGACATCCTGTACGGGGAGGATCTTACCCGCAAGCGGCAGGTGTTGCAGATCATCCACCGGGTGTTCGAGACGTCGCTGCGCCTGCTGCATCCCCTGATGCCGTTCCTCAGCGAGGAGTTGTGGCATGCCATGGGGTACGGGGCGGATTCCGATACGATCATGACGGCGTCCTGGCCGGTGCCTGACGGTGAGGTCGAGATGGACCGCATGGGGATCACCCGCGCGGTTGTGGATTACGTGGAAAGCAAGCATGAGCTGGTGCGGGCAGGCCGCATGCTCAAGCTGGACTACGGGGTGGCCGCCTCCCGCGAGGTGGATTACCGGATCAAACCGAACACGTCCGATGCCGCGGTCCGCCTGCTGGCGGATGAAACCAGCCTGAAATCGGCGCTCAAGGCCCGCTCGCTGGTGATCGATGCCGCGCTCCAGCCCGACCAGGCCATGCCCAGCGCCGTCTGCGGCATGGGGACTGTGTTCATGCCGGTCGAAGACTTGATTGATGTGGCGGCCGAACTGGCGAGGTTGACCGGCCAGCGCGGCAAGGTGGTGTCGGACCTCGAACGCGTGGCCGCCAAACTCGCCAACGTGACGTTTGTCAGCAAGGCGCCCGCCGAGGTGGTGGACCAGCAGAAACGCCGGCAGCAGGAGTTGCTGGAACAGAAGGAAAAACTCGACCGGTTGGTTGAAACGCTGTCCAAGACCCACCGTACAACCGGTGCATGAAGGGGTAAAGGAGCGGTATCTATGGCCCGGAAAATAACCATGAATCAACGTGAACGCTACCTGGAAACCATCCGGTACGGGGCCCCTGACCGGATCCCTTTCGCACCGGGCGGCGGCCGCCGTTCCACGATCGCACGCTGGCGTTCGGAAGGCGTGCCGGAGGACCGCGACTGGGTTGAGTTTCTCTACGAGACCCTCGGCATCCCCATCGAGAAGACCCGGCCCCCGGTCCAGCCAGGTGTCAATTTCCGGATGAATCCGATGTTCGAGGAGAAGGTGCTGGAGCACAAGGACGGCCATTACATTGTCCAGGACTGGATGGGCAATATCACCGAGATTTCGGACGAATTCGATTACACCTACATCCGCAACGCGATCGATTTCGTGACCCGCAAGTGGCACAAGTTCCCGGTCGAGAACCGGCAGGATTTCGAGAAGATGAAAGAGCGGTACCAGGTCGATGATCCAACCCGGTATCCGGAAGACTTTGCTGATCGGGTCAAGGCGATGCGGAACCGCGATTATCTGACATCGGTCGGCGTGTCGGGTCCGTTCTGGCAGTTGCGGGAATGGTGCGGCTTCGAACCCCTGTGCATGCTGTTCATCGACGATCCTGACTTTGTCCGGGAAATGATTGTTTTCTGGTCGGATTATGTTTCCGCGGTATTGCGCCGCCTGCTGGATGCCAACGTGCTTGATGTGCTGCACTACAGCGAAGATATGGCGTACAAGGAAAAAAGCATGATCAGTCCGGCCATGACGCGGGAATTCCTGCTGCCGGTATGGGATCGATGGACCTCGGAAGCCCATGCCGCCGGGGTGCCGGTCGTCGATATGGATTCGGACGGCAAGGTGGATGAACTCATTCCCATCTGGATCGAGGCGAAAATCGATGTTTGTGATCCGATTGAGGTGGCGGCCGGCAATGACCTGCTGGCCTTCCAGAAGGATTTCGGCAAGGGGATTGCCTACCGGCAGGGTGTTGACAAACGGTGCATTGCAAAGGGCGGCGATTCGATCGTGGCCGAACTGAACCGCCTGGCGCCGGCCGTACGTGCCGGTGGTTTCATCCCGGGTTGCGATCACGGGGTGCCGCACGATGTCAGTTGGAAGGATTTTGTCCGGTACTGCCGGATGCTGGCCGAGATGACCGGTTGGTTGTAAGTGCCGGCGGACGTGGTTGGGAGCAGCATGCTGACGCTGGATTTCCAGGGACGGGTGGCCGTGGTGACCGGTGGCAGCGGCGTGTTGGCCGGTGCGCTGGCAACGGCGCTTGGACGGCATGGCGCCCGGATAGCCGTGGTGTATCACCGACGGCTTGAAGCCGCTGAAAAGACGGTTCAGGCCATTCTCGGTGCAGGCGGGAAAGCCCGCGCTTTCCCGGCGGATGTCACCGATCGATCCTCGCTTGATTCCCTGCACGATGCCGTCCTGAAGGAATGGGGACGGGTGGATATCCTCCTCAATGGCGCCGGTGGCGCCCGGCGTGAGGCAACCACCGATGCCCAACGTCCGTTTTTTGATCTGCCGGAAACCGCGCTTCGTGATGTGGTGGATTTGAATCTGATGGGGACCCTGTTGCCGTGCCAGGTTTTCGGGCGTGACCTGCTTGCGGCAGGCCATGGGGTCATTCTGAATATGGCTTCCGTGGGCGCGGTCCGTCCCCTGACCCGCAGTGTGGCTTATTCGGCCGCGAAGGCGGCGGTCATCAACTTTACACAGTGGCTGGCCGTGCATCTTGCCCAGGAATACGGGCCCGGTGTGCGCGTAAATGCCCTGGTGCCCGGCTTTGTGCTGACTGAACAGAACCGGTTCCTGCTGACCGAGGAAGCAACCGGCGCCTGGACGGAACGGGCGCAACGTATCCTTTCCCACACGCCGATGGGCCGCCTGGGAACTCCCGATGACCTGGTGGGGCCGGGACTCTGGCTGATGTCGGACCTGGCAGCCTTTGTTAACGGCACTACGGTGACGGTGGACGGCGGGTTGTCCGCGTTTGGCGGGGTGTAACGCATGGCGGCCATGGAACCCTGGGTGCGGGCCTTGTTGCGGTGGTTTGCCCGTCACCGTCGCCCGATGCCCTGGCGCTCGCTGGCCACGCCGTACCGGGTCTGGATCAGCGAGATCATGCTCCAGCAGACGCAGGTCAAGACCGCCACGCCGTATTTCGAGCGATTGGTCCGGGCCTTCCCCGATGTTGCCGCGCTGGCCCGGGCCAGGGAATCGGAGGTGTTGAGGGTCTGGCAGGGACTCGGTTACTACACCCGGGCCCGGAACCTGCACGCGTGCGCCCGTGTCCTGGTCCGGGAACACGGGGGACGGGTCCCCCCTGGGTATGGGGTTCTGCGAACCCTTCCGGGGATCGGGGATTATACGGCGGCGGCGATCGCCAGCATTTGTGCCGGGGAACCGGTGGTTTCGGTGGATGGAAATGTGGTGCGGGTCTGGTCCCGGTTTCGGGATTTGCATGGCGATTCGGAGACATCCCGTTTCCGGTCCGGGGTGAAGGCGGACCTACAACCGTTCATGCCCGTACGCCGTGCGGGTGATTTCAATGAATCGCTGATGGAACTGGGCGCGCTGGTGTGCCGGCCGGGTCAGCCGGATTGCAGGCATTGTCCCATCCAGCGCTGGTGTCTGGGCCATGCGGCAGGGACAGCCGTTGGATTACCCGAACGGGCAATTCGCAAGCCGGTGCCGGTACGCCGGGTGACCGGCGTGGTGATTGGTTCGGGCGATGCCGTGTGGTTGACACGGAACCGGGATGCACGCCTGCTCAAGGGATTATGGACGATTCCACTCATCCAGACGACCCGTCGGGAATTGATGGATGGTCTGGTTGACCGGACGGGGACCACCCGCCCCATGATTCGATGGGACCGTGACCGCATGATCCAGGTGTTCAGTCATTTCCGCATGGAAGTCCGATGTTGCCGGGTCATCGTGAAAACGCGTTTTCCGGTAACGCTTCCGGGCATCCGGGGAAAGTGGGTTGCCGTCAAGCGTCTGGATCATTATCCCCTGACGCGCCTGACGCTTCGCGTCATGGAAAGATTCAAGATGATGCCGGCGGGCGTTGGCGGCGGGGTTTTGACCGGTAACTGATGCGATTGACGCGGCCCGCCGGCCGGACGCCGTGTTTCACCCACGCACCTTGTATTCCGTGGTCCAGCCGAAGGCATGGGTCATGGTCTGCCGGTCGCCCGGCTCGATGGAACGATTCTCCCGCCCATGCGCGAGGTCCAGGGCAAGGACGCGCGGTTCGCCGGGGATGCCGCCGAGAAAGGCGGCGCCGACGTGGCCGGGTTCCCATCGTTGCCAGACGCCGCGACGCGCGGCCGGCGCCCAGAAGAACCAGCCTGCCGGAACCTGTTCGTCGAACCATGATCCGCCGGGCGCCTTCCCCGCGGCATCGAGCGGGGTCCATTTTCCGTCCAACAGGAGCCATGCCTCGATCTGGTCGGCCGGCACGCCAAGTTGGATCTCGAGATGCGTGCGCAGGCATGCCTGCAAGGGGGCGTCGGAAGGATTCGAAAGGTCGGTCCGAATCCGCAAGGCGCGGTCCAGGGTGATCCGGCGGTCGAATACAAGACCCGTGTCCACCGTGGCCCGGAGTCTGACGGTTCGACCCGACTTCCGGACGATATTGAAAACCTGGCTGAACCCCGGGGATTGGTGGGCCCGTTCGGAATACTCTTCGTAACCGCCGGCACACGGATAGCCGAAGGTGCGCGGGGAACTGACGCCGAGGTAATTGACAGCGTTGTCCGCGGGCCCGAAAGCCACCACACGCCCGCCCAACGCCGGCACGATGCACGCCTGTGCCTGGCGGTTGCCGAGACGCAGGACGGGATGCGCGCCCGGACTGTCCAGCCAGGCGCGTTGCAGTTCGGTGAGTCGCGTGGATCGGCCGTATTCCTCGCCGTAATGGGTCAGGCCCTGCCGGGCGGCGGTCGTGAAGAGTTGCTGCATCCGTTGCCTTCGCCGGGAGGTGGCGGGACAGTGGATTCGATCCTTCTCCAGGATACGCCGGCCGGGCCGTTCATGATAGAACAGGTCGGTATAATTCAGGCTGGCCTCGATCCGGTCGATGCGGGCTTGAACGATGTCGTGATCCTTTGCCGCATGACGTGCGGATTGCAGGATGGTCCGGGCCCGTTGCAGGATGGGGCGCGCAAGGTAGGCCGCGTCGTTTTCCCAGAGGGTCCGGTAGAGGAAAAGATGCGCGCCGCGGGTGCGCGCGAACGTTGTTTCGAACAGGCGCATATAATCGTCGACGGCGCCGGCCGCGGCACCGTAGAAGCCCTGCAGGAACGCGGCGCGGAGATCGGCGGCACGCCGGGCGGGATCCCATAGCAGGCGGGCAAAAAGCCAGGTCTTCAGTTCCGCCATGTCGCCGCCGAGGCTGTTGCCGTTTCCCTGCAGGAACATGCCGCGCACCTTGTGATCGAGGTAGAAATGCAGGTCATCCTCCAGTGACGGCAGGTTGGGAAAAGGCGTCATATAGTGGAAAAAGTCCGTCACGTAGTGCCAGACGAACAGATGCCGGGCGATACGCGACCAGGCGTGGACGGATTTCCGGCAGCGGGCGTTGGCCGGACAGGTCCGGATCGTGTGGCCGAAGCAGTTGCCGATCGGAGCGATGCGGACCAGGACGTTGGGGTGCGCCTCCATGCCGCGGGGGGCGACCTCCGTCCAGGCATAGGCGAACGTGTCCACGAGGGCGTTCGGGTGCGTCTTTTCCAGCCGGCGCGCGACTTCGTTGGCAAGATGCAGGGCGGGTCCCGACGGGGCGCCGGTCTTGTCGATCATGGCCGAACAGGTTTTGCAGGTGCACCAGTTGTTGTGGTCGTTCTGGGTGACGCTGACCAGGTTGCATCCCGGCGTGGCGTCGAGCCACTGCCGGGCGGTCTGTGCGGCAATCTCGGCCACCTCGGGATGGGTCGGGCAGAGCTGGTTCATGTGGCGCAAACGACGGCCCTCGACCTCACTGAAATACTCCGGATGGCGGTCGAAGTACGCGTCGGTCGGGACCAGCCCCGAATAGGTGTGGCCGGACCAGTCCCGGGCGAAACGGACCATGCCGCCGTGCCGCGGTTGCAGGTACACGGGCGCCATGGTTCCCGCGTTGAGCCGCTGGCGGGCCTGGAAATCGGCGTCCATGCCGTCGCGATACCAGGTGGCCCGGTAGATCAGCGGCGGTTCGACCCGGACGCTCAGGGCGGGGATTTCAAGGCGCGAAAGGGTGGGGATGGTGGTGTCGGCGGGGGTCCACCAGCGGATCCCGAACCGTTCGAGCAGGTCGTATACGGCGTAGAGCGTGCCGCGCGGGGACCCGCCGAGGACCAGCAGGTGTGGACCGCACGCATGGAGGAGGTACTGTTCGCCGGTCAGTGCGGAGCCGGCGTCCGGCAGGAGTGCGGGTGTATGGCGGGTAGGTCCCACCAGGACGGCGCGGGGCGGCAGCGGTTCGGTATCGAGGCGGATGGCGGGCAGGGCCTGAGTCATCCGGTCCACGTAGCGCTGGAATTCCTCCGCGGCGAACTGGACCGCCGGTTCGGCATCGGCGGGGATTACGATGGTGAAGTGGGCGGTCTTCTGTGAGGCGAGTAACATGGTGGTGCCCTCCGGTTTTGATGCATGAAGGTCGGGTATTCGTAGCGCACCCAGAGGTGATAGTCGCCGTCCACCGGCACGGTGACATCCAGGTGCGCAACGGCGGTGGTGTCCCCCGCATCCGCGCTGAGTTGAATGACCAGGTATGCGATGATTCCATGTCGCGGATGAGACATGTGAACCTCCCGATTCGGCCGATTGAAACTACCGTTCCGACTTTCACACGATAAAAGCCGAGGGTAGGCCGCTTTTCCATGGGAAACAAGCGGTTATTCGTGTTTCGATTCTATCTTTCTTCCGTCTGTCGCTTGATGGTAGGATGCACCCCATCAGATCCAGTCAAGATGTGGGAGGTTGTGCGCGTGAGCAATGCATGGGGGTTCATCATGAAGCGAATGTGTTTGGCCTTGTTTGTATTATTGGCTGCTTCGAATATAGGCTTGGCCCAGATCGTGGATACGCCGGTCATCCCTGAAAATCCGGTTGCCGTCAAGGCGCGGTTTGACATGACGCTTAAACATGTCGATGTGGGCGGGGACCTGCTTCTGGTCACCGATGTCAGTGACATTCTTGAAAACCTCCTGCGGGATATTGCGGACACTTTTGCGATATATGCGCCACCCGAAGACACGGACATTGCGGATTCCCTGGCGGTGTTCAACCGGTTGCGTACCTTTCTTAAAGCGAACGGCGCCTATTCGGCACGCAGTGTCGGGATCAGTTCCTCCCCCCGGAAGGGAGAGCATGTCTACACCTTCAAGTTGTTTGTTCAGCGGGATGCCGATGCAGCCAACCTGCCCCTGTTACGGGCTTTGGATGGACCTGTCGGCAAGCAGGCTGCCAGTGTCGGGTTCCTGCCGGCCGACACGCAGTTTGCCATGATCGAGAGTGCTGAACTGAGTGAGCTCTGGACACTGGTGCGGAATGGTATCCGTCAGGTGCTGCCTCCCGAGCCGGCACAGGAATTCGACAAACTGATCCGCACTTCCGGCGAGGCCGTCAAACAGGACCTCGACAAACTGATGGCCTCACTGGGTGACGAATGGTTCCTGTCGATCCAAATGTCGCCTGACAAAACGGTTTCATTGGGCGACATGGCGCCGATACCAGTTTCCATCCCTGAACCATCATTTCTGCTGGGCATCGCATTGAAGGATGAGACGCTCCCGGGATTTATCGCGGTCCGTCTGGCGGAGAGCGGGAGTCCGGTAACGACATCCCGGGTGGGGGATACAACCCTGACGACGGTGATGGTGCCGGTGCCGACGCCATTCCCGGTGGCCCCGACCTATGCGATGCATTCGAAATTCCTGCTGATTGGATCGAATCCCCGGGTGGTCGAGCAGGCGATCGCCGCCATGGCCCAGAAAAACGGGCTGGCTTCGACACCGGCTTTCCGGGAGGCCTTCGGGCCGGTATCCGGTCCGTATAGCGGATTGTTGTATGTGGATCCCCGCCTGTCGAAAGTGCTTGCCGATATCCAGGTTAATTCAATCACGGCTTCCTCCCTGGATCCGGATGCTGCCAAAGCACGCCAGGCATCGATCCGGGCACTGCTTGCACGGAAACCGCCCTTTGCCTGTGCGATGCGGACGGCGAATCTGCCGGAAGGTGTCCTGGTTCAGGGTCGTACCACGGCCAGCGGAAAAGAGACCCTGGTGGCGATTTCCATGTCGCCGCTGGGACTTGTTGCCGGCATGGCCCTGCCCTCGTTTTTCCGGGCCCGGACCATGTCGAAACGCTATGCCTGTATCAATAACCTGCGCATGATCGATTCCGGCAAGGAACAGTGGGCGATGGCCAATTCCAAGAGCGACGGCAGTCCGGTCGACATCGATGGTGCCAACCAGTACATCAAGGGATCAACGACCCCACGATGTCCCCAGGGGGGCACCTACATCTATGGAAACATCGGGGAGGACCCGCAATGTTCCCTGCACGGAGGCATGGAAATGGCCTATACCCCGACTTCGTCGGCGCCTGTATATGCCCCTCCCGTCCCTCGAACACCGGTTGGGCAGATGAACCTGTGTGTGAACCAGCTTCGCCAGATTGATTCCGCCAAGGAACAGTGGGCCATGGCCACCATGAAGGCGGACGGCGCGATGCCCGATCTGGCCGGCGTGAATGAATACATCAAGGGGAACCGCACTCCGGTTTGCCCCGCCGGGGGAACCTACAACTATCTGCCGATTGGCCAGGATCCGGTTTGTTCGGCGCATGGCTCGATGATGAAGCCGCATCTGGCGAAAACGGTCCAGGTCCAGCAGCTGCCGGACCCGGTTGCGCTTGAACCGTCGACAGGTACCGTGGAATAGGGTAGTGTGCGATTGATGGAGGGCTGATCAATGAAACCGAGAACGTTGTGTGATGGTGTACAGTGGATGGGAGCGATTGATTGGAACCGGCGGCTGTTTGATTCGCTGATACCGCTTCCGGATGGAACCAGCTACAATGCCTATCTGGTGCGGGGCTCGGAGAAGACGGCCCTTCTGGATACGGTCGATCCGGCCATGGACAGCATTCTGAAGCATCACCTGACGGGTGTGGATCGCATCGATTACCTGGTTGCCCACCATGCGGAGCAGGATCATTCCGGCAGCATTCCGTATGTGCTGGAGCGCTACCCGGAAGCCGTGCTGATTTGCACCCCGAAGGCCAAGGTCATGCTGGTCGAACACCTGTGCATTGCCCCGGAACGGATCCGGACGGTGGAAGACGGGGAGACGCTGGATCTTGGAGGGAAAACACTCCGCTTCATGCATATGCCCTGGGTGCATTGGCCTGAAACCATGGTGACGTATCTTCCTGAAAACCACATGTTGTTTTCGTGTGATTTCTTCGGATCGCACCTGGCAATGTCCGACATCTTTGCCGGTAACGATCCGTACGTCTTCGAGGCCGCGAAACGGTATTATGCCGAGATCATGATGCCGTTCCGCAAGCAGATCCGGGACCACTTAAAGAAAGTCCGTGAACTGGCCTGCACCTGTATTGCACCCAGCCATGGTCCGATCCATGACCAGCCCGAAGGCATCATGGCGGCCTATGAGGATTGGGTTTCAGACCGGGTTTCCAACCGGGTCGTGATTCCCTATATCTCGATGCATGGGAGCACCGAGGCCATGGTCAATTACCTGGTTGCCGCCCTGGCCGAACGCGGTGTGACCGTGCAGAAGTTCGAGCTTTCCACCACCGATATCGGCAAACTGGCGATGTCCCTGGTCGATGCAGCAACGATTGTGATCGGGACACCGACGGTGCATGTCGGCCCGCATCCAAGTGTTTTTTCGGCCACGCATCTGGCCAACGCGTTGCGTCCCAAATTGAAGTATGCAGCCATCATCGGGTCCTACGGGTGGGGGACCAAGGCGGCGGAACAGATTTCCGGCCTGATACCGAATCTCAAGGTGGAGGTTTTGGGAACGGTACTCTGCAAGGGATTTCCACGCGCCGATGCGTTTGCGGCACTTGAGACCCTGGCGGATGCCATCAAGGCTAAACACGCCTTGCTGTAACCGGCAGATGCCGTATGGAACGTGTTGAGAACCGATAAGCGGGGAGCAAGGGCATGCAAGCATTTCATTCCTATGTAAAACGCCTGTGCGGTGTGCTGGTCGCTGCCGCGTTGGCGGTTGGTGTAGCGGGTTGTGCAACACCCACTGCAGGAACCCGGACGGCCGGTGACTCCGGCTTGCCGGATGGTCTCTATGCCCGGTTTGAAACCGCCAGGGGAACGATCACCTGCCGCCTGGAATACACCCGGACGCCGCTTACCGTCTGTAATTTTGTCGGTCTGGCGGAAGGCAGGCTCCGGACATCCTCCCGGTCCGGCCAGCCATTCTATGACGGGTTGATGTTCCATCGCGTGCTGCCCAACTTCATGATCCAGGGAGGTTGTCCGCAGGGGACCGGCACGGGTGGGCCCGGCTACCGGTTCCGGGATGAGATCCATCCGGCCTTGCGCCATGCCGGCCCTGGGGTTCTGTCCATGGCGAACTCCGGGCCCAACAGCAACGGCAGTCAGTTCTTTATCACCCATGTCGCGACGCCCTGGCTGGACGGCAAACATACGGTGTTTGGTCACGTTATCGAGGGGCAGGACGTGGTGAATGCCGTTCGCCAGGGCGATGCCCTGGTCCGGGTGACCATCCTGCGGATTGGCCGGGAAGCCAAGGCCTTCAAGGCCGACCAGGAAACGTCTGATGCGCTGATGCTTGGCCGGTAGGTTCTGAATTCCGACTACCTGGACTTGGACGGGCCGTATTCAAGCAGGCCGGTTTCAACCGGTTTCGTTCCGGGTTTTCCAACTTTCAGTGTCTTGATTTCAAACGGGGACAGGGTGATGGTGCCGGCGGACCGTCCGCGTATCCACAGGCGGACGTGTCGGGTTTTTCCGGTTGGTTCAATCAGACGGACGATCAGGGCATGGTTGCCGGTTGCCTTCTTGATGGCCGGGACCAGAACGGCCGGGTCATCGACGCGGACGACCGGTACGATTGCCGGACCGGCAGGCGGGGCGTCCGGTCCGAATGAACTCAATGCAACCGCTGACTCATTGAATTGTGCGGCTTGCCGGTCAACCTGTTCCAGGATGGTGCGTGTGGTTCCGATGAGCACGCGGAAACGGAAATGGCGTTCTCCGAGATCGCTCCGGGGATGGAAATATCCGGGATCCGGGGCGTCATCCTGGCGGACCGGCAGAAAGGTGTAGGCCGGGCTCCGGAGGAGATTGACCCGCAATTCCCCCGGCATGGCATCGAAGGCATAGGTGCCGTCGTTGAGGATGGCGGCGGTGGGTTGAGCCGGGTTCAGCGGGACCGGGACCACCCATTGCTGCATGCAGGTTTCCGAACCGTCGAGCGGATGCGCTTCCCGCCCGGCCATGGACTGGCTTTGGGCAACTTTGGCCCGGAATGCCAGCGGCATGCCGAGTTTCAACATGATCCCGGGTTCCTGGTTGTTCAGCCGGATCTCCATGTCAAACCAGGGTTCGAAACGGGGAAATGTGTAGCGGATGACCGCGTGGGATCGACCGTAGGTAAACAAGGCTTGCACCGTGGTCTGGACCGGGCCGGCATCCACCAACGCGAGCGGTGCAGCCGCCTGGGGACGGTTCGCCTGAATTTGACGTGCCTGGCGTGCGGAGACAAGCTTGAAAGCCCCTCGTTGTTCCCGGATGTGATTCTGACCGGTTCCCCACGGATCATCCGAGTCGCGGATGACCAGGATTCGGAACGCGTCCTGGAAGATCCGGCGACCGTGGGCTGACAGGGTTTGCATCCGTCCGGTGCGTGGATTGATGGATGCCGAGAAGCAGCGGTTTGTAAAACGGAAAATCTTGGGAAGCGGGCGGGGGGCAGGCGCGCTGCCCTTGACCGGTCGATCCTTGCAATCATATCGCTGGATACCAAAGGGCGGCAGATCCACGGGGAACACCACGCGTTTACGCCACTCGATGTTGACATTGCCGTCTTCCTTGACCACTTGTGAAGGAACCGGCCGGCCATTCCGGGTGACGGTGATATCATGGAAATTCCGGCCCCAGCTCATCGTCGGGAGGCTTAATTCGCATGCGATGAGTGTGTGAAGCGGCCACGGGTGGGGGTTGGCCACGATAACCGGTACCTGACCCTCCGGTGCGTTTCCCAGCGTCCGGGCCATGGTAAAAAAGGCCCGGGTACGTAAACGGGATGTTGCTTCGATACCTTCACCCAGTTGACGCAGGGCCGTGGCTTCCCCGGCCGGCACGCAGGTGCCGCACAGGATGTCATGAAACTGGTTGAAAAGAAGCGGACGCAGGGCGGCTTCAAGTTCAGCAGCGGGGTAGGGCATCAATCCGTTGGCCCAGGCGTGCGTGACAAGGCGTTCCGTGCTGAAATACAGGGATTCAAGCCGGCGATGTTCCTGCTTGAGGCGAACCTGCGAGGTATAGCAGCCTGGAAATGAACGTTGCAAGGCATGCGGGTAGGCCGGTAAAGTGTGCCGGGCTGAACGGATCGAACGGAAGAACTGTTCCGGGGTGGAATGGACGATTCGTACATCCTTTCTCCGCCGCCGCAGGGCTTCGATGCCCTGGAGATCCTTCCGGCTGGGGCCTCCGCCATGGTCGCCGATACCCCACAGGATCAGGAGCGCCGGGACGGGATCGGATGCGCGTTCCTTCAGGAGGTTATCGATCCGTTGCGTGGCTTCGCCGGCGGCGGTGCCATACCAGCCGTAGGTGTGGTGGGCGATGATTTCACTGCCGTCGTAACCGATCCACCGGTAGTTGTTGGCGGGAAGTGGCGTCAGCCATTCCGTGGGGGATGGCCGGCAGTGGATGTACGAATCATAACCGGCCTTGCGGAGTATCTGGACCAGTCCCCGGCTGTGGCCGAAGGAGTCGAAGTTGTAGGCCGTGGTTGGCCGGACACCGAACCGTTCCTTGAAATAGCGCAGGCCGGTTGTGATCTGGCGGATGATGGATTCGCCGGACGGCATGTTGCAGTCGGGTTGAAGGAACCAGCCTCCCGCGACATGCCATTTGCCGGCGCGGACCAGTTTCAGGATCTTCCGGAACAAGGCAGGGTCATGAAGCTCGACCCATTGATAGAGGACCGCTTCATTGTGGTTAAAGATGAATCCGTCGAATTGTTCGCAGAATTCCGCCGCCACCCGGAAGGTGCTGACCGCTTCCGCCGCACCCTCCTGCCATTCCCACTGCCAGACCGGATCAAGATGCGCATTGCAGACCAGGTGTGCCGTACGGGGTGCAGGGGTGGTTTTCATGCTGGTCCCTTCAGGGTTGAAGTGCGATGTAACCGGACGGTCTTTGTTTTTCACGTCCCAGACGATCGACCAGCAGGGTGGTCAGAAAACCGGCCAGAATCAACCCCAGGGATCCGCCAATCTGGGCAGGGGTGGGGCGGAAGAAAACCGTCGGGTAATCGTCGGTCTTGAGTGGTTGGTTGGTTTCCGCGAGATAGAGCTTGCCGCCGGCATCCACCTGGACGGTTTGTCCCTTGATCGAATCGCCGGGGAATGGTGCAACTCCCTGCTGGAACGGCCATAATCCGGCTACGGCGCCCAGCAGGAGTCCCAGCAGGACGCCCAGCGTGGCCGGCTCATAGCGATCAAGCAGCCACCGCAACAGGTTGCTGACAGCCAGCACCCCGATGATGACGCCCAGACCAACCGGGAGGATGACCTGGAGTCCGACCTGGAACAGGATGTCGAACTGCAACCCTTTCAAGGCATCTTTGAAGGCATCAATTCCGGCGAGGATCGGGACATAGGCGCCGAGCAGGAGCAGGAGATATCCGCCGCTGATGCCCGGCAGGATCATGGCGGCGGCGCCTGCGGTGCCTGCCAGGAAGAGGAAAACGATTCCATCACGGTTGGCTGAACCACCTCCCTGCATCTGGATCAGGGCAATCAAGGCCATGCCGATGAAGCCCACGACGGCACCGGTCCACATGCCGCGTGTCTTGTTTTGCCCGATCAGCCGCCAGACCAGGGGGATGCCGCCCAGGGTCAGTCCGATGAATATTGAATACATGATCCAACGATGATCGACCACCAGGTCCTTGATGGTGCCCGCCATGGCGGCGATTGCAAGCAGTGCGGCGCCGACGACCCCGGCCAGGGTCAGCACGGACACTTTGCGGAAGGTCAGGGTGGTGAGTTCGCCGATGGCGCGGATAAAGCGGGGATAAATGCCCGCGGCGAGCAGCATGGTGCCGCCGCTGATACCGGGTACCAGGTTTGCCAGGCCCATCAGGGCGCCTCCGAAAATACTGCGAACCAGAACCGGCACCAGGGAGCCGGAGGTGGCGGAATCCGGCAGAAGATCGGAAGATGTTTGATGGGGCATGTGTTTCTCCGTGTTGTGGGTCCGGCGCGATGTGTAGTTGAAATTGCATGATCCGTCGAGTCTGGAAGTGGGGTCCCGCGTGATACGGATTGACGTGGGTGCGGGGCACGGCTACCGTTCGACGCGCCGGTAGGTCGGTTGAATGGTTTGACGGGAGGCTTTCATGGCGGGTGAATATGTTTTTAATCTCCAGCGGTTGACCAAGCAGTACGACAAGGTGACGGTCCTGCAGGATGTGACGCTGGCTTTTTTCGGGGGCGCCAAGATCGGCGTGATCGGCGGAAACGGATCCGGAAAATCCACCCTGCTGCGGATCATGGCGGGGCTGGACAAGGAATTCATGGGCGAAGCCCGGATCGAGCGCAATGTCCGCATCGGCTATCTTCCCCAGGAGCCCCAGTTGACGCCCGGCAAGACGGTGATTGATACAGTGAATGAAGGGGTGGCGACGGCGCGTGCCATGCTGGCACGATACGATGAAATCTGTGACCTGCTGGGTGCCAGTCCCTCCAAGGAGGAATCGGAGCGCCTGAACAACGAGATGGGCAATTTGCAGGAACGTATCGATGCCCTTGACCTGTGGGAACTCGACCATCATGTCGAGGTGGCCATGGATGCCCTGCGCCTGCCGCCCGGCGACTCCCTGGTGGATGTCCTGTCCGGTGGCGAACGGCGCCGGGTGGCGTTGTGCCGCCTGCTGGTGTCGCCGTTGGATGTCCTGCTGCTGGATGAACCGACCAACCATCTGGATGCCGAATCGGTGGCCTGGATCGAGACTTATCTCAAGCAATTCGCGGGCACGCTGATCGTGGTGACGCATGACCGTTATTTCCTGAACAACGTGACCGAATGGATCCTGGAACTCGACGGCGGGCGGGCTTATCCCTACAAGGGGAATTACGAGTCCTGGCTGGAGCAGAAGCAGGCGCTGATGTCGCGGGAACAGAAACTCGCGCAATCCCAGCGCAAGCTGCTTGAGCAGGAACTGGCCTGGATACGCATGACGCCATCCGGCAGGCGGAGCCGGAGCAAGGCGCGTCTGGCACGGTACGAGGAACTGGCCAACCAGCGACTGGATATCCAGGCCGATTCGCTGGAGATCCAGATTCCAGCCGGACCCCGCCTGGGCGACCTAGTGGTTCGTGCCCAGGACATGTCCAAGGCCTTCGGTGATCGCATGCTGATGGAACATGTGGATTTCGACCTGCCACGCGGCGGGATTGTCGGTGTGATCGGCGCCAATGGGTCGGGGAAAACCACCCTGTTCAAGATGATCCTCGGCAAGGAGTCCCCCTCGGGTGGGTCCCTGACGGTGGGACCCACGGTACAGGTTTCCTATGTTGACCAGAGCCGGGATGCGCTGGATCCGAGCAAGACCGTGTATGAGGAGATCACGGGCGGGACCGACACGATCGAACTCGGCGGCAGGACCATGAACGGGCGTGCCTATTGCAGTCGCTTCAACCTGCGCGGGGCGGACCAGCAGAAAAAAACCAGCCAGTTGTCAGGCGGCGAGCGCAACCGGGTCCATTTGGCCAAACTGCTCAAGAGCGGCGGCAACCTCCTGCTGCTGGACGAACCGACCAACGATCTCGATGTCACCACCCTGCGGTCGCTGGAGGAGGCCATCACGGGATTCGGCGGGTGCGTGGTGGTGGTGACCCATGACCGCTGGTTCCTGGACCGCGTCGCCACGCATATCCTGGCCTTCGAGGGGGACAGCAAGGTCAAGTGGTTCGAAGGCAACTACGAGGCCTATCACGAGGAACGGCGGCGGTTGTTGGGGGATGCGGCGGACCGGCCCACCCGTATCCGGTTCCGGCCGATCGGGCCCCGCTGAGCATCAGATTCCGCGCAGCATCGGGAGATCACAGAGTGCGGGGTTGGATTCAAAGAAGCGGGCGGCTCGTTCACGTGCGGTCCTGAAATCCGGAGCGGATTGCACGCCGGAAAACAGGGTATGTCCAAACGCAAAGTTGCGGGCATAATAGGTGGTGAAGATTTTGATGCGGGCCAGGGCGGGGGCGGGGCGGGGGAAGTCCTCCTCGATGTAATCGGCAAGCCGTGTCCATACCTCGAACGGATCAACCATCAGGCCCGGATGGTTCCATTGCGCAAAGATCCAGGGCCGGCAGGCGGCCATCCTGCCGATCATCATCCCGGCGGTTGGGGCGAAGTCGGCGGCGCGGGCTTCCCCGTACTCCCGGCCGGTGATATCGCCGTTGGCAATCACGGGTATCCCGGCTTCGGCGGCCAGTTCCGGGTAAAGGGCGTGCCGGGCGGACCGCTTGAATTTCTCCTCGACGAACCGGGGATGCAGGATCACGGCATCCACCCCTTCCTCCGCCAGGATATGCAGGCGTTCCCGCAGACGTTTACGCCAGTCCGGGGTTTCGCGTCCGAGTCGTAGCTTGACGGTGAATGGAATCGAAAGACGGTTACGCAGGATACGGACAACCTGTTGGAAACGCTCGTGTTCATTGCAGAGGGCGGCGCCGGCTCCGAAACGGCAGACCGTGTAGGCCCCGCAGGCGGCATTCAGATCCACCGCATCCGGCGCCATGGTTAACAGGTGGTCGATGACGGAGGGCAGGCGATCGGGGTTGGTTACCAGCAGTTGATAGATCAGGCGGTGTTCCGTCGGCCGCCGCCGCGTCCAGGGCGAATGGAGCAGGTTTTCGCGCAACAGCATGGTGTCGGACAGCATTTCGGTGAACAGGGCGCCGTATCCGCCGAAATCGGCCAGCAGACGGCGGAAGGCGCTGTGCGTGATTTCCACCATGGGCGCGCAGAACAGCGGCGGATCAAAGGTGACACCCCGCAAGGTCAAGGGGGGGGGACGGGTGTCCTTTCGTTCGATTGGCAGTCCGGTTTGCATAAGGGGGCACGATAACAGCATGCGGAATGCAATGCCATGCCGTTGATGGGCGGTTCAAGCGATTCAAGCAAGTCATCCCTTGTTTCGGGAAATATCTCCTGTTAGGTTCAAGGGATGTGGTTCATGTGGAACATGTGAAATGATGCAGAATCTCCAGGCTATTTACGACGCGGCTTTCTTCGGGGAATGGGGGTCTGGAAACGCTGACTATGTGGCATCGGCGGAAGTCATAACCGATGAACTTTGTGCACAGTTTAAGCCCGGACGGGTGGCTGATATCGGGTGTGGTTGCGGCGTATACAGTCATTTTTTCAGGCAGCGGGGAGTTGACGTATTGTCGCTGGACGGTGTGATGCCTCCGCCGGAGCATGCCTTTCCGGTAACCATTCATCAGCAGGATTTGACGGAACCGTTTGAAAATGTATGGGGCAAGTATGATTTTACCCTGTGCATGGAAGTCGCCGAGCATATTCCGGAACCCCTGGTCGGTGTGTTTCTCGAGAACCTCGTGCGATTTGGCGACACGCTGATCATGTCGGCGGCCCCGCCGCGGCAGGGCGGGCATCATCACGTGAACGAGCAACCCAAGCGATGCTGGGTGGAGAAACTGGCCGGCCTGGGGTTCCTGTATTCGCGGCGGAAAACCGGGCGGTTGTTCGATGCCCTGTGCGTGCGGCGTATGCCGTTGATGTGGATGATGCAGCAGATCAGCATCTACGAACGCCGTCGGCCTGCCGGACGCAAAGGCGAGGAATTGCCGTTCGGGGTCCGGTTCCGATCATAGCCGGTGCCCGGAGCTCGCTCATGCGGAAGGATTTGTACGCCCTTGACCCTGCCGGTTGTTTGCGTTAAATCTTAGCGAGTTTCGAGTTTACATCAGGGGGCCGGAACATGACTGAACAAACCATCGACAAGGTTCCACAAAGAATCCGGGATCTCTTCAACAAGGGTTTTACGGCGCTGGAACGCGGCAACGTGGACTACGCCCTGGACCTGTTGCATGCCTGCATTGAAGCGGAACCGGCCTTTCTCCAGGCACGGAAATATCTGCGGGCTGCCGAACTGCAGCGACTCAAGAAGTCGCCGCCCAATGCCGTCAAGCACCAGTTGGCCATGCTCACCGGTCTGCCCCTTTATCTGGGGGCCAGCCTCTTGCTCGGCAAGCAACCCGCCAAGGCGCTGTTGATGGCCGAGAAGCTCCTGCGGGCCGATGCCCTGAACCTGTCCTTCATCAATCTCTTTGTCCGTGCGGCACGGGCTGCCGACCTGCTTGAAGCGGGCGTCCAGACACTGGAAATGGTGCGTGAATATTATCCGCTGAATCCTTCCTTGTGCCGTGATCTCGGGGAGTTGTATCAGGAATCGGGCAATATGCGGGCCGCCCGCGAATGTTTCGAGCGCTTGTGCCAGTTGCGCCCGAATGATCAGGAGGCCATCCGCGCCTTGAAGAACGCCATGGCACTGGACAGCATGAAGACGGATGGTTGGGAAGATGTGGCCAAAAAGGGCGGTTCATTCCGCGACATGGTCAAGGACTCCAAGGAATCGGTCCTGCTCGAGCAGAAGGGCAAGGCCATGAAGACGGACGCGGATGCCGCGGATTTGATTGCCGACATGCTGGCCAAACTTGAGAAAGAGCCTCAGAACATCAACTATTACCGGTCCCTGGCACGGTTGTATGATCAACGCCACCTGTATGACGAATCGCTCCAGACCATCGCGAAAGCCCGGATCATCAGCCCGGGTGATCCGGAACTGGACAACCTGCAGGCCACGATTCGGACGCACCAGTTCGATGCGAAGATCGCCGAACTTCAGGCGGCAGGCGATACCGCCGGTGCGGAAGCCCGGGCGATCGAACGGGCCCAGTTCGTGTTCGATGACCTGCAGGAACGGGTCAAGCGTTATCCCACCGATCTCAAACTGCGTTTCGAGCTGGGCATCATGTTGTATGAGAATGATTACACCAATGAAGCCATTCAGCAGTTCCAGATGGCCCAGCGCAGTCCCAAGCAGCGCACGCACGCCCTCTATTACCTGGGATGTTGCATGGCCAAGAAGCAGCAGTATGACCTGGCGCTTGACCAGCTGGAATCGGCATCGAGTGAAATCCTGATCATGGATGACCTTAAGAAATCCGTGCTTTATGAATTGGGCAAGGTGTCGGAAGCCATGGGGAATACCGACAAAGCGGCCACGTATTACAAGCAGATCTACCAGGTGGATATCGGGTACCGGGATGTGTCAGCAAAGATCGAGCAGCAGTATCCCAACCAGAAGTAGGTGCCCGTCAGACGGTGTTTGCGTGTCGTGCAGCTTACGGGGTCACGGTCGGGGGCGGGGGGGCCGGCCACTGATCGTCCTGGATTCCCTTGCGTACGATTTCCTGCATGTCACGCGGAAAATCGCTGTTCAGTAACCACCGGATGAATCCGGGATCCTGCCGGGCAAGCGTACGCAGGGATTCACCGCGTTTGCGACCGAAATTCAGGACAATATCCCGGTTCTGCCAACGGAGCCGGCCGGTCTTGTCGACCCAGTCAGGGTTTCGGTCGTTGCAATAGTCATGCAGGGTGGCGATGTCGCCGGGCAGATCCCCGTAGCGTTGGAGTTGGCCTTCGAGGATCTGGATGGTGGCCAGTGTATCCGCTTCTGCACCATGGGCCCCGAGATGCATTTCGCCGCAATAGAAGCGCAGGGCCGCCGAGAGATCCCGGGGTTCACGTTTATGGAAGATGCGCTGGGAATCGATGATCCGGCGTGAATCGATGTCGAAGGTGTGCCCGGCCCGGAGGAACTCCTCGATCAGAATGGGAATGTCGAAACGGAGTATGTTGTAACCGGCAAGGTCGTGGTCCTCGAAGGTGCGAGCCACGGCGTCCGCCTGGTCCTCAAAGGATTTGCAATCCTTGACATCGGCATCACGAATCCCATGTATGGCCGTGGTTTCGGGGGGGATCGGTATGCCGGGATTGAAGCGGAAGGTGTGAATCCGGCGTTCCCCGGAAGGGAAAAGGACGACAACCGCCAGGTCGATAATCCGGTCGGTGCGGGGGTGGATACCGGTCGATTCAATGTCGAAGAATGCCAGGGGTTTGGTCAGCGTGAGCCGATGCAGAGGTTTGGAGGGTGCCATGAAACCTTTCTTTGGACTGTATCCCGTTGCTTGACAACAGGACGGCTCCTACCGTATAGGTAAACCCTCCATTAATGCAAGCAAAGCTATGGCGGGTTGCCATGGCCTTGGCAAGGAAAGGGTGGTCATAGGATGTCACAGCATGCCAGTTTAAAGTCGGCCAGTAAAATTACGGCACGGCGTAACGTGTTGAAGCGTTTTGAGCGGGTCGATCTGCTGAAAAAACGCGGCAAATGGAAAGCGGGCGATCGCGGCCATGGATTGCCTAAAACCAGGCATGATTAATGCCGGGTGGAATGCCCGCCTGGGGATTTCACAATGAAACACGCAATCGTACGATGCTGGATCCTGTGGGGCTGGTGTTTTCTGATTCCGTTGTCGATGGCGGTCGAATTCACAGTCCGTGAACCACGGGCCCAGCTCTATTCCGGTCCGGATGCCGGCAGTGACGTGCTGGGGCACGTAACCCGGGGCACAACGCTTACCATCCAGGATCGCGTGGGGGACTGGATCTGTGTGATCCCGCCCGAATCGGTGGATGTCTGGATCTATGCCGAACTGGTCCGGGACGGCATCGTTGCCGTGCCGCGTGTGAAAATGCGGGCGGGTCCCGGCATCACCTACCGAACGGTCGGCGATCTCGATGTCGGCACACGCTTGAAAGTCCAGGGTTCGGAAGGTGACTGGCTGAAGGTCGCTTCGACCCTTTCGACCCGCGCCTGGATACAGGCCGAACATGGTGAAGGGGCCCCGCAGGTTTCCGTACAAGCCCCGGTGCCGGTTGATATTCCCGTTGAACCGGAATCACCCGATCCGGAGCCTGAACCGGTGCCCCCCCGTCAGGACCTGCCGCCAGCCGTGCCGTCCAAGCCGGTTGCAGCCGAACCTACGGCAAGAACCGCTTCCCCTGCCACGACCACGACGACGACAACAACGACTTCAACATCCACCAGTACCAGCACGAGTACGACGACCACTACCGTGCCCCAGATGCAGTTTCAGGATCGTGAATCGCAGCCGTCAAAACCTGCTTCATCCGATTCAGGCCCGGTCACTGTTCGCGGCGTCCTGAGCCCGGTGCCCCTGGCGTGGATGCGTCCGGCGCCCTATCAATTGATCGAGGAGGATTCCCTGGGACGGTACCGCGTCGTATGTTTTGTCAATGGTCCGTTATCCCTGCTCAAGGCCCATGCCGGTCGTTCCGTGAATGTGACGGGCCGGCGTATTGAAGTGCGCGGGGCGCGCCAGCCGGTGCTTGAGGCAACGACCATCGTGCCTGCAGGGCGTTGAGGCCGGATCTGGACACATGCGCCTCACGGCATGGATTCAAGCCGTGTCCGAACGGCGGCAATCACGAAATCCGGTGTTGAAGCGCCAGCCGTCAATCCCGCGGTTCGACATCCGTTGAACCACTCCGGCTTCAACTGGTCTGCGGTCTGGATGTGATGGGTGGGCCGCAGGGTGCGGGCAAGTTCAGCCAGGCGAACGGTGTTGGCACTATGGGCATCGCCCACCACGACAATGGCATCAACCTGCCGTGCCAGTTCGATTAATTCCGACTGGCGGTTGCGGGTTGAGTTACAGATGGTGTCGAGAATGACCGCATCGGGAAATCGTTGTTGGATGGCCTGGATGATGGTCTGATAGGTGTCGGGCAGTTGGGTGGATTGGGCGACCAGACAGACCGGTGACATGGCCGGCAGTTTTTCCACATCGGCTGCGGATGCCACGACATGGCCGTTTCCCTCGGCATACCCCTCCAGACCCACCACCTCGGCATGACCGGGATCGCCGAAAATCACGATGTGGTAGCCCTTGCGTGCATGCCGGCGGATGAGCGCCTGGATACGGGCGACATCGGGACAGGTGGCATCTTCGAGGCGAACCGACAATCGGCCGAGCGCTTCACGACGGGATGGCGGGATGCCGTGTGCCCGGATGATGAGGGTGCCGGAATCCAATGGCGAGTGGCCGTCCCAGCGGCATATGCCTTCCGATTCAAGCTGGTGCATTAATTCAGCATTGTGGATAAGGGATCCATCCGTGAACAAGGTTCCGGTATCCTGCCGCGATGCCAGTTCACGGGCCTTGCGCACGGCACGCTGGACTCCCCAGCAGAAACCGGCTGATTTGGCGGTGAGCACCTTCATGGTCAAGGATCGGCGGTTTCTCCACCGGGAAGGACCCGTTTGAGTTCAAGGGACGGCCCGGGTGCCTGCTTTTCAAGGCGCGGCCCGGTGAATATGAAGCAGGGGCGCAGGATACCACCGAGGCCGATTTCGTTGGCGGCGGAATTCCGTACAATCTGGATTGCCAGCAGGTTCTCACGGTCGGGGAGGAAGGCTGCGGTGAGGTCATATTCTGCGGGGTTGGAGAATCGCCGGCCACTGGTTCCGATCAACTGGCCGTTCAGCCAGATGCGGGCCTCATCCTCAAATCCGCCCATGAAGAGGCCAATGCCCTTGTTTTCTCCGGGACCCGGCAGGGTGAAACGATGCCGGTACCAGACGGCTCCGGAACGATGCCCGTCGGTCAAGTCCTGGGCATCCCAGGTGGTGGTGTAGGTGCGGGAGGTGACCCATGCCGAGTCATCGAATGCCGTTTCATGGTAATGCTTGAGGTGGCCGACTTCATCGGCGTCAAACGCCGTGGGCATGGCGTCCGGCAGACGGTGGACCATGGCGTAGGGGGCGGTGGAGTAAAGGAGCCCTCCATCGACAAATTTCAGGAGATAACGTTTCAAATAGGAGGGACCTTCATTGGCCACCATGTCGGAGTTCTGGTCATAGGCCGTTTGCCAGTGGGATGCCATGGCATCGTAGGTTGTTTTGACGGCCGGGAAATCGAAGGCCATGGTCGCGCGATGATACGCCAGGTAGCGACGCAGGGATTCCACGTTGTGAGTGGTGAAGCTGATGCGTTGACGATCCGGTTCGGTGTCGGCGGCGGACCGGGCTTCGGCAACGGTTTTTGCCGCCTCGTTCACCCAGGCATCATCATACATCAGGTGGAAGGCATTGAAGGATCCGGCTTCCTGGCGGGCTTCCCGTTGCCGGTCGGCAAGAGCGAGGTGGTACCGTTCCATGGCGGGGGCGCCTTTCCCGTAGGCTTTGCGGCAGAAATCGTTGAGCAGGTCTTTCCAGTCGAGGGTGCTGTTCCAGCACAGGCGCATGAACACATAATCGCTGGGGGCCAGCACGGACCACATCTTGGTGCCTTCAACATTCATGCCGATCAGGTTGTGCTGCTTGTAGAACGGCAGTTCCTCGCCCCAGATGCGGACCTTGGTGTAAGGCAGGATGTTATCGGCGAGGTTCCAGCTGTAACCGCGGTAGGTGAGCGGGTTTCCCTGTTTGCGGGAGAGTGCGCCCCATTGTTCAACCACCCGCTTGTAGACGGCCTGTGTTTTTGAAAGGGGATCAACCACGCTGTGGAACCGGGAAAAGTTGATGGGTGCGAATATCTGGGCGATTTTCGGGTTGGGCACATACTTGACCGGGTATCCGGCATGGGTGGAGTAGGAATAGAATCCCACATGGGCGTTCGGATAGTCCGGGTGGATTTTCTCCAGGATGCGGTTGGCGAGCAGGATCAGTTCGTCGGTACGGTCCAGTTCGCCCACGATCGGATCGATCACGCCGGATCCTGCCTTGAGCGATTCCGGTGAAAGGGAGTAACCGAGGCCGTCCGCCGGTCCAATTCCAAAGCCGGCGGGGGTTTCACGGGTCCAGGTCCCGGCTTCGATGTTTTTCTTGTATGTTGCCCGGATGTCTTCGACGAACAGTTCGATCACCCGAGGGTGGGTGCTTTCGAGCTGGGGACCCCTGCGAACCAGCGTGTTGTCCGGCATGCGGACAAGCGCCAACATGGTGGGATCCTTTTCGAATTCGGCTTTATGTTTCTTGGTGAAGGCATCCCAGACATGGCCGCCGGTCCCGCTGGTTACGTGCTGGAAATTACCGCCCATCTGGCGCCGGAGCCATTGCTCAAACCGTGCACGTTCGCCGGGTTGCTCGGGGTGTTCCTTGGTTCGGTATCCCCGATACCAGAGTCGACGTATCAGGAAGTCGGGAGTTTGTGATTCATCGAGGTCGGGTAAGGTGATGGTGCGTATTGCGGGGATGATCTCGCCGATGGTTCCCGGCATGACCCAGTCGCATCCGAGACGGCGAAGCGTTGCATATATCCCGAGGGCGGTTCCCTGGGGACTTTCTCCTCCGATCCAGAGGTTGCCGTCACGGGTGAGCAGGCGAAAGCCTTCCTTTGATTCCGATGTCTTGGTGGTGGTTGCGCCGGCGGATAACGCCAGTTGGTCGAGAACAATGGCCGGCTTTTGAATGGATTTGGCATCAGCCGTGCGGACGATTTCCAGGGTGGTTCCGGACATCTTTTCCAGATGGTAGTTCAGGTCGTCGATTGCAGTTTGCAGGGTTTGCTGGGCGCTGGTGAGCGTCTGGGTGGGGGCCGGCAGGTTCACATAGATACGAGCCAGCGGTTTACCGTCCTCAACCAGTGAAACCGCCATCGTCCGGCTGGCAGAACCGACGACAAGCAGTACGGTAAAAAGTTTCAGTCCCTGCAAAATCCCGGCAGGTCGAAACGAGACGGGTTGCGGTTGCGTGAGCGGGTTGTCGTGAATCATGGTGCCTGCCTCTCGTATTGTGACCGTTGATGCCATGCCTGTATGGAAACAGGTGTTTAATAAGCCGGAGTTTCACACAGTGAAAGGGTGCTGTCAAATGCAGGTGTTGTCGAGACGGGGTTCGAGGGTTATGCCGCGTGGGATCGTGTATTGGGGTTTGGATCGCGCAGTATCCTTCTGGACGTATATCGGGCCGAACGGGGTGGGGACCGTCGCTTGGAATGCGAATGGTGGATTGACGGTGGGATTGATACGGAGGTTCGTGAATCCGGGGGTGCGTGGTTGAATGCCCAGTACGTACCGTTGTGTGAGCGGGACCAGTCCGCTGCTCCAACCGTGGCAGAGGCTCTTGGGCCAGTCGCCGAGCGACCAGCGTTGAAAACCGCGCACAGCCGGATCATGCCATTCCCATAACGTCGCGCTGTCGTTGGGTTCCACCTGGTCGGTTAGATAATCCACGAAGTTCCGGAGGGCACCGGTGGGGTCCCCGCATTCGGCTCGGGCAACCGCTTCGAAATAGCGGAAATAGGCGGTGATCAGGACCGGATGACGTGCTGATTGAAGGGTCCGGAGCACCAGGTCCCGATCGGCGGGGGTTTGGACCAAACCGGCCCAGACGGCCAGTGTCTGGGAGTGACGGGAGGGGCGACTCTCGCCAATCGATGGCAACCGGAAATAGAGGCGGCGATATTCGTTGTCGACGGTTTCCGGGAGGGGAAGCACGACAAGGGGTTTCCATTCCCGGATGGTTTGGGAACGGGTATGAATCATGCCTTTGCCGGTTCGCCAGAATCGTCGGCGAATAACGCGGGCCAGTTCATGGGCTCTCCGGGAATAGCGGGCGGCATCCTGTGGACGGTTGAGCCAGATCGCGAGTTCAGTCGCCAGGCGTAGGGCTTCCAGATGCTGACATTGAAGCCAGGATAATTCCTCGAATTGACCACCGACTGGCATGGGGCTCCAGTCCACAAAGGCCACCCGGCCAAAATAATGGTGGTCAGGGTCCCGTACCATGAGCCCTTGTTGGTTGAGTTGCGTGCGATGGGCCCACTGCAGTGCCAGGGACATCCGGCGGTAAAGATCCGGGATGGCCGGGTGGCGGGTTCCGTGTGCGAGGATCAACTGGTGCAACATGGCAACGGCGGCGAAGGTGTAACCGGGGATGCCCATGGTCCAGCGGTCGGTCGGCAACTGTTCGAGCATGTGGAGCGCAGGAGCCGGATCAGCAAATACGGCGTCGGCGGTCATTTGGGTGATGCGGGCGTCGCCGAACCATCCGACGCGGTCGCGCTTGACGCCGTCCCAGAAGGAATCCGGCCGACTGCAGACGCGGGCGGTATAGACGGAGGTTTGCCAGAGGCTTTGGAACCGGGGATTGTCACAGGAGAAATCGCCCTGCCGTTCACGGAACGCGATCCAGGCGTCCGCGCTTATCGCGATGAATTCAACCGGAGAACGTGCATCCTCGATTTGGATGCGCACGAAGCGGAACCCGCGGGCCGCGAAGCGATTCCGGTGGAGGCCCTTTCGCGGGATCTGCCAGGCCACGGTTGAAAGGGGGTTGGTGGTGGGGATGCCGCAGCCGTCGGCTTCGGGAATGCTTTCGCCGAAGGCGACGAACACCGGCAGGGATGTGGCGGATGCGGTACGGATACGGAGCACCAGTTCGGCCTCCAGTTCCGTTCCAAAATCGAGCAGGAGGTCGATGCGGCCTTCCGAATCGGGACGGAGGCTTACCGAGGGGGGACGGGTGTGGAGGTTGAGCTGTCGACGCCAGCCAGGGTGCTGGTCAGGAGTCAGGCGAAGACACGCATGCGGATACACGGTGAGAATGCGTCCGCCGGGGACCGGCCGGCCGGCGGAGCGACCATACGAGGGGTCGGGGCTTAAGCCGGCGGGATGGATATACAGGCTCATGGATGGACCTTGATGGCGCGGAATCGTGGGCCACTTCCGAAATAATAGATACCATTCAGCGTACCAGAGTTCCGGTCCACCGGTATGGGCGGGGCGGCCAAGGATGCGGGAGGCCACATCACTGGCATGGTGGGGGTGTAGGCAGGGATACGATCGGGGATTTCCCCTTTTATAACCGTATGGCATCGTTGTATGGCATGCATTATATGTTCCTCGTCTGCTTGGAAAGAGTTCATGTTGAAGTGACCGGTGTGGTTATCAGAACGTGGCGCCAAAGGCGCCATCGGCCGAGGCATCAGTTCCGTGCTGGAAGTGGAACCCTCCGGTGACCCCGCTGATGGGTGCTATCCCGACACCGGGCGTGACCAGTCGACCTTCCACCGATTGTCCGGTCAGGGTCGTATTGTCATAGGTGTGGGTGTTGACGGTCATGTTATAGGTGGTCAGTGCGTTGAGCGACAGGGAGCCATCGGGCTGAAAGCCGCCGCCCACGGACGCGCGATCCACGGTGAAATCCAGGCTGTCGCCGGTCCCATTGTTCATGGTGAAGGATCCGCCCCAGGCCGGGGTGGGTGTGTTGCCAACCAATACGCTGATCAAGCAGGATCCCTGGACAATACGGGTTTCCCCTCCGAGGTGATCCTGGAGGGCTGCGGCAGCGGCACCGGATCCGCTGAGGTCGTAGGGCGTGGTGCCGCCTGCGATCGTGGCGAAGTCGGTGTCGCTGAGAAAACTTGCACCCACGTAGGTGTTGGGGTCGTACTGCAAGTCACCGTTTTCCCAGATGCCCCAGGCCCAGTCGTCCATTACCGGATGACCACCGACGAGGACGGGAGGTTCCGTTACGGGTGGGGCGACGTATGGTGCGTCAGTCGGACCGGATTCCGGAAGGGGGGGTAAATCTTCCGATGCCGGAACATCCGGTTGGACAACCGGGGGTGGTGCCAGGTTGTCCAGGGATTCGGATTGAACCACTGCGATCGTCAGCCGCGATGCCTCGCTGGAAGGATCCTCGGCCGGAGGGGGGGCCGGAGGGGACTCATCGCCCGTTGATCCGGAATTCAAGTTCCCGGGCGATGAGTCCTGGATCAATTTCAGTGCGTCTCCCGTTTCCATGAAACGTGTTTGGACGGTCTCTCCGACGCGAAGGGTTGCCAGCATGCCGGTGTCGAGCATGCCGTTCATCGGCGTTCCCTGATCAGCGATGAATGGGCTGATCCAGAGGGCATGTCCTGCGGGCAGGAAGAGGGCATAAACTTGTTCCTCCCATGGGTCGATCCGGAACCCGACATCGCATCCCCGGATGCCGATGGTCGCCAGGTGGGTCTTGACCTTGAATCGGTCAGGATTCAGGTCGGTTATTTTCCCGGTTATCATGCGCAGGATACCCTTGGTGGCGCTGACCACGCAGCTGACTTCCTCCTTGCGTGAATCCGGACCGGCATAGATGAATTCATCCATGACCAGACTGCTATGTTCGCCCATGGCGATGATGGAGTCATCCGCGAGGGATATCTGGAGTTTGGAGGCGTCTCGGGTGGTGATGGTGTCGCCCTGGTTGACCGGGGATTTAAGGGCGGCCGGGACTTCCCGGCCTGCAGCGGACTTGATTATGGCTTGTCCTTCCAGCGCGATGATGCGTCCGATCTCAGCCGCATACATTGGATAGACCAGCAGGATGAGGGCCGTGATGAGGGGTGACACCCAACGTTTGCGAGGGGTGTCATGTCGGGAGGTATTGGTGGGTCGGTCTGGGCTCATGGTGTCAGGGGCAGGGCGGCGCGGATGCGGTAGAAGAGGCCGGTTTGTATGCCGAGCGTGGGGATTTCTGCTTCATACCACCCCCCGGTTCCGCTGTTAATCCAACTGGGATAAAGCGGGCCCCATCCGCCGACATTCAGAAGGTCAAGATTGGTTTCCACCTGGTAGAGGCGGCCACCGGCCATCCACCATGCAACCAGGAGGTTGGAGGAAACCGGTGGGGTTACGGAGGCGATTTCAAAGCGCGAAGCAGGGTTGGTAGGGTGTGTGCCGGCAATATACTCGTCATAATCCGAGAAGGTGTCGCCATCGTAATCCGCCGATCCGCCTTGCAGGATATTGGTGTCACCGGTCATGAGGACCTGCCATGCAACCGGCAACCCGTTGGTGGCGACCGGGCCGACGTCCAGGGTGTCCGTTTTAACGTGGGCGCTGATGTTACTGAGGCTGATCCAACCCAGGCTTCCGCCCCAGGCATATCCGCGCATGGATCCGGTTTTCAGGTCGATGCGCGGGGAGTCGGCCGCTTCCTTGTTTGTCCATTCGAAACTGACCCAGCCGGAGGATTCGCACCAGGCAAAGCCCGTCAAATGCCCTTCGCCGTCATGGTTGATCCCGTAATCCGTGGCATCGACATTGCTGTATTGGACACCATTGGTGGGCGTTCCATCCCCGGCATGGATCCATCCGCAGGATGAGCTGTAAATCCAGCCCGAGCAGGAATATTGACCGACCACGACGCCGTTGGTGCTGCTGGTCCGCCAGTTCATCCAGCCGGCGCCGGATGACCACGACCACCGTTGCTGGGTGCTGATGGTTGAACTGGCGGTCAGGCAACTGGTCATGACTGCCAGCAGTCCGGCGATAAGTGGCCAGGGTTTAGGCGGCAACATGGTGTGCCCCGGGGTTATGGGATTTGAAAATTCAGCCATGGATTGGTGTTGGTAATCACGCCGGTGGGTTGCAGTGTGGGGCCGCGAAAGGTCGGGTCCGTGAAACTGAAGGGGATGATGTTGAAACTGGCCGCGTTATGGATGACCAGGTTTCCCGGCGCCGTGGTCTTGATACCGTTGTAATTGCCCGCCACGATATTCTTTTCGATGATGTTATTGCCGCCTTCAGCGGCAATACCGGCGGAGTTCGTCCACAGGATGGGGCTTCTCCCGTTCTCCCCGCAGGTATTATCGATGATTCGGCTCATGCTCTCAACCCGTATGCCGTGGCCCCGGTTACGGGCGGACACGCAGTCGCGGATGGTACAATAGGACGACGCGCGGATGCCGTCAGCCAGGGGAGATTCCGTCGCGGTGCATCCCAGCACCTTGCCATGGTCCTGCACAAAAATACCGGCGCCCTTGTTGTTGCGTGAAACGCAGTTCAGGATCATTCCGAACTTCCAAGCGAAAATCCCGCCGTCAGAGGGGGGTGACGTTACATCCGCGAACAGCCCGTTGCCGTAGGTGGCGCATTGTTCAATCGTGGCGTTTTCGCCGGCGTATATGCCGCCCCATCGGTTGTGCGATGCTTTGACATGGCTGATGACTGTGTCGCGGGCATTGGTCGCGTTGATGCCGAACAAGCCCCAACCGCGGACGATGCCGTTGCGGATGGTGATGTTTTCCGTGTTGGGCGTGATCACGTGGATTCCCGTCAGGCTTGCGCCAACGCCGTTGATGGAGAAACCGCTCAAGTCGAGGTGCACGTCGCTGCAGGCAATGGTGATGCCGGCAACCGAGGTGGTTCCCATGAGATTCTGGGACAGGTAATACGATCCGGGGATGACGATGGCATAGGGCAACATCGCAATCATTTGGCGGGGTTCGACCTGGTCAAGGGATTTCATGAATGCCACCGGTATGCCGCCTGACAAGGCTTCCGCCGGTGGTATCAGGGATCCTGACCCCCAACTTATCGTGGCGGACATGCCGATGGCAAAAACTGCGAGGGGGAGGACGGACGGATATCGATGCTTCATGACCGCAACCTCCGTTGACCAAAAGGCAACC
>Ga0208374_1000184_pt1 | contig 37130 bp, 56 predicted proteins | sample RifOxyC3_FD_184037 | JGI IMG/M metagenome (GOLD analysis project Ga0208374, IMG submission 184037) | Groundwater microbial communities from Rifle, Colorado - Rifle Oxygen_injection C3 (SPAdes) | ecosystem: Environmental > Aquatic > Deep subsurface > Groundwater | place: Rifle, Colorado, USA...
ACATCACAATGGAATGCTGTCCGCCATCAGCGTGGAACGGTGTCCGCGATGACGATGGAATGCTGTCCGGCATCAGCATGGAATCGTGTCCGGCATCGCGTGGAATACGCACCCATTGCCTCGACAAGCCGCTCAATTGCCCACTCCTCGCGCCCGCGCTGGAAATCGTCATCGGTCTTGCTGTCGATCAGGGTGTTGATGACCGCAGCGACCAGCGTGCGCGGCAGAGCCACATCATCCGGCCGACTGCGCGGAATCAGCGGCCCGATACCGCCAGCGCCGACAGCGGCCAGCATTTCTTCGAGCTGCTGGATGCGGGCGCGCAAGCGCTGGGGTGACGACAAGGGCAGGTTTGCCAGCATATCCTCGAGTTCTGTGATTCGGGCGCGCAGGGCCTTGGTGGTGTCGCCGCCCTCATCATGGGCGGCTGCTGAAAATGCGGTCATTGGAATTTCCTGTCTTGATAGCCGCCGTTGAGCGTGGCAGGAAGGCCGCGCGAACGGATGTGGCAATGGGCGTAAAAGAGGGTTGGCCAGTCGTCATGCTGTGACGGGACTGCGGGATCAGTTACTCGGTCGTGCATGCCGCCGTAGGGCCTAGGCTTGAACCCGATCCCCCAGAGGTGCGGGCTCTGCTCGCGCGCGGCGATCACGACCCGGGCAAACACGCTCCTCGTTTTGGGCGCCTGGGCTCTGACGGGATCAGGCTTGGGTTCCTGTGACGCAATGGGCTCAAGGAACTCGAATAGGTCAAGCTGCGCTGTCATCGCAGTCTCTCCAGCAGGCCGGGCACCTCGGTGAATCCGCTGTGCGATGCGGCCCTGGTCATGATTTCCTTGTGCGCGAAGTGCAGTGCATCTGCACGCGAGTCGGCTGATTTGCCCCACTTCCTGCCAACGCGGTAGCAGTAGCCGCCGGTCGGCCCGTGGAAGCTGGTTGAGAAAATCCAGCGAGGCCCGTCGCGCGCAAGTTCGATTTCCAGGCTGACGCGGCGGCCGCGAAGGACGATCAGTTCGTCGATCTCTGCTTTGCTGCACACCGGTCCGTCAGGCTGAACTGGTGCGATGCGCAGGTCAGGTTCCAGGCAGGCAAACAGGTCAAGCTGGGCAGTCATGCTGCCCCTCTGACAACCCACCCCCAAAGCTGCGTGACGCCGCCCGATCTGGAGTTCGGGATGTTCTGCAGCAGCGACCAGCCAGCGCGCTCCAGGACCGCGCGCTGCCGCTCGTTGCTGGCGTCGATCGTGCAGGTCGCCATGTCGTAGCCGAGCGACTGCAGCATCTGCATCTGGTGGCCTTTGAGGCTGTGGCCGTGGCCCTTGCCGCGGTGCTCGCGCTTGATGTGCAGGCTGTGGCAGTGCGCAATCTGGGGCTGGCCGGGCACGCTGTCGATTTCGTAGGCGCCGTGTTCGGTGGCGTAGCGGGTCATGCTGAGCCGCCTTCCTTTGGGGCATGGATGTTGCAGGTCGAGTTTTTTCCGACTGCGAATCCGCCCACCGAGCAGCGCTTGTTCTTTTCCTTGATCCAATCGCCGTAGTATTCAGTATGAATAACGTTTTCGCTCTGGAAATGAGTGCAGTTCGAGCAGGTGTCCGGATTCTTTTTGTAGCCCTGTGCCTGCTTGGCTTCGGATTGCTTGCTCATGCAGCATTACCTTTCTGCTCGAGTTCACCTCCCAACGCCTGCACCAGATAGTCAATCAGCGCCGACAGTTCGCCGGTGGCGATAGCCACATCAGCATCAAAGACGTCACTTTCTGTCGGTCCATCGATCACGATATCCAGGAAGGCGACCTTCTTGAGCTGGGTGCCTTCGGTCAGCACGAAGCTGACGCGGCCGTCCCAGTCGAGCGCCAACTGGGTCGGCAGCTTGCCCTGGCTGATGTGCAGGCGCATTTGCTCGTCGTCGAGGTGGTGGCGGTCGAACTTGACCGTCGCGTTCATCTCGTCGCCACTGTTGAGCTCCACGAAGCGGCCCGCGGCGAAGTGCCCCGGCCAGTCTTCGGGCTTGCCGGACAGCCACTGCGTCATCGCGGCCTGGGGTGCTACCTGGGTATTGAGCAGCGAGAGCTGCAGCCCGGGGAAGCACGTCACCAGCGCGCTGATCAACGTGTCGGCCTTGCCCGAGCTCGAGCAGTCGAGCACCAGGCGGCCGTTGGCCAGATCGAACCAGGCCAGGATGCTCGATTCCTTGGGAAAGGCGTGCGGCAACAGGGCCAGTCGCACCTCGTCCATCAGCTCGCGCGTCTCCTTGCGGCCGGGCTTACGGCCCTCTTGCTCCTGGATCTTGGCGATGCGCTCGTCCATGTGGCGCCCGATGACCGGTGCAGGAACCGACTTGGCTTCGATCTTGAAGCGCAGGATGCGCTGGCCGGCGACGGATTCGACCAGGGCACCGTTCTTCTCGCCGCGCGGCGGGGTCCAGCCGTAGGACTCGGGCTGCGTCGCGCCGCAGGGATGGAAGGGCATCTTGGCCAGGGCGGACTCCATGGCGGCGAGGTCCATCGCCCAGCCCGGGGCGATGCGGTAAATCATGCAGTTCTTGAACATTGGATTGACGAGGTAGGGGCGTGAAAAAGCCCGCATGGGGCGGGCTGGCTTGGGGTTGCAGGAACAGGTCTTTGATGCGACCTAGGGTTACTTGGAAGCCAGGGTGTACCCCTGGCCCTCCTTGGTGATGACACCCTCTGCGGCGAGCCGCTGCAGGTAGCGGCGTACCGTATCGGTCCCGCCGCCGCCCGCCTCACGCAGAGCGCGCACGCTGGGCTTGATCTGGCCGGCGAGTACACCGGCGCGCAGGCGCTGGTAACGGTCTTCGCCGTCCGGTACGGTGGCTTCGACTGGCGTTACTGGCGCTGTTACCGGAGCCGTTACTTCCTCCTGCTTCACTTCGATCACCGAGCATTCCATCGGTGCAGGCGCTGCAGTCATGACCGACAGCGGGACCGCCGCAGCCACTGAGCACCAGGCGCTGAGCGGGTGAACCGCAGGGGGAATTGCTGGCTTCGCGCCACGGGGTAGGGTGGTTCGGTATGGGGCCTGGAACAGTTGCTGACCGGGTGTTACCGGCTTTGGTACAGGTGGCGGTACAGGTGCTTCAATCGCCCGCACCGACTGCACCTCACCCTCATCATCAGGCCGGCGCAGCATCAGCCCGGCGACGCCGAACATCGTCAAGCCGATGGTGCTGACCAACACCGGCATGGCGATGCTGTGGGCCAGCGAAAGCTCAGGCCCCAGCATGCGCGGCAGGGTAGTGCGCTGCTTGGCTTGCAGGTCGGCCAGCTCGCTACGCAGAGGCTCGATGTCTCGCTCCATTGCGTCAGCCTGCCGGATCGCTTGCGTGCCCAGGTGACGCGCCCATGCGTTATCGCTGGCACTTTGGCGTTCGCCGTTGGCCCTCACTCGTGCAGCATCAGCGCGCCTGGTTTCGATCGCCGCGCGCAGGCTGTCGAGTCGCGTAGCTTGGCTGGCAATCGCCGCTTCGGCGTCATGGTTGATCACCATGCGAGTGCCGAAGATGGTTGTGATCTCGAAGACCAGCAGGGTCAGGCCCACCAGGCGTAGCTGGTGGAGCCTGGCAGTCGGCAGCAGCGCGACAAGGAAGAAGGCCATCAGCTCGGTCACGACCATCAGCACGCCGGCCGCGATCAGGATGACGCGAGCCGTGCTGTCGGGCTCGGTCAACTCGAGGCCGCGCACCAGCAGCCAGCCGGCGACCGTGCTGCTCGCCAGGCCAATGGCGGCGCAGGCCAGCGCGATGCTGATCCGCGCCCAGCGGGGCAGAGGGATCGGGTTCATGATCAGCCTTTCATGGGGCAGGGCGTGAAAAAGCCCGCGCGGGGCGGGCTAGGGTTTTGCCGGGCCTTGGCCGGGGCTCAGGCGATCAGGTACTTGTCGAGCTCTCCGGCCGCGATTGCAACCTTGGCCCACTCGGGCTTGCGACCCGGGCCACCAGCCCACAGCTCACCGTTCGGGCCCTGGTACTTGGCCGGCGCCTTGGACTTGCTGGCGGCAGGCCGCTTGGTGGCGAATGCCAGGTCATCCGCAGTCAGGCCATGCTCTCGCAGTTGGGCCTGGATGTTGGCGATGACGCCGTCGCGCTGTTGCTTGCGGACTTGCTCGGCCTGGTCAAGCAGGGAATTGGCTTGCGCGATGAGTTCGGAGTAGGTTTGCATGGTGGCTTCTTGGTGGTGTTGAAAATCAGTAGTCTTCATTCGATTGGGCCGCGTACTCGACATCGTCGTCGTCCATGTCGACCTCGATCTTGGTGCGGCCGACGTACATCGCCATCAAGATTGAGTAGAAGCTGCCGACAATGTCGGGACGGCTGGCCGGCGTGATTTGCTTGCCGTCCAGTCGCAAGGCGTAGACCTCGCCTTCCTTTGTGAAGGCCAGCTGGTGTTCGGCTCGGTACTTGCGGTCTTCGCGGGAGCGGTAGCCGCGGTCGCCCGGGTTCTCATTCTCATCGAGGTAGAGGTGGCCATCGCCGTATTCGCTCATCTCCAGGTAGGCGTAAAAGGCTTCGTTCTGCTCCTTGTGGAAACCGTCGCGCGCTTCCTTGAGCAGATCGCTCAGCTTGATGACCGGTGGCACGTCGGGCATGACGTTCTTGATTGCGCGCTCGAGAGCGACTTGCACCGTGTTGGCATTGCACTCCTGCACCAGCCTGGTGGCAGCCTGGCTGAGGATGTGCTGGAACTTGGCGACGTCGTCGATGCCCAGGCCGTGCGGCATGGCTTCGGTGAGCTGCACAGTCAGCGCCTTGCGGAACTCGCTGCGGAAGCCGGTGGCGTCATCGATCGCCTGGGTGATCGCCTTGGTGATGTGCTGGTCCAGTATGGGCTGCAGCTTCTCGGGCTGCAGGGCGGCGGCAATCGCGCCCTGGATGTCGAGGTCGATGGTGATGTTCATGGCTTGTTGGTGGTGTTAGGTTCGATCCGTGTCCCGTGATTCGACGGCAATCTCTTGCGAGCCGCCCCGTCGTGTCGCGTGCCGGCCCCGTTGATTACGCTGCGCGGGACGGGTCCGGGTGGCCATCACAGGCTTGCTGGCCGGTGGATCAGTCCGGCCTTTGGTGGCAGCTCCCGCTGTGTGTGGTCAGGCGGCGCGCGCCAGCTGCCGGTGCTCAGCCTCGACCACGCCGTTGATGTGCGCCACCAGCGCGGCACAGATCGCCGGGAAGTCGGCCTCGCGGTAGAGCTTGGCGGCCTTCTCCGTTGCTACGGGCGAGAAGCCCAACCCAGCCAGGAAGTCGGCCGTCAGGTTGAAGCCCAGGCGCTCGGTGATCTGCCCGAGCTTGATGGTCGCCCCACTGTCAACCGGCTTGCGCGCCACCGGATAGGTCCGATCGAACTGCTCTTGCGTGACCTTGAGGCCGCCAAACGCGAACGTCTGAGCAGCTGTCCCAGGCTGACCCGCCTTGTGGATCACGTCCTGGGCCGCCAGCTCGGGCTGCGCCGCTTCTGCGGCCTTCTCGATCGCGTCCTGCGCGGCCTCCCGCGCTGCTCGAGCAGCTGCTTCCTGGCGCATGCGCTCGCGCTCGGACTCCATGCGGACTGCTTCCTTGGCTTCGTGGTCCGCAATACGTGCGGCCATGGTGGCCAGCAGGTCCTCGGGGGCCTTGAGCACGATGGCATTCGCATCAGGGAACAGGTGGGCCATGTCAGCGCGTGCCTGCAGCGCCGCCAGGTTGACCTGGATGCGGTCGGCGATCTGGTTGGCTTCGATCTTGGTGCGCGCCAGCTCGTCGGCCACGGCGCCCCGCAGGCTCTCGAGGGTGCGCTTGCTCTTGACGGCACCGCCGAAGTCTGCCGGCACCAGCGGCATCAGCGACTTGCCGATGCGATCGTTCAGGCTGGCGATGTGGGCCTTGAGGGCTGCCATGCCGCCAGCGACGATCTCGCCTCGAATCGCCTCCTTGCGGGCCTTGACCAGCTTGTCGAGCTCCAAGCGAACACGGCGGGCCTCGGCGCTGATGCCATCAATGGTGCGGAACAGGGCGTCGATGCTCTCGGTCTGTGCCAGCGCGTGATCCTTGGCTGCCTTGAGCCGACCCTCGGCATCGCTCAGCCACTTCACGGTCTTCTCGGCATCCGCGAAGTCGCTGTCGCTGTTCAGCGTCCGGTTGATGCCGGAGAACACCGCTAGCGCGTGCTCCCGAAATGCGTCGAGGTTGCTGGCCGTCACCTTGCCGGTGACTTCGATATACAGGGCCGGCAGGTGGTCTGGGGTCTTGCCGATCGGCTTGGGTTCGGCGGCTTTCGCCGGCACGTACTCGGCCAGGTCGACCTCGAACTGCGCCCAGCCTGCGCGGATCTGCTCGGCCAGCACCGGGTTCGATTCGTACCAGCAGTGGCGCTCCTCGATGAGCTGGTCGCATTCATCCCAGCGGCTGGCCATGAACAACACGCGGCCGGTACCAGAAACCATGCACTGCTGTTCCATCTGCACCTGGTACATCAGCGGCAACTCGGCACCCGTGCAGCCGCCTTGCATGGCTTGGCGCAGCTCGTCGTTCAGGCTCTTGTGCTCGAATCCGGTCGACTCGCAGATTGTCAGGCCATCGAATGAGGCCGACAGCCGCCCCAGCGTTCCGACCACGGGGTAGAGGTCGTCGCCGATGATTTTCTCGGCCAGCGGCCGGGCTAGCGCCTCGAAGCGGTGGCCGTCGTCGAAGATGCGCTGGGTGAACGCGTCCACCTCGAGCGGGACTCCGGTGTAGAGCTCGTGCAGCAGCTGGGTGCGGGTCTTGTAGCTGCTGACGCCCATCATGGCCGGCGCGTCGCTGGCATTGAAGTGCTTGGCGCGGTGGGCCAGCCACTCGGGCGAGCCCTGTGTGAGGTTTGTGATGTGCATGATATTCCTTTTGGCGTGAAAAAGCCCGCTCGGCGGCGGGCTGTGTCGGGGTGGAAGATGGCCGGCTTCAGTCCTCGCCGGTCAGCCCCCTCATGAATTCGTCGTGTTCGGGATCTGGCTGCATCACCTCGCCCGTTTCGGGGTCGATGCCTGGCGCACCCCCAGCCTGCTGCGCTTCTTCCGCACGCCCAAGGCCTGCCAGGATCGCTCGCTGCTCGTCGCTGAAGACAGCCTTCGTGCTGAGCATTGCGATCAGATCCTCAGGGGTCTTCTTGCCCGACTCGACGATGGTCCGCCATTCGGGCAGCTTCTCGGCGAAGCGATCGGCGGGGTAGAAGTCCAGGGTAGGGCGGGCCGGCGCGGCCGGCTTGACTGCTGGTTGCGGCGCGCCATCGCCGAGGTCAGCCACATACTTTCCATCCGCCCCCTGGCGCACATCGATGATGTCGTGCAGCTCTTCGGCGGCCGGCAGGCCCATCAGCAGCTCGGGCGCGTAGATGCGGCCAAAGAACGCGGCGCTGCGATAGCGTAGCATCAGGTCGGGCATGGAGCGCCACTTGCTTCCGTTCTTGCCGTACCAGCCCTCAGCGACTGCCATTTCCATCGTGACGGGCGCCGACTCCAGCCGCTCACCGGTGGCCTTCTCCAGGGCCCAGGCTACGCAGCGCGCGTTCTTGATGCGGATGGTGTGCTTGAGCTCCTGCTTGCGGCCATCGACCCACTCAAAAGTGGAGTAGCTGGCATCCATTTCATCCATCCACTCGACATCGAAGCGAAGCGGGGAGAACTTGCCGCAGCCGTTGATCGCCGCGATGATGAACTGGCTCGACCAGCTCGGTCGCCCCTCGATGATGTGCAGGTTCTGCATGATCATCAGCGGGTTGGCATTCATGCGCTGAGCCATGTCGAGGGCCACCACGCAGTTGGAGAGCGCGGCTGGGTTGGCTTCGATCGTCTGGTTTTTGCCGTAGCCCTTCGTCACCATTGCCTGATAGGCGGTCGGAACCATGCTGCTGTTGCTGAACAGCTTGGCGGCGCGCTGCAGGAACTCGAAGCTGGCCAGGTCGCCGAACCCCATAGTGGTCACAGCGGAGGATGCTTGCGTGGATGCCGCCAACTGGCGGGACTGCGCTGGATTGAGTGGTGCGTTCATGTCATTTCCCGGTTGATCTGCGGCGGAATCCGCATTGACCAGGCGCGCAGCCTGGGCGATGGAGACTCAGAGGCGGTGCGTGATGCGCTGCCAGGCCTGCTTGAGGCTGGCGCGCCGGCCGTGTCCGCTGTGGCGGTAGATGCGGTACAGGCCCAGGAAGATGCGCGGCGTATCGGTCATTCGCGCCACGCTGCAGCTTTGAGGGGCTGCCCGGTGCGCTGCTCGGCCGTGAAGGGCTTGAGGTTGGCGGTCTGGACGATGTTCATCTTCTCGGCCGCCCGGGTGCCGCCCCGGCTGCTGTTGTAGGAGCGCATCAGCGACTTGGCGAAGGCAGAAAGCTGGGGCTTGGTCATGCGGCTCCCCCGGTGGCCGCGCGCTCCGCCATCTTCTGGGTGGAGATGGCAGGCGACCACGGCATGTACTTTCCAACGACTTCGGGCGCCTCTTTGTAGGCTGGGCCTTTACCCCAACACAGCGACTTGATGCCGGTCTCAGTGTCAACTTCGATGCGGCAGGAATTCCACATCGCAGCCAGATCAGTCCATCCGTGATTAGCCATCCACTCGCTGCGCACATGGGGCATGAGGCGCGGGTATCCACAACCCTTAGAGCACGCAATGACTTCTGGAAGCGAAATTCCGCCATTAACCGTGAAGCGATTTGCTTTTGCTCCGCATTGCGGGCATGGGTTCAGCTGCTGCTCGCTCATTTCTCACTCCCCAGCAGCGCATACCGGTGCAGCAGCTCGGCCGGCACGGGCTCGATCGCACCCTCCCGGCAGACGTAGTGATCGGTGTCGCGGATCTGCAGCAGCTCGGCGCTGGGACCGCGCAGCAGGTGGCATTTGCGCACCAGGCTGGCAACGTGCTCAGCCTGGGCCTGGGCGTCAGCCAGGTCGGCGGCTTGTGCTGCCTGCACGTCGGCGTCGCTCGGGCCGCTGGCGATGTGCATGACGGCAAACAGCGCGGCGGCGGCGGTGATGCCACCCAGCCAGTTCTTGAAGGTCTGGTTCATGCCGCCTCCCTTGCGCGCAGCATGGCGTCGGCCATTTCGTAGGCATCAATGGCCAGCCCAATGCGCCAGTCAGGGTTGTGAAAAAGCCTAGATCCAGCGGCAGCATCATCCATTGCTGATGAGTAAACCGACGGTAAAACCTTGGCCGCGAAGTAGTCGCGCAGGGTCATGCCATCGCAAAGTGCATGCGCGGTGTAGGTTTGCCCAGGATGGAGCGGGATCGGAAACGCCGGCCCGCCGTTGTTGATGTTGCTCATGCCACTTTCCTTTCGTTGATTCGCGCTTGGCGCCTGGATTCGAGGATTTCGCGCACCGCGTCGGCGGCAACCTCTTTCATCTGCAGGCCATACCTGGAGTCGGTCGCTGCGATCTGTTGCAGCGCTTGAAACATTGCGTCGCGCTCGGCGGTCACGACCGCGAAGGCCTGGACAACTGGCGCGGCTTGGAAGCCGGTGGGGATGGCAGCGAGGCTCATATGCAGGCCCTCTCTTTTTCCATCGCCTTGACCAGCTCGCCGGTAATGCGCTGCCAGTCCTTCTCGGTGGCCGCCTGGACCAGCCAGGGCGCCGGCTTGTCGCTACCCAGCGGCAGGAGCTCGAATTCCAGCTCTTCCGGGTCATCGGGCAGCCAGTCGTCCCAGTGGCCGCGGCGGTTGCAGATGGGCGGCGAGTAGCTTTTCAGGCGGGCCCGGCAGGGCAGGCCGCGCTTGACGGTGGTTCTGATCTCGAGCATGGGCGCTCCAAAAAGAAGCCCGCGCGAGGCGGGCTGGTTATTCATGTGCTGGGTGGCTTCTTCTCGATGGCGACGACTTCGACTTGAAGCCAGCCAGCCCGGGTGGCCAGGTCTGCGCAGACTTGCGCGGCATCAGGAATGGAGTAGGGCTTTGCGCGAACCGGCTTTTTGGTCGCGTTGCGCAACCAGTCCTGCTCGCTGAACGGCTCGGCCTCGCGCTCACCCCCCCTTGCGCTCAGCATCAGATGCCGATCCCGCGCCTTTTGCAGTGCGCCCGGCGGGATGCCTTGGACGCGCCAGCCCTTGTGAAGCGAGTCGGGGACCGCTCGGGTCTTGCGCTCTTTCTGGTGCAGGTCGAGCTTGCAGATGTGCAGTGGCTGGCCTTGGTAGTTGACAAACTGCAGCGTCATTCGTGACTCCAAAAAAATGCCCGCCAGGTGCATGACACGCTGGCGGGCTAACCCCCGTCGCAGAAACGGGGCAGGGAGGATGGTGGTTGGCTAGTGGCTGCGCGCCATGCAAATCAGCAGGCGGCCGATCAGCGCGGCGACAAAGGCATCCTTGTCCGGGCTGGTGCGGTAGGCCTCAAACATGGCGTCTGCCTTGAGACCGTGGTGGCCCAGGCACAGGGCAATGCGCTCATCCTGAATCACAATAGGGTTTTCAACTTGGGGGTTGTTCATGGCGAATTGGGTAATGACACATGACTGCCCGCATTGCGGGGCGAAGAACACCGGCTTTAGTGGCGTCAGCGGGTACGGACTGGGCAACTTTGTGTTTGCACTGCTAGCCAGTTGCAATGCCTGCAATGGCCCTCTTACAGCGGTGGTTGACACCGGTGGGCAGGCCTCTCAAATCCGGGAGTTGAGCGGAGATGTATTGAGGAATTCTCGGCATCGTGTGCTGAATGTGTTCCCCACTCCAAAACCCATCGAGGCGCCGGCCAGCGTCCCGGACAAGGTTGCTCGCTCATTCATCGAAGCAGCCACCGCCCGGCGCGCCAAGCTGTGGAACTCAGCTTGCGCAGCCTACCGCCGCACGATGGAGCTGGGCCTGAAGACCATGAGCCCCGACATCGAGGTCTGGAAGCTTGAAAAACGCATCGACCGGCTTGCTACCGAGCACCGCATCACGCCCGAGCTGCAAGCCTGGGCGCATGAGCTGCGCCTGGACGGCAACGAAGCACTGCATGGCGACGAAGACGCCACCGAGGAGATGACTGAGCAGATGCATCACCTGTGCTGGTTCTTGCTGACCTATCTCTACACGCTGCCCAGCCAGGTTGAGGCCATCAGGGCTCGACGTTCCGGCTTGGAAACCCCAGCACCCTGATCCAAGGCGCTTGGGTTTTGCCCCTCTTGCGAAGGGCTCTTGCCCCAGGTGGTTTCGCTTCGACCGACCACATTGCCGTGACATCTGGTGCGACCTGCCTGGTTGTTGTTTCCGGTGTTTTTTCTCTTGGCTCCGTAGCCTCAACCCCTGTACTTTGTGCCGCCCCTGGTTTGGCGGTGGTCCTGGGGCCTAGAAGGGCGCGAACCTTGACCTGATCGCTCGACTACCGGGTATGCCCTCGTCGCCTTCATCCTTGCCTTGCTGCCGTCTTGCGCTCTTCGCTGCGGCATGGATAAACTTTAGCACAGCTCAATAAAAAACAAAAGCAACGCTAAAATATTTCACATACCGACCCGATCCTGGGCTGTGCGCAGGGTCAGACACCGGCGGCATGGGGCTGGCGGGCAGAGTCGGTAAAATGGAGCACGATGATGCAAATAATGAAGACGCACCGCACCACGCGAGGCCGCCCATGAAGGCGGTCTCCTTGTTTTCGGGCTGCGGTGGCTCGGACGCCGGCGTGATCGCGGCCGGCTTTGATGTGGTGATGGCCAACGACAAGCTGGCCTATGCCAGGGACGTTTATCTGGCCAACCACGCCGCGACCGACTACCGGCTCGGCGATGTGGGCAAGATCGAAACCTTCCCGGATGCCGAGTTGCTGGTGGGTTGCTACCCTTGCCAGGGCTTTAGCCAGGGCGGGGTGCGCGAGGCCTCACGCTCGATCAACACGCTGTACCTGGAGTTCGCCCGAGCGCTCCACGCCATCCGCCCCAAGGCCTTCGTGGTGGAAAACGTCTCTGGCATGGTGCGCAAGAACTTCGCCCACCTGCTGCAGGACCAGTTCAAGGTCTTCACCGACGCCGGCTACCAGGTCAAGGCCCAGGTGCTCAATGCCGCCGATTACGGCGTGGCGCAAGACCGCAAGCGCATCCTGATCGTGGGTGTGCGCAACGACCTGGGGGTCGAGTACCACTTCCCCGCACCGACCCATGGATCTGACCGCGAGCAGCCGCACGTCACAATCCGGGATGCGATCGGCGACCTGCCTGCTTGGCCTGAAGGCGAGTTCTATGCCCGCGAGTTCCACTGGTACTACCTCAGCCGTGATCGCCGCAGGGCGTGGGACGAGGTGTCCAAGACCATCGTGGCAAACCCGCGTCATGTCCCCCTGCACCCCATGAGCCCCAAGCTCGTCAAGCAGGAGCACAACGTCTGGAGCTTCGCGACTGATGCGCCGGCGCGCCGCTTCAGTTACCGTGAGGCGGCCCGCCTGCAAGGCTTTGCGCATGACTTCGTGTTTCCCGACACGCCTGCCGGAAGTCTGGACATGCGCTACAAGGTGATTGGTAACGCCGTGCCGCCACCTTTGTTCGAGGCCGTGGTGCGCGCCTTGCCTGATGTGTGGGGCTGATCCGTTCGGTCAGCTGATCCTGAGTGCCAGGGCTTCATCGATGGCTGGCTTGACCAGCGCGCCATGCTTCATCAATTCATAGGCATCCGCGAGCCTGACCAGGCGCAGTCGATCGATCACAATCGCTGTTGCCATGTCGCGTTTCTCTTGCCAGTCCATTTTCCCATCGCGCTCGTCGGTCAAATCCAGCGGCATGAAGTAATAGGTCGACCAGTCGTGGCCTGTCACCAGTTTCTTGCTTAATTTTGCGGGTGATGCCTCAAGCATCTTGTCTGGCCAACCGTCCACGGTACAGCCACATTGACCCAGCGCAATGGGAATGTGATCTCGCTCATCTCCCAAATCATGCCAGGCGACCAGGTCAAGACCACCGTCACCAACATCGCTGTCTGGAAAGTCTCGTCTTTCCAGGCGCAACTCACCTCGAATGTCTTGGGCTAGAAGCGTCAGTTTGTCGAAAAGTTTTCCCTTGTACCGGGTGCCGTGCGCAGCTCCAAACCGGTGAACCTGAGATTTCCTAGGCATCAGATCCTTGAATACAAGAAACGAGACCTGTTCAAACGAGGCTGTATACGTGTTGCGTCGTTTTTTTGGGCAGTACTTCAGCAGCGAAGACAGCAGCAATTGCAGGTAGAAATAGTGGGTTGCATTTAGATCGATTTTAAGCTTGATTTCTTGCGTGTGATGATCAATATCAAATGGCCAGCTTTCACCGAATATAATCGATCGCCAGCGAAGTTGCCGAAAGCAAGCCGCCGACAAGGCTTCGTCATCATCGGTTTTCTGTAGCCCCGAGTCTGGTTCTTCATGATCTTCCAGACTAAAGATATCTGGATCTATTGGATCATCACCATCTTCCGGTGTTGTGTCTTTGGATTCGCCGATGGCCTCGGCCAGGTTGTCACGCGAGAACCGTTTGTCTGTGTGAGTCAGACAGCGCAGTTCGATGTAGTCGCACCATCGGTAGCGGGCGTAACGAGGCGCGTCAGGCTTCGTGCTGACGTTTTCCAGGATGGGCACTGCTGGCATTTTTGGCGAGGCTGGAACACTGGAGTGACGCCGGCGTGTGCCAGCCACGGCATCGATTACCTTTTTCATCTCACTCGTCATCTGTAATTCGCTTGGCCTGGATTGCATTGCGCAAATCAAATGCCCGCTTGCGTATGGCCTCGGCCACCTCCTCGTCTCCAGTGGCGGGGCGATCCACTTGCGGCATCCAGCCCCAGGCCTCCTGCAACTTGCGTTCGATGGCCTTGAGCGTCAGGCTCAAAGCCTGTGCCGGCCCGCGACTGATCAGGAATGCGGTTTCGAGATTTCCTTCCTCGACCAGTACCGAGATGGCGGCTTTAGATTCGACCACGGCGGCCAGTTGCTTCAGATTGCGAGAGTCACCCAGAACCGGTTTCTGGTTGCCACGTGCGACGAACATCCAGCTCAATAGATTCTTGAGCGCCTCGTCCTTGATGCCTGCTCCTATCATGTCTTGGCGGCCTTCTAGCCCAAGGTAGTCGGCAATGTTGCTGTAGCTGATGGCAGTGCTCAACACGGAAAAATCAATCTCCTGCGGATTGAGTCCTGGTACGCCGTAGAAGTTTTCCGCCTCGGCCCGGTCGTACAGGTTCAAGGCGGTCAGCATCTGTGCCACGTAGTCGCTGCGGCTGCCAATTTCACGGGCCAGTGCTGAGGTTTGTTGTCGGGGATCTAATCCGGCGTAAAAGCGGTCGCGCAGTTTCTTGATGTAGCGGGCCTTTTGCAGGCTGCTCCAGCTCTTGATGCCAGTGATGTGACGAAAACCGAGGTAGCGCAGGATGGCATCCTCGTTGTCGAAAATCAGGCAGGGAACCTCTTCGGGTTTGTGGCGAGCCTGCTCACAGGCTTCTTCAACTGAGTTTCTCCCAGCAGGCACCGGCACCAAGCCGTTCAGAAGCTTGAGGGCTGCCAACCGGCGATTGCCCTCGATCACATGGTAGCGATTGGTTGCCGCAACCTTCACCACGAGCAGGGGCTCTCCAGGAAAATATCCCTGGTCGGCAATCGAGTTCAGTACCTCCAGCAGGCGCTCATCTCGAATGAAGCGCTCGATCAAGTCTTCTTCTGGACCCCCAGCTACTTCTAGTGAAAACCGTGGGTTATGCGGGTCAAAGTCAAGTTGGAGCACGGGTATCGACTCGCGCTCGGGCTGGGATTTTTGTTCGATGTTGTCCATGTTCGTTCTTCTTGCCGGTTTGTCATCCCTTGCGCAGCGACCACCAGGCCAGCACCTTGCCGCAGATGGTGATGGTGTCGCCTTCCTTGGCCAGATCGTAGCGCTCCTCGTCGGGGAACTCGACCTGGTTCTCGCTGCGCAGGATCAGCGTGCCGTTGGCCAGGATCAGCGCCTTCTTCAGCAGAAGCCGACCGGCCACGTCGACCACATAGATGCCTGGCGCATCGATCGCGCGCTGCGCCACGTCCACGAACACCAGGTCGCGGTGGTTGATCGCCGGCCACATGCTGCGGCCCTTGGCGGTCAGCATCTTGATGCGCTGGGCATCCACGCTGCCCACTTCCTCGCGCACCCAGCGCTCAAGCACGTCCAGGTGCTGCACCACTTGCTCCAGCTCATCCACGACGGCGCCGTGCCCCATGGACGGCTGGGCCGACAGGTGCTCCAGGCGGATGTAACCCTCAGGCGGTCCGGTCAGTTCGACTGACGCAGGCACCACGGCATTGCTGGCTTCAGACGTCGGCATGGTGGCAGGCAGCTTGACTGCCAAGCTAGGACTGATTTCCTCAATCGAGCAGCCGAAGCCTTGCATGTAGGCAGAGGCATGCTCAAGCCCAATCGGACGGTGGCCAGAAATGTGCTGGCTGATCATCGATGGCCCCCCGGGCACTTTGTAGCGCCTAGCAAATTCGGCCTTGCTGATCCCGGTTTCTTCTTTGAGCTTCTTGAATTTGGCAGCGAGGTTGGCGCCCTCGCGTTGTGCCTGCGTTATGTCTTGCATATAGCAATGCTATAGATTTTGGGTTTTAGCATGGCTTGAATAATCGTTAAGCTATGCTAAAGTATTACTCATGAACCTCAAGACCTACCTGACCAAGAGCAAGCAGGTGGACCTCGCGCGGAAGCTGGGCGTCACCCAGGGCGCGGTCCATCAGTGGGCTGTCGGCCTGTCGCGACCGTCCGCCGAGCGCAGCATCCAGATCGAGAAGGCCACCGCCGGCGCGGTGAGCTGCGAAGAGCTGCGCCCCGACGTGGACTGGGCCTACTTGCGCGGCACAGCCCGCAAGCCCCGCCGAGCTGCCGCCCCAGCGGCTGTGGAGGCGAGCCATGCGTGAGACGACCACGACGTATTCCCTGCCCCTGACCGAGCGCGAGAAAACAGCCATCCAGAAGGCGCTAGCCGCCCTGGACGGCCTGACGCTGATCGAAGCCTTTCGTGTGGCCCTGGACCTCCAGCACCACGTCGAAGACCAGCGTAGAGCCCTCTGGAAGAAGGTGGTTGAGCCGACGCAGTTCAGCGCGGCAGATGCCGTCCAAGAGCTCTGAGCTTTTTGTCCAGCTGCGCCATGTGTTCTTCGAGAGAGTTCGGAAATTCGTACGGATCGGTCCTGTCCTGGTCCGCGATGTTGAGCCGCTGCTTGATCTCCTGCATCTCGATGAAGTTGAGGATCAGCAGCTGCTTGAGCTCGGCCAGTTCGTTGTTGTTTTGCATGTCCGCCCTCCTTGGGCTTGATGGGTGTGTAGGAGCTTCCATCGTAAGCCAGGGTAGGGCGGGCCCCCGGATAAGGGAGGAGAGCCATGAGTGAGTTGACCCGAGAGCAGGCCGGCTCGGTGCTTGACGCCTTGCATCTGGCCAAGACCGAGTTCCTTTTCCACAGCGGCTGTATCGCAACGGACAGGCCCGACCTGCCGCTGTCGCCAGAGACGAGCTGGACTGTGGACTTCTCGCGCGTGCTCGAGGTTATCGATGCCGCTGTCGCGATGTTGGGCGACGGCCCAGGCCGTACTGGTCCCGGATGTACGCGTTGTAGTAAGTGCCTGCCGAGCGAGCCAATTGCAGACCCTGCCAGATGTGAGGTGGCACCCCTGGGTAGTCGTAGCCCTGAGGGTTCCTCGTGAACCAGATGGTCAGCGTTTGCGTCTGCGACTCGTATGCCGCGTGGTCGATCGCGGACGAGTTGAAGTTGCGGAATTCCATTTTTGGGTGGCCCTTTCCGATTGATGGTCAGTGTGAGAACTCCCATCGTACCGGACCGGGTCGACCCACCCCCTTTTAACCCACCCCTGAGGACCAAACCATGTTCGATACCCCCATGTTTGCCCGCGCCACCGTGTCGGGCACCAAGCGGTCGTCGCGCGTCGAAACGCGAGTCACCGACGAGACCAAGTTCGAGCTCGCGCGCAAATGTCACGAGCTCGGCATGACCGAGTCCCAGTTCCTGGAGCGGCTGGTCGAAGTGAGTTTGTACGGCGCAGAGCATGTGCTCAGTGTCGAGCGAGAGCGTACTGCAAGGGTGTGCGGTTTGTCGGAGCTTTTCCCGCAAAAGTAACCAGAAACGTCCGCAGCCATGCGGGCAAAAGAAAACCCCGCTTCAACGGTGCGCTAACACCTCGGCGGGGTTCCAAAAACGAAAGTGATTATGCACCCCTTCATCCAGATGATCAAGCCCTCCCAGGAGGCTGCAGCATGAGCCGCAAGACAACCAGGCGCCGCAGGACTGCGCCGACCAATCCGATTGCGCTCGCGCTGCACAAGGCCACCGGCTTCACAAGCCTCGAGCTCTCGCGCATCGAGGCGCAGCTGCGCGACCACTTCGGCGCACTGCGCAGCGGTGGCGGCACGCGCTACCACTTCGCTGGCGTTTGCACCGCCTGCGAACTCGGCCTGGCCATCGAGAGCCGCGGCATCGTGCGCGGCCTGCGTGACCAGTTCCAGGCGGCCGAGCGCCTGCTGCTCGAGCTCAAGGGTAAGGCTGAAATCGGGGGGGGGTGGATCAATCCGATCCTGACCGGACCTCAGCTGTCACAGCTCGACGAGCTGATCGACCTGCATCTCTTCCAGCTCAAGCAGCTGTCCTACGGCGAGTACCAGGCCGCCTGGCAGCTGATGGTTGGCCGGGTGACGAGCTCGGGCGGCGATTTGATTCGTGAGGGAGTGACGGCATGAGCAGCCCCCTTCTGATCAACGAGCCACCGCTGCAGGTCCTGCCGTCGCTGGCGAAGGCTATCGGCCTGCAAGAGGCCATCGTGCTGCAGCAGTTCAACTACTGGCTCGGCGCTTCGACCAATGTTCACGACGGCAGGCGCTGGATCTACAACACCTACGAGGACTGGGTGAAGCAGTTCCCGTTTTGGTCTGCCGAGGCGATCCGCAAGATCGTCAAATCCCTGCGCGACAAGGGCGTGATCCTGACCCGCAAGCAGTCGGAAAGCTCGTGGAACAAGACCAACTTCTACACGATCGACTACGAGCAGCTGGACCGCCTGACGGTGCCAGTTCTCCATGCGGCGGAATTTACCGCATCGACCGGAAAATCCTCCGGATCGACCGGAGAAATTTACCGCATGGAAGCGGCGAAATCTACCGCATCGAAGCGGCGGGATTTACCGCATGTCTATACAGAGACTACACAAGAGACTACACAGGAGATTATTCCCGAAGCGCCTTCGGCACCGGCTGCGCCGGCACCTTCGGACGCTCCGGCCGTAGTCGTCTTTCCTGCTGAACCTGCTGCGGCCAAACCGGCCCGCACTCGCAAGTCCAAGAAGGCTGACACCGTCCCTGCTGACGAAACCGAGCTGCAGGCAGCCTGCCGGGCAACCTGGAGCGCCTACAGCACCGCCTACGACACCCGCTACGGCGCGCTGCCGGTGCGTAACGCCAAGGTGAACGCGGCCGTCAAAGGGATCGTCCAGCGCCTGGGCGCCGATGAGGCCCCGGCTGTCGCCGCCTTCTTCGTCGGCAACGTCAATGACGCCTTCGTGGTGCGCGCCTGCCACGACATCGGCCTGCTGCTCAAGTCTGCCGAGGGCTACCGCACCCAGTGGGCCACCGGCACGGCCGTCACCCAGACCCGGGCCCGTCAGGCCGACCAATCCGCCGCCAACTACGACGCTGCCGCTGAGGCCCTGGCGCTTGTGCGTGCTCGCCGTGCCGACCGGGCTGCCCAGGCTCAACAGGAGGGGAGCTGACCATGCTGAACGACCACGACATCGAGTGGCTGATCGGGCAGATCATCGGCACGGCCGAGCTGCTGGGCCACGACATCAAGCCCACGGCTGCCGCCATGCTGGCCGACGACCTGAGCAGCTATCCGCGCCAGGTGCTGGCCGCGGCACTGTCTCGCGTGCGCACCGAGCACTCTGGCCGCTTGACGCCCAAGGTCATCATCGATCGCATCGACGAGGCCATGGGCCGCCCATCGGCCAATGAGGCCTGGTCGATCGCCATCACCGCGCTGGACGAGCGCAAGACCGTCGTTTGGACCAGCGAGATGTCGCAGGCCTGGGGTGTGGCTCATCCGATTGCCCAGCAGGGCGACATCGTCGGCGCCCGTATGGCCTTCATCGGTGCCTACGAGCGCCTGGTGCGCACCGCCCGAGATGAGCGCCGCCTGCCCGAGGTGACCGTTTCGCTGGGGGCGGATGCATCCGACCGGGCGCTTGCAGTCGAGAGGGCCGTCCAGCTGGGCTACATGCCCGCCGCGGTTGCGCAGCAATACCAGCAGCACCTGCCGGCGCCCGAGGCCTTCAGTCCCGGCTTCAACCCTGTGGCCATGTTGATGGGGCGTATCGAGGTCACCAAGGATGCGCCGCCCGAGGTCAAGGCCAAGCTTCGGCAGATGCGCGACGAGATGGCTTCTTCCGGTCAGCGCCGTCAAGCCGAGCGCGCGCGCCAAGTGGCAGCCGATGCTGCTGAGTTGGCCGCCCGTAAGGCCGAGATTCAGCGCCGCGTTGACGGTTACATCAACTCGCAGGGGGTAGCTTGAAATGGACCGAGACCATGGAGCGCATCGCAGCGCACTACACAGCCATGGCCATGCAGCCGGGCTGCTGGCAGTACGCCCAGGCCCGAGTGGCCGAGCTCGAGCAGGAGCGGGGCGGCCACTGGCTGGGCCTGCGGGCCGAGGTGGGGCGGCGGATCAAAGCGGCGGGCTTCCGGCCGGCAGCCAGCGACCTGGCGCCATTCGAGCGCGCGGCCGAGCCATTGCCGCAACGACGGCGCATGCATGGGGGATGACGACATGAACATCATCATGGGCATCGACCCGGGCGCCAATACAGGCATCGCCATCTACCAGGCCGGTAAGCTGGCCGAGCTGCAGACCGTTGAGCCGCACCAGCTGGTCGAGGTGATCGAGACGGTTATGCCCGGTCGCGTCGTCTTCGAGGACAGCCGCCTGATCAGCCCGACCTGGAAGCGCGGCGTCAGCAATGCGGCCCAGCTCAAGATTGCCAGGGATGTCGGCCAGATTGACGCCTGGTGCCGCCTCATCGTCGCGACCTGCGCGCGCCTGGGTATCCCCGCCCACGGCATCAGTCCAAAGCACAAGGGTGCCAAGCTCGACGCCCGACAGTTTACGGCGCTGACGGGATGGGCTGGCCGCAGCAACGAACACTCGCGTGATGCCGCATGCGTGGCCTGGCAGTTTAGGGGTGCCCGTGCCTGAGTCGCTGACCATCGAGCTTTTCAATCGCCAGCAGGCATGGGTTGCCATCAAGGCGCAGCTGTTCCCATTCCTGGCGACTGTGCTGCAGTCGGGCGGTCGCTGGGTGCTGACCGTCAGCCGGCGCAAGCGCACCAAGGCGCAGAACCGCCGCTACTGGGGCAATGGCGTGCTCAAGCAGATTGCCGAGCAGGCCATCGTGGGCGGAAAGCTCTACGGCGCCGAGGTCTGGCATGAGCAGATGAAACGCATGTTCATCGGCGTCGAGGAGCTTCCTTGCGGCCAGGTTGTCGGCATGAGCTCAACCAAGCTGACGACCGCCGAGTTCTGCAGCTTCTGCGATCAGGTCGAGGCATACGCCGCGACCGAGCTCGGTGTCACCTTCTATGACCTGCAGGAGCACGCATGAAAAGCAGAAGCGAGATTGAAGTAAGCGAAGTCTGGAAGCCAGTTGTCGACTACGAAGGGCTCTACGAGGTCAGCAACCTTGGCAGGGTCAGGTCGTTGTCAAGAGCATGGAAGTCACGATATGCCGTGAACACATTTCCGGGTCGTGTTCTTGCGCAGGCAGTCAAGAGAAATGGCTATCGGGTAGTAAGTCTTTCCAGCCAAAACAAGCAAAAGCAGTTTTTGGTCCATCGAATAGTTCTTGAGGCTTTCGTCTTCATCCAGCCGGATGGCATGGAGGCGTGCCATGCCAATGGCGACAGGGGCGACAACAGAGCATCGAACCTGAGATGGGATACCCGCAGCGGAAACCACCAAGACAAGCATCTTCATGGAACTGCTCAGGTTGGAGAAAAAGCCAACAACGTCAAGCTGACCGACCGGATTGTTGCCGAGATACGCCGAAGGAAGCTGACGCCATCGCAGGCCATGCGGGAGTTCGGACTGAGCAAGACAAACGCAGCGCGAATCGTCAATGGAGTTACCTGGAGGCACATCAGTGCGTAGCAAAAACAAAAGCCCAATGACGAAGGCGGAGCGCGAGTGGGTGCAGCGCGTGGCTCAGCTTCCGTGTGTTGTCTGTGGCTCCGAGGGCGGGTCTGAGGTCCACGAGCCCGAGCAGGGGCTCTGGTTCGCATCCATTCCGCTGTGCCCGGACTGTCATCGAGGGCCGCAAGGCTGGCATGGCACCCGGCTGCGCTGGACTCTGCGCCGCATTAGCGAGCTGCAGGCCATCAACAAGACCATCCAGCAGCTCAACGCCGCCTGAGTAGCTCATGCATCAGCTCGCCCTCGACCTATTCCCCGCCGCCCTGACAGCGATCAGGCGGTACACCGACGATGAGGATCGGGTGCTCACGGTCAAGGTGCAGGCGGGCAACGAAAAGCTGGCCAAGCCAGGCCCTGCCAGCGTGTTTGATCTCGCGGTGATGCAAGTGCGGTCCGTGAGGCTGGCGAGCGAGCAGCGCAGGCGCCACAGTCGCGTGATCGAGAAAGAGGGCGGGCGGCGCGTCCGCATCATGGTGGACGAGCGCGAGACGCCGGAGTGGCAGGAGCGCGAGTTCCAGAGGCGGGCGCGCCAGGTGGTGCCAAGGCCGCCGAAGGCAGTAGAGACGAAGGGCGAGAAATTGAAGCAGATGATCGGAGGGAAGTGATGGCTAGACCGTCGAAGTTGAGCCCGGAGCAGTGGCTGGAAGTCGAGCGGCGGGTGATCGATGGCGAGTCCATTCGATCGCTTGCCAGGGAGTTCTGCGTCAGCGAGGGGGCAATCAGGCAGCGCGTATCTACGCAAACTACGCGCGTCAAAAACGTGGCGCAAAAACTCGCCGAGGCCCAGACCGCGCTGGCCGAGCTGCCCATCCGCCAGCAGTACACCGCCATTTCCCTGGCCGACAAGCTGCGCAACATCTCCGACAACCTGGCTGCAGCCGCCCAGTACGGCGCCCAGACAGCGCACCGCCTGAGCGCGCTGGCCAACTCCGAGGTGGCCAAGGTCGACGACGCCGACCCACTGAAGTCGGTCGATAGCCTGAAGGGCGTCGCCGCGCTGACGAAGCTGGCGAACGACTCGGCCGGGATCGCGCTGAATCTGATGGCCGCGAACAAGGAGCAGATCAAGGCGATCAACGACGAGCCGCCGCGCCGCCGCCTCATCGACCCGAGCAAGCTGTCCGATCAGGCACTCGAGGAGTTGCTGGGGGCTCGAGAGATCGATGCTTGACTTGCTTGCGGATGAGGATCTGCTCGAGGCCGAGCGTGAGCTGTGCCGCCGCGGCCTGTCGCGGTTCATCCGTCGCGCCTGGAGTGTGCTGGAGCCCGGGCAGCGTTACACCCACGGCTGGCACATGGACGCCATTGCTGATCACCTGGAGGCCGTGACGCGCGGTGAGATCACGCGGCTGCTGATCAACATCCCGCCCGGCACCATGAAATCCATGAGCGTGTCGGTGTTCTGGCCGGCATGGGAGTGGGGGCCAAAGGGCAAGCCCAGCGTTCGCTTCATCGGAGCCAGTCACGAGGAGGGTCTGGCCACGCGCGACAACATGAAGGCGCGCCGCCTGATCACTTCCGAGTGGTACCAGCGCCTGTGGCCCACGCCGCTGACGGGTGACCAGAACCAGAAAACCTACTTCGAGAACACCAGCACCGGCTGGCGTCAGTCCTGCCCGGTGGGCTCGATGACCGGCCGACGTGGCGACCGTGTGGTCTGGGACGACCCGCACAGCGTCGAGGATGCCCACTCGCCAAAAAACCTCGAGTCGGCCAACCGGGTGTTTCGCGAGACGCTGCCAACCCGCCTGAACAACCCCGACAGCAGCGCCATCATCATCGTGATGCAGCGCCTGCACGAGCGCGACGTGTCCGGGCAGATCGTGGCCGGCGACCTGGGGTATGAACACCTGTGCCTGCCCATGGAGTACGAGGGGCCGCGCAAGGCCACCAGCATCGGCTTCACCGACCCGCGCACCACGCCGGGCGAGCTGCTGTTCCCGGCGAGGTTCCCGCGAGAGGTGGTCGAGCGCGACAAGAAGATCATGGGCGACTACGCCGTCGCCGGCCAGCTCCAGCAGCGGCCCGCGCCGGCCAAGGGCGGCGTCATCAAGACCGATCAGTTCAAGGTCGTGGATGCCATCCCGGCCGGAGTCGAGAATTGGCGACGTGGCTGGGACCTGGGGGCAACGCTCGGCGGCGACTACACGGCAGGCGCCAAGATTGGTGCACTGGCCGATGGCCGCTACATCATCGCTGACGTCGCCCGGGATCAGCTCGAGACCCACGACCGCGACCAACTCATCAAGAATGCTGCTGACCGTGATGGCCGAGGCGCCGTGACTCAGGACATCCCGCAAGACCCCGGCCAGGCCGGCAAAGGCCAGGTATCCTCCTTCGCGAAGCTGTTGGCCGGGCATGCGCTGCATTTCAGCCCGGAGACGGGCGACAAGGTGACGCGCGCGACTCCATTTGCATCCCAGGTCAACGCCGGCAACGTGCTGCTGCTGCGCGGTGCTTGGAACCAGGCATTCATCGACGAGTGCAAGACTTTCCCGGGCGGCGCCTATGACGACCAGGTCGACGCGGCAGGCCGGGCCTTCAACGGGCTGCTGAGTCCGTCTGTCGGCATCTTCACATGATGACCGCCTCCCTAGCATGGGGCGCATGGAATTCGTCACCAACACCTACGAAATAGCCCGCGCCCGTGAGGCTATGGTCGCCGGGCTCGGATCGCTCGATGTCAAGCGGCCGACGGCCTGGGCCCAGTACGGCTACCCCACCAACGTCACGTTTGCCGACATGCTGCAGGCCTACGAGCGCGGCGGCCCAGCTCAGGGCGCGGTGCACCGGCTGCTCGACAAGTGCTGGCAAGAGCTCCCGCGCATCAAGTGCCCGGACAGCGACGAGGAGACGCCATGGGAGAAGAAGGTCGCCGCCGTCCTGCGCAGCGTCAACGCCTGGGCCAAGCTGCGTGACCTTGACCGCAGGAATATGGTTGGGCGCTACGCTGCGTTGATCTACCGGGTGGCCGATGACAAGGCCCTGCGCGAGCCGCTGGATCGGGCCTCCCGCCTGGTCGACCTGGTTCCGGTCTACGAGGACCAGATCAAGGTCACGCAGTGGGAGAGCGACGCGAACAGCCAGCTCTACGGTCAGCCGCTGATATTCCAGTTCCAGTCGCGCCGGATGGCGCTTGGAGACGACCAGGGCCAGCCTATCGAGTGGGCCGACGTGCACCACAGTCGGGTGCAGATCCTGGCCGAGGGCAGCGTGGGTCATATGTTCGACGGCGTGCCGCTGTTGAAGGCGGGCTACAACAGCCTAGTTGACCTCGAGAAGATCAGCGGCGGCTCTGGCGAGTCCTTCTTGAAGAACAGCGCCCGCACGCTGGTGTTCCAGTACGACAAGAACGCCGCGGTGCAGGCCATTGGCACCAACGACGAGACGGTGAGTGTCAGGGCGGCCCACGAGGAGCAGGCGAGGGCGCTCAACCGCAACCAGGATGCCAGCATCGTGATGCAGGGCGGCACGGCCAGCACGCTGCAGACGACCACGCATGACCCAAAGCCATCGTTCGAGGTGGCGGCGAACCTGTTCAGCGCATCGGTGCGCATCCCCTATACCGTGCTGTTCGGCCAGCAGACGGGCAGGCTGGCCAGCGACGAGGACAAGGCCGACTTCGCCGCGCGCGCCAAGGCACGGCAGGCCAACGAGCTGACGCCCATGCTGGAGCAGTTCGTCAAGCGCATGCAGGCCGCAGGCGTGATCGAGGCGGGCGAGTTCGAGGTGGAATGGCCAGATGTTGCGGCACCGTCAGAGCGCGAAAAGGTCGAGCTACTCAAGGCCTACACGGCAGCCATGCGCGAGGCTTTCGGGGCTGGCATCCAAGGGCTGTTCGAGCCTGATGAGCTGCGGCGCGTCGTGGGGTTTGAGCCGCTGCAGGATGTGGGCATGCCGACCGAAGGCGGTGATCCGACCGTAGCCTGATGGTTAACCCCATCATCCCCGGCACCCCAGCCGACCGCACCGGAACGCTCGGCATCCTGCGCCGTGCAGTGCGCGAGATCAACCGCCGATGGGCCGGACTTCAGGCCGATGTGCTGGCCATCTTCGAGGTCATCCCGGTCTATGCGATCAACGCGGGTGAGAGCATCGACATGTTCCGCTATGGCTTGCCGCCCGAGCAGATGGCCCGCCTGTCTGCCGAGCTGCAAGCCGCCGTCGAGCGCTGGATTGCCGATGGGCGCGACCCAGCCAATCTGTTCTGGTGGTCGCAGTACGTGAGCGAGTCGGCGCAGCTGGGCACCGTGCAGTCGGCCGCGAACCTCGCCAACCTGTCGCCAGCCTACGCCGCCGCACGCAGCATTGAAGCCGTGATCTACAGCGAGCCCTACGTTCAGCGCCTGGCTATGGCTCAAATCAAGTCCTACGAGCACTGGAACGGCCTGGCCGCGCAGCAGAAGTCCGAGCTGGCCCAGATCATCGGGCGCGCCGTGACGGACGGCAAGAACCCGAAAGCGGTAGCGGGCGAGATTGCTGCTCGCCTCGATGTCAGCCGCAGCAAGGCCAAGCAGTACGCGCAGACCGACATCACCGACACGTTGCGCCAGGCGCGCTGGGCAGAGTCGGAGCAGGCGCAGCAGGATTTCGGGCTCAAGCTCGGGCTACTGTGGACTTCGGCGCTGCTGAGGACGACCAGGCCTTGGCACGCATCGCGGCATGGCAAGATCTTCACGGCGCTGCAGGTGCGCGAGTTCTACGGCAGGGGCGGGGAAAAGTACAACTGTCACTGTTCCACCACCGAGGCACTGCTCGACGCCGACGGCAAGCCGATCCTGACGACCAAGTTGCGCGCCAAGATGGCCGACGAGAAGGTCCAGTGGGACGCTGACAACCCGGCGTGATGCCTCCCTAGCATGGGATGCATGAAAAAGCAGCGCATCCACATCCTGAGCGCCGTGAACGCGGCCAACGTCAGCAAAGCTGGCGGCACCTACACGATCCGCGATGTTGTCGGCGCGGTCGATCAGATCGTCATGAACGGCATGCTGTACCCGGGCGACCAGCTCGCGGCGGGGGCTGCCACCCTCGAAGGCAAGCCGGCGCCGGCAGGCCACCCGAAGAACAGCCAAGGGCAGTTCATCAGTGCCCTGAACGGCGAGGCTTTGGCCTCTGCCTGGGTCGGCTCCTACTGCCGCAACGCGCGCCACGAAGGCGGCCGTACCCTGGTTGATGTGGTGGTCAACGAGGCTCAGGCCCGCGCGCACCCCGAGGGCGCCAAGCTGGTCGAGCGCCTGGATGCCGCCATCGCTGGCACCAATGCCGAGCCGATCCATGTCTCGACCGGTCTGATGGCCAATGCCATCAACGCCAGCGGCGAGAGCCTGGGCAAGAAGTACAGCCGCATCGCGACCGACCTGCAGTATGACCATCTGGCGATCTTGCTCAACGAGAGCGGCGCCGGCACGCCGGCAGATGGCGTCGGCATGTTCCTGAACGCTGCAGGCGAGCCCGAGCAGGTCGAGCAAGTCGTCATCAACACCGAGCCCGAGGACCGGCGCACGCGCGGCCTGCTGGGCTGGATCAAGCGCCTGATCGGCAACAGCGACAGCTACGACCTGTCGTTCGACCAGATTCACGAGGGCCTGCGCAAGCTGATTCCGTCCGACACCTGGATTCGCGAGGTCTACACGAAGTCGGTGATCTGGGTCGACAACGACAACCGCTACTGGCGCCAGGATTACCACGTTTCCTCGGATGGCGTCTCCCTAGCATTACTCGGTGAGCCTGTCGAGGTTGTTCGGCAGGTGAAGTACGAACCCATCGAAACGCAAGGAGCCGACCCGATGAAAGAGCAGATTCTCGCCGCGCTGAACGCTGCCGGCATTTCCGTGGCGGGGCTGGATGATTCCCAGCTGCTCGCCACCTACAGCTCCCTGGCCGCCAAGCCGGCGCAAGATGCGCTGACCGCTGCGAACTCCAAGCTGGCACAGCTCGAGGCCAATGCGCAAGCCGCTGACGCTGCAGAGCTGGACAAGCTGGCTGCTCAGATGACCGTCAATTCGGTGCTGACGGTCGATGACCTCAAGGCGCTGGGTCTGAAGCGCCTGCGCGAGATCCAGGCCAACGCCAAGGGCGCCGCCCCTGTGCTGACTGGCAACAGCCAGCAAACCAAGGCCGACGACTTCGCCGGCTACACCCTCAACGCCCACATGGAAGGAGCCAAGTAATGGCAAACCGCGTTTTCCGAGGCCCGGCCAAGCGCGAGCCGCGCACCATCTCCGATCGTATCGTCAGCGGCGCGCTGCTGCCGTGCACTGGCGTCGTCGTGGGTGCTACCCAGTTCACCCAGGCCACGGCCGTCAGCGGCGGCCGCCTGGCACTGCTGTGCAACCGCGACTTCTACGAGCAGTCGCTGACCGATGCCTATGTCTCGGGCGACACCGGCGTTGCGCTGCGCCTGGAGCCCGAGCTCGAGGTGCAGTGGGCGATGGCTGCAGGCACCTACACCACCGGCCAGGAGCTGACCGTGGGCGCGTCCGGTCGACTGCAGGCTGCTGCTGCGGGCTCCATCGTCGTTGCCTACTTCGACCAGGTCGGCGCCGCCCTCACGGCGGGCCAGCTGGCCGATGTCGTGATCGCCAACTACTACACCAAGGCATAAGGACACCCCATGCTGCTGAAATTCACCGATGAGCAAAACGGCTTCATCCTCAACGAGCGCCGCAACTTCAACGCCTCGCAAGAAGCCCTCGCGCAGCGCCTGCCGCAAGCCGGCCTGCTGATCGGCAACGCCTCCCCGCTGCCGCGCGAGGTCTGGGGTCGCTGGGACCAGGAAGCAGTGCAGCTCAACCGCTCGCGCCTGGCCGTGTTCAACGAGTTCGTTGACCTGTCCGAGCCGGTACCCATCGGCGTGCTGGTCAGCCACTTCGCCCAGGTCGGCGATTCCGGAGCCGTCTCTGTCACGATGGACGGCCGCGAGGATGGCAAGACCGACGCGCCCGAGATCAACTACATCGGCACCCCGGTCCCGATCATCAAGAGCCCCTTCAGCTTCGGCTGGCGTCAGATCGAAGCCATGCGCCGCTCGGGCTCCAACACGCTCGAGAGCGCCGCCAGCGCCAACGCGCAGCGCAAGGTCGCCGAGAAGATGGAAGACCTGATGCTCAACGGCGACTCCAAGGTCGTCGTGGCGGGCGCGCAACCTGCCGCAGCGCAACACCGGCACCCACGCGCTCGACCTCAACGGGGCGACCGGCGCCAACTGGCTGGCGGCCGTCACCGCAGCGATGCAAAAGCTGATCGGCGACAGCTTCTTCGACCCTGTGACCATCTTCCTGAACTACGCCGACTGGTTCTTTGCCAGCACGAACGAGTTCGCGGCCGGCTACCCCAAGACCATCTTGCAGCGCCTGATGGAGATCCCCGGCATCGCCAAGATCGTCCCGGCTTCGTCCGTGCCGGCCAACGAGGTGATCGGCGTGGTCAAGCGCCGCGATGTTGTCAAGCTGCTCAACGGCATGCCGATGGTCACGCGACCGAAGACCCGCCTCGACCCCGAGGACGACTACAAGTTCGACGTGCTCGCCGCCGTCGCCCCGCAACTGCAGCACGACGCCAGCGGCAACTGCGGCATCGTCCAACTTACCAAGGCCTGATCATGAAGCTGACCATCACGCATCTCAAGGCCGCATGGCCTGCCGGCACCGTGGTCGGCGACGTGATCGAGCTCGCCAGCGTGCCCGCCTGGGCCGTTGGCAAGTGCGCTCCCGCTGGCGATGATGCCAAAGTGACTGCCGGCGTCCTGCTGGCTGAAGACGGTGGCGACACTGCGACCGGCGACGGCACTGGCGAAGCGTTGCCGCCGATCAAGACCGCCCGCACCAAGGCCGCAAAATGATCACAAGCGCGCAGGCTACACAGTACCTCGATCAGATGCTGGGCGTCGGTGCGCCGGCGTTCTTGATCGAGGCAGCCATTTTCGACGTTGAAGATCGAGAGCAGGCGCTTGACGATGCTGGCTATTCGGAATCTGCAATCGTGCGAATCCAGTGCATGACGGTCGCCATTCTTGTGGCCGCCGGCGACCCCAAGCGCACCAGCTCGCAAGGCGCTGCCTCCGGGGCGTCGCGCAGCTTTCGCTTCAAGGATGGCGATCTATCTGCGCTCCGTCGATCGCTAGCCGCGCTGGACACGGCTGGCGTCATGTCCGACCTGGTGGGTGCCGATCCCACTGGTGCCGCCACAGCCTTCGTGATGGTGGTCTGATGAGTGCGTCCGCCGCCTGGAGCTACACGAGCACGGCTACCCATTGGGCTCAGGCCGGCCATGGCGACTGGGACGGCACCAAGACATGGGCCGCGCCCGTCGCGTTTGCCTGCGACTACAAGGCCGAGGCCAAGACCATGACCGATGCAGCCGGGAAGGAGTTTGTCGCGCGCCAGGTGCTCTACACCGAGCGCAGCGCGATCCAGCCGGGCGATATGGTGCTGATTGGTGCTCATTCCGGGACCGACCCGGTCGCGGCAGGCGCCGCCGAGGTCCGCAGCGTGACCCGGTACGCCGACACGTTCGACCTGGCCGCCGACGATTACATGGTGGCCACATGAGCCGCGCCCGCATCACGAACCGCCTGCCTCAGTTCCTGTCTGCCGTCGAGCAGAAGGCTGCGCGCGGCGTCACGCAGGCGCTGATCCTGGGGGCGAGCGAGGCCAGCGTCATGACGCCGGTCGACACGAGCACGCTGCTGAATAGCCAGTTCCGCGGCGTCACGAAAGACGGCTCCAAGATCGTCGGGACCGTGGGCTATACGGCTGAGTACGCCAAGTACGTGCACGACCCGAACGTCAAGCAGCGGTTCAGGCGTTCGACAGCAGAAAAAGAGTTCCTTCGCAAGGGTTTCGAGGAAGCTGAGCCGAATATCCGGGCCGTCATCTCGGGCGCCATCAAGACCTGATCCTGCGCGCCGGCGCCGCCAGGAACCTCGCGTAGCAATGCGCGAGGTGGCGGGCTTTTTCATGACTGGGCGGCGCCTTCCTAGCATGGCCGGTATCTGAATTGAGGTTGATACAGCCATCGACTGAAACGAAATGACCATCACCAAGCAAAAAGGATTTCAAAATGCCTAACGTCACCTTGCCGGCAGTCGGCGTCGTCGTCGCTACCGAATCGGCCTCCGGTGCTGAAGTTCAAGTCACGCGCCTGGATATTGGCGGATCAGCTGGCATCTCAACAGTGTCCGGCGCCAATCCGCTGCCTGTGATGTTGTCCGGTGCGGCAACCGATGAGAAGCAGGACGAGCAGGCCGCCTTGCTTGATGCCATTGCTGCAGCTGTGGCAACAGCAGCAAATCAGGAGTTGCAGAAGAGTGTCCTTGATTTGATGCTGGAGAAGATGAATTCCGGCCTGTCGGTCACTGGCTATACGAACATCACCAGCGCGGAATTCACCAGGCCGGCGAACACTACGGCATATTCCGCAATGGATTCGGTCGCCAACGATGTTGCGGCACCTTTGCCTATTTCGTTCGAGAATTCCGCGCGCGTGGCCGGCGGTTCTGGCTACGTTACCAAAGCCAAGATTTCGACCAACGTATCGACCAACAACGTCCGCTATCGACTGAACCTGTATTCAGCGGCGCCGGTCGCGGTCGCCGATAATGCGCTGTTCACGCGCCTGTGGGCTGACCGCGCGATCCTGGTGGGCTGGATCGACTTCGACGGCATGACCACCGAAGGCGCTGGATCGAACGCAGCGGTTTCGATTACTTCGTCTGTTCGACTGCCGTACAAGTGCGCAGGAACGGCCCTGTTCGGTCTGCTGGAAACCAGGGACGCATTCACGCCGACTTCGGGGCAGCAGTTCAGCATTGAACTTACTGTGGAGACTAACTAATGCGCCCGGTACACAGTGCGCGAACGGCGCATGGCGGATTCGGAAATAGATCGCGGGACTACTCTTTCGCCGAGGTCCGTGGCGGGTTTATGGGCGTGCGCAACGACACCACCGACCCGGCAAAGTTCTACGTTTACACGCGCAGTTCTGTTGCTGGGTCTTGCTGGGTCGGGTTCGTCACCGGGTCGGAGGCGTACTTTCATTACGGTTTTGGAAGTCCGTTTGTTTTTGATCCAAATATTTATCTATGGGTTTCCGTCGATGGAAACATACCAACACAGGCGAAGCTTCATAGTATCCAACGGATTCAGCTGTTCAAGGATCTTGAAGACAAGAAGCATTTGGTTGCTGTCTGGCCTGTTGCTGGAAATAATAAGTATTTCGACACGGCGGCAAAGGCCCAGCTGACCGTTATCGGAAGCAACCCTACTTATGAGGGCATCAAGTCGAGCGTGACCTGCGGTGACTTCAACCCATTGACAGTGCAGCAGAGCTGCCTGGCGGATCTTGACTACGCCGCAATCCCTAACGGCGCCACACCGTCCAGGATGCCAAGCCGAATTTCCAGTGGTTATATTGGAACTAACGTGCTCGGCATTGCCGTCAGTGGTGAAGACCCTGGGCCATCTGCCGCTATTCGGTTCAGAACCGCGTCAAACTATCTGATCATCACTTCGTATTCCAGGACTGTCTTCGTTAGCATAGATGGGCAGCAGTCAACGCGTTATGACGTGGCGGACTGGAACGGCGACTGGGGCCAGCGTGAATGGCCGTACCGCGATATTCCTGGTGAAGTATTTTACGACAGCGATGAAATCGCGCGGAATATGTTCGGCAAGGGGCAAATAGCGTACGGCGCACTTCCATGGGTGGCTTACATAAAGCTGGACGGGCAGGAGCATACATACAATGTTTGGACGGGCACCGTTCAATCAATGAATCAGCTGTTTTGCATCGGAATGGACGGTGATTTTGTCGATGTCGGTCCTAAGCGCCGGCTTGACCAGTTCGGCGATTCGATCACGGCCGGTCTGTCATCGTCGTCTGGCGCTGGTGAGTGCGAGGTCCATGATGTCGCATCGCATTTCGGGTATGTCGGTTGTTCTCACGGTTATTCCGGTGAATCGACGATTAACTTGAATATCCGTCTTGGTCTGCTGCTGCAGCGGTTTGGGCATATTACAGGCAATGATGTTGCGATTCTGACAGAGGGCCGGAACGGCGCGCAGGCCGGCGGAACACAGGACGGAGGCGGCGCACTTGGCGCTATTTCCGCGACGTTCCCGAATGGCGAGCTTACGGCTTACTCTAACTGTGTGACCCAGCTGCTTAACCGTGGCTACGGGAAAGTTCTTGTGCGCGGAGTGCTGCCTGAAATTTTCCCGGCAAGTGATGTGCTTCCTGCGCGAAGCTGGCACTGGCGAACCCGGAACGAGTCAATCAGGGCGATGGTCGATTCGTTCAATGACCCTAGGGTTGTTTACATTGACGTTATTCCGTTCGAGGGAAATTGGCGTGCCACGCGGGGTCAAACGCACCCGAATGACATCGGGTACAAAGACCTTACCGAGCTTTGTAAGGTTGCGTATGCTCCGCACCTATAAGGAGTCATAAAGTGCTGCTTCTGTTATTCGGATCTGGCTTGCCGCTGAAAGTCAATCCATCGTACCTGTATACCGGGCAAAAACTGCTTCCTCCCAAACGAGATACGGATCGCGTGTGTATTACGGTGGATTTCAAAGATACGCTCGCGCAGGGTGAGACTATTACCAGCGCAGAATGGATGGTTGAGAAATCCGGGCAGCCAGGAGTTAATTTGACTGAAATGGTCTATTCCATTTCTGTTATCGATGGGACGAAGGTGTTGCAGATGATCGAGGGTGGCGAGTCGGGCGCGTCTTATGAGCCGTATTGCATTGCTTTCACGTCGAGCTTTCAAAAATTATCGCTGCCCGAGCCTGGGCGCGGCATTCTGAAAGTGCGGTGATGCATCTCCCTAGCATCGCCACATGAGCCAAGCCGCAGACGCCATCCGTAATCTGATCTCACCCCTGTTGCCGGGCTGGCGCGTCCAGTTCGGTCGCTGGATCGACGGCGCACCGACCGATCGCTTCGCGGTGATCCGGCCCGTAGGCGGCATGCCTGCCTCGCTGGTGCGCCGACCCGCCTTCACGCTGATGCTGATCGGCGCAGTGGGAGATGCGGCCAGCGTGCCCGATCTGAAGGCCAACACCATCGTCGAAGCCATGCGCGCGAGCAGCGGCTCCATCGTTTCCATGACTCCGGGCGAGCCGGTGTTTTTCGCCACCGATGACGGCCGCCCAGTCATCGAGATCTCGATTTCCACTATCACAAACTGAAGGAGCCTCCCGCCATGAGTGCACATAACGGCAAGGACTGCCTGGTCGAATTTGCCATCCAACCCGAAACCGCAGCCGTCCCGACCGTCTGGACGACGCTGGGCATGATGCGCACCAAGAGCATGTCCGGAACCTGGGACACTGCGGATTCGACTGCCGACAGCACGCCCGACAGCTCCAAGACGGCCATTGCCACCCGCAAGAGCTGCAGCTTTTCCGGCGATGGCGTGAGCCGCGAAGAGGCGATCCACGGCCAGCGCGCGCTGAAAAATCAGTTCTACAACCCTGGTGCTGCGACCCAAAACCAGCCCAAGGCCTGGATCAAGCTGAGTTACCCGACTGGCGAGACCTTCACCGGCCCGTTCCTGATGACCAGCTGGAAGGATGACGCGCCCACTGACGATGTCTGCACCTGGAGCCTCGAGGCCACCGGCAACGGCAACGTGGTCTACGACGACGGCGTGGTCTGATGCTGGTCGAGTGCGGCTTCACGCGGGCATCCATGCCCGACGGGCAGGAGTTCACCTTCCGGCCATCGCTGGCCCGCATTGCCGCGCTCGGCTCACCCGCTGAGATCGTGCAGCTCTACGCCGAGCTGCACGGCCCGCGCGCGGGGAAGTCGGCGTCCTACGTGCTGGCGACCCTGTGCGACCAGGACGACTGCCTGGCGCTGATCGGCTGGCTTGACGCCGATGGCTGGCACCAGGGCCCCATGCCCGAGGCCGAGCAGATCCTGATCGCACGCCACCTGATGCAGCACGGGATCATCGGCAAGGCCAAGCCTGGCAGGGCCGGCAGCGGCCAGTTCGCGCCCGAGTTTCATACTGCCGAGTACGTCGCAGCGGCGCGCGTGCACCTGGGGCTGAGCACCGCGGATGCCGAGGCGCTGAGCATGACCGAGTTCCAGGCGGCGTTCGAGATGAAGTTCCCCGAGGCCAAGGCCGCCGAGGTGCCGAGCCGCGATGAGTACAAGGCGTTCATGGAGAAGATGAAGGGAGGCCGTAGTGGCTGAGAAGGTCGGAGACATCTACTACGACGTTACCGTTGAGACGGGTCGCATGATCGATGCGCAGCGCGAGATCGAGCGTCGAGCTAGGGAGACAGCATCCAGCCTGGGGGCGATGGGCGGCGGCGCCAAGACGGCAGAAAGTGGATTTCGCAGCGCAGGTGCAGCAGCACAGGAAGCAAGCGGTCGATTCCGGGATGCGGCCGGCAAGCTGCGCGAGGCAAATGGCCAGTTCGTGAAAGCCGGCGGATCTGCGGCGGGGGCTGCTGGAGGCATTGGCCAGGCAGCATCTGCGTCAGACATCCTCACCGGCAAGCTCAGCCAAGTCTCGATCGCTGTCAAGATATTTGCGGCAGCGATGGCTCTGGTCAAGTCGGCGCAGATGGCCGACGACATGCGCCTACTGGCCGCTCGCGTCGAGGTGGCTGCTGGCAGCATGCAGCTGGGCGCCGACGCCATGCGCGCGCTGCAGGACATCAGCACGCGCACACAGACCAGCATGGAGGGCAACGTCGAGGTTTTCGCGCGCCTGAACCAGTCCATGATCCAGATGGGCGGCACGCAGGCAGACACGCTGCAGCTGACCGAGCTGCTGGGCAAGGCGATCAAGGTCTCTGGCGCGTCCGCAGTTGAGGCCAAGGCTGCCATGCTGCAATTTGGCCAGGCACTAGGATCTGGCAAGCTGGCCGGAGATGAGCTGCGAAGCCTGATGGAGACGGCGCCATACCTGATGCGCCAGCTGGCGGACGGCATTGGCGTTCCAGTCGGGGCGCTCAAGAAGATGGGAGAGGAGGGCAAGCTGACCTCGGATGTGGTGGTCAACGCGCTGGGCAAGGCCGCCAAGCAGATCGACCAGGACTTCCAGAAGTTCCCGCAGACGATCGACGCGGCGATGACCGTGGCCGGCGATGCCGCCAAGCGGGCCGCCGAAAAGTTCGACGACATGACCGGTACCAGTGCTATCCTGGCCGGCGCCACCAAGGGGCTCGGGACGGTGCTGGATAAGCTGGCCGAGCAGTTTGGAGCTGGCACGACGGAGGCGGACAAGCTGGGTCGATCCACCCTGGTCAAGACATGGGCCGAGGATACGGCTGTCGTGCTGACCTATGTGGTGGACGCTGCCGATTTTGTGGTGCGCGGGTTCAAGCAGATGGGCACCGCCTTGGGCGGCCTGGCTGCTGCCGCAGGCGCTGCAGCAACTGGCGAGCTGACCCAGGCCAAGAACATCCTGGGCATGATGGCCGATGACATCAAGAGCATCGGCAACGCCAAGTTCAGCGGCGCCAAGATGCGCGAGCAGTTCCAGTTCGCCAAGGAGTTCGTCGGGCCGCAGGCGCCGGCCGACCTGGGCTACACGGCATCCAAGCTCAAGGCGCCGAAGCAGGAGGGCGACAAGAAGAAGGGCAAGAAGCCATTCGACTCGGGAAAGTACATCGCAGGCCTGGCGGCGAAGGCGGCCACGGACGAGTGGAAGCGCGTCGCGGAGATCGAGCAAGAGGCGCTGCGCCAAAATGATGAGCATCTGAAAAAGAAGGACATTTCGGCAGCTCAACACGAAAAGGCCAAGACGCTGATTCTGGCTGCTGGCACCCAGGCGCGGCAGGAGCTTGCACAGGAGGAGCTGGACAAGCTGGTCCAGAATATCAACACCGAGGAGCGCCTGCGAGATGAAGCTGCAGCACGCCAACGCCAGAAGGCTGAGCAGCAGTCCAGGGCCGAGATGGAGGCTCGCCAGCTCATCGCCGACGCGCAGGGTGATCCGGTCGAGCGGATCAGGCTGGAGGAGGAGGCGAAGCTGGCCGCCCAGCAGGCTGCCTATGACCAGCAGCTCATCAGTCTCGAGCTGTTCGAGCAGGCCAAGGCCGCCATCCGAGCCAAGGCCGCAGCCGACGAGCAGGCGATCCAAGAGGCAAACAACGTCATGTCGGTCCAGCTCATGGGCAAGATGACTGATGACGTGTTGGGCATTCTGCAGAAGTCCGGCAAGGAGCGCACCGCGCTGGGCAAGGCGCTGTTCTTGGCCACAAAAGCGCTGGCTGTTGCCGAGATCTTGATCAACACCGAGGTTGCGGCGGCAAAGGCTGGCGCGCAGTTGGGAATTTTCGGCGTCCCAATGGCGACACTGATCCGCGCCCAAGGCTACGCCAGCGCTGGCATGGTGGCAGGCATGGCTGTGGCCGATGTGGCAGGCGGCCGCGCCTACGGCGGTCCTGTGAGCGCCGACCGGCTCTACCGCGTCAACGAGCGCGGCGCACCCGAGATGTTCACGGCCAGTAATGGCCGGCAGTACATGCTGCCGACGACTGGCGGCCAGGTGACGGCCGCTGACAAGGTGGGAGGCGGCGCTGTGCAGGTGTCCATCCAGGTCATTAACAACCACTCGGGCGCCCAGGTGACGACGCGCACCGATGACACCGGCCGAACCACTCAGATTGTCATCTCAGAGATTGTCAACCAGATCAGCAGCAACTCGGGGCCGGTGTGGTCGGCGCTACGTGGGGCTACGAACGTGAGATCGGCGCTGTGATCACCAGTTGTCGGACTTCTTTGTGTCGCGCAGGTATATCCCGAGGCTGGTGATCATATCCCTGGTGCGCTTGCCAGCCTGTGATTGCAGCTTCCACGGCTCGTCATCTACTATCAGTGGGTTTTCCCGCCCGCCATCCAGTATGAACCGCCCCGGGTTTCGAGGAGGCTCCCACCTTTGAGAAGATGGAGCCATGAAGAAGTCAGCGAATTTTTCCCCCGAGGTCCGCGAGCGCGCCGTGCGCATGGTGT
>Ga0208374_1000195_pt1 | contig 35032 bp, 27 predicted proteins | sample RifOxyC3_FD_184037 | JGI IMG/M metagenome (GOLD analysis project Ga0208374, IMG submission 184037) | Groundwater microbial communities from Rifle, Colorado - Rifle Oxygen_injection C3 (SPAdes) | ecosystem: Environmental > Aquatic > Deep subsurface > Groundwater | place: Rifle, Colorado, USA...
AAGTCGGCGTGGGCCACGGTGTTGGGGATATCGTGCAATTTCAGGTCCAGGAATATTTTGAGATGGCGTTGCTGGAGGGCGTGGAGACAGGCAGGTCCTTCAGCGGTGAACAATTCCAAACCGACTTTGAACCAGCGGATGGCGGGCGGGAGTTTATCGAGTAGCGGGTCGATGGCGCGGGCGTTTGGCAGGTCGAGTGCGACGATCAGCTCGGTGGTTGGTTGCATGCAATGGTCCTTGTGTGGGTAGGTAAACAATGGTACATTGATCGAGTAATACCGTTTACCCAGCGGTGGAATCAATGTGAAAACGGATTTGCTGCAGCGGGTGAGGCGGGTGTTGGGAATCAGGCTCAAAAATATTTTTAAAATAATGATGATGCCTGTTGACATTGTTCAAACCGACTGATAGTTTATTCGGGCTTTTTGCGAAGGGGTAGTTGGTTACGGGTTTGCGATAAGCGGTCGAAAGACTGCGGTGGCAAATCTGGCGAATGCCGGAAGGCAGGAACGCCGCGCTCCTCGCACTCGTTCTTTGACAACCGACGTAGTACATGGAATATCGCTTCGAATCGGAAGCGGTGTGACGTGAGATGGCGCTTGTGTTGGGGTCGAACTAAAATAAATAACGACGATAACACGGACCGGGAGACTGGTCCGTGCATCAGAAGTTGATTACGGAGAGTTTGATTCTGGCTCAGAACGAACGCTGGCAGCGTGGATTAGGCATGCAAGTCGAACGAGAATCGGTCTTATAGCAATATAAGATTGAGGACAGTGGCGAAAGGGTGAGTATCGCGTGGGCAATCTGCCCCTGGGTTCGGGACAACCCGCCGAAAGGCAGGCTAATACCGGATATGGTTGGGACACGCATGTGTCCCTGATTAAAGACGGGGATCCTTCGGGACCTGTCGCCAAGGGAGGAGCCCGCGTCCCATCAGCTAGTTGGTGAGGTAACGGCCCACCAAGGCTTACGGGTAGCTGGTCTGAGAGGATGGTCAGCCACACTGGGACTGAGACACTGCCCAGACTCCTACGGGAGGCTGCAGTCGAGGATCATTTGCAATGGGCGCAAGCCTGACAGTGCGACGCTGCGTGGAGGATGACGGCCTTCGGGTTGTAAACTCCTGTCATTCGGGAAAAATATGCCGGGCAATAATACTGCTTGGAATTGATGTTACCGAAGGAGGAAGCCACGGCTAACTCTGTGCCAGCAGCCGCGGTAATACAGAGGTGGCGAGCGTTGTTCGGATTTACTGGGCGTAAAGGGTGCGTAGGTGGCTTGGTATGTCGGATGTGAAAGCCCACCGCCTAACGGTGGAACGGCATTCGAAACTGCTGAGCTTGAGTGCAGGAGAGGAGAGCGGAATTCTTGGTGTAGCGGTGAAATGCGTTGATATCAAGAAGAACACCGGTGGCGAAGGCGGCTCTCTGGAATGTAACTGACACTGAGGCACGAAAGCTGGGGGAGCAAACAGGATTAGATACCCTGGTAGTCCCAGCTGTAAACGGTGTACACTTGGCGTGGGGAGAATTGACCCTCTCCGTGCCGAAGCTAACGCGTTAAGTGTACCGCCTGGGGAGTACGATCGCAAGATTAAAACTCAAAGAAATTGACGGGGGCCCGCACAAGCGGAGGAGCATGTGGCTTAATTCGATGCAACGCGAAGAACCTTACCAGGGCTTGACATGTAACTGCAGGCCTCGTGAAAGCGAGGCGGCCTTCGAGGGTGTTACACAGGTGCTGCATGGCTGTCGTCAGTTCGTGCCGTGAGGTGTTGGGTTAAGTCCCGCAACGAACGCAACCCTTGTGTCCAGTTGCCACCACCGATGCAAATCGGTGCGCACTCTGGACAGACTGCCCGTTTTACGGGAGGAAGGTGGGGACGACGTCAAGTCAGTATGGCCTTTATGCCCTGGGCTGCACACGTGCTACAATGGCCGGTACAGAGGGAAGCTAAGCCGCGAGGCAGCGCAAATCTCATAAAACCGGCCCCAGTTCGGATTGAAGTCTGCAACTCGACTTCATGAAGCCGGATTCGCTAGTAACGGCGTATCAGCTACGACGCCGTGAATACGTTCCCGGGCCTTGTACACACCGCCCGTCACATCATGAAAGCCGTCTGCACCCGAAGTCGCCGTGCCAACCCGCAAGGGAGGCAGGTGCCGAAGGTGTGGGTGGTGATTGGGATGAAGTCGTAACAAGGTAGCCGTAGGGGAACCTGCGGCTGGATCACCTCCTTTCTAAGGAGTAGATTCCGGTGTTAAAACCGGAGTCGAGGTCATGTCGGTGATTGCGCAAGCAATTGCCGGAACGACTCGACATAGGCGCCTGCACGTCATACCGATTCCGTTTCGAAGTGTTTGAAAGATGGTTGTCATGTACTGCGGTTCACTCAGTGGGCCATATCGGTGATCCGAGTGGGGGCATAGCTCAGTTGGTAGAGCACGAGCTTTGCAAGCTCGGGGTCGCCGGTTCGAACCCGGTTGCCTCCACCATATTCAAAAGGCGGTGGAGGCGCATGCGGATACGCGATGGTTACGGCCTGGCATGGCGAGCAGTAGCGTAGCAAAGCCGGGCGTGTAGCTCAGTTGGTTAGAGCGTGTCCCTGATAAGGACAAGGTCCCTGGTTCGATTCCAGGCACGCCCACCAGCTTGGCAAGGCATCCGGTGGCACTTGAGTGACGGTTACGATCTTCGATGGCGAAAGCCATTGGTGACGGCCCGCTGTTAAGGCGGGAGTTGTTCTTTGAAAATTGCATGGAGACGGGCAAGCAACTGAAAATCCGAGAAAGTCGAGTTTCTTGGTCAAACGCAAAAGGGCACACAATGGATGCCTTGGCACCAACAGGCGATGAAGGACGTGGTAAGCTGCGATAAGCCTCGGGGAGCGGCACACACGCTTTGATCCGGGGATTTCCGAATGGGGCAACCCACTCCGCGTTATGGTGGAGTATCGGAGTCTGAATACATAGGGCTTCGAAGTGAGACCAGGGGAAGTGAAACATCTCAGTACCCTGAGGAAACGAAAGCAAATGCGATTCCGTCAGTAGTGGCGAGCGAAAGCGGAACAGCCTAAACCATCCCGCTTGCGGGATGGGGTTGCGGGACCTTGATGTGGTATCTGTACGAATAGCAGAACGGTCTGGAATGACCGGTCATAGACGGTGAGAACCCGGTATGCGAAATTCGGCCAGGACCTAGAGGTATCCCAAGTAGGGCGGGTCACGTGAAAACCCGCTTGAATCCGGGGGGGCCACCCTCCAAGGCTAAATACTCGTTGGTGACCGATAGTGAACTAGTACCGTGAGGGAAAGGTGAAAAGAACCCCTGCTAGGGGAGTGAAATAGTACCTGAAATTGTGTGCCTACAAGCTATGGGAGTCTGGCGCAAGCTGGATGACCGTTTGCCTTTTGCATAATGAGTCCGCGAGTTACAGTGTGCGGCAAGGTTAATCCCGATCGGGGAGAAGCCGAAGCGAAAGCGAGTGCGAAATGCGCGATTAGTCGCATGCTGTAGACCCGAAGCCCAGTGAGCTACCCATGGACAGGCCGAAGCTGCCGTAACAGGCCGTGGAGGGCCGAACTAGTGGATGTTGAAAAATCCTTGGATGATCTGTGGGTTGGAGTGAAAGGCTTACCAAACTGGGTGATAGCTGGTTCTCTTCGAAATAGCTTTAGGGCTAGCCTGCGCGAATGCTCGAATCGGGGGTAGAGCACTGAATGGATGAAGGTCCCTACCGGGATACTGACGCCAATCAAACTCCGAATACCGGTTCAGACACGCGTGGAGTGAGACTGTGGGGGATAAGCTTCATAGTCGAGAGGGAAACAGCCCAGACCACCAGCTAAGGTCCCAAAGACCGGTTCAGTGACTAAGGATGTGGAATTGCTAAGACAGCTAGGATGTTGGCTTAGAGGCAGCCATCATTTAAACAAAGCGTAACAGCTGACTAGTCGAGTGATTCCGCGCCGAAAACGAACGGGACTTAAACCGGTCACCGAAGCTGTGGATGGGGTTCTGCGCAAGCGGGATCCCGTGATAGAAGAGCGTTCCATATGGGGTGAAGCGTGAGGGTAACCGAGCGTGGACCGTATGGAAGTGATTATGCGGACATGAGTAACGAAAAGCAGGGTGAGAATCCCTGCCGCCGAAATCCCAAGGTTTCCTGGGGAAGGTTCGTCCGCCCAGGGTTAGTCGGCACCTAAGCCAAGGCCGAAAGGCGTAGGCGATGGACAACAGGTTTAATATTCCTGTACTGCCAGGGCGGCGCTTGAGCAATGGAGTGACGCAGGAGGCTAGATCAGCCGTCGATTGGAAGTGACGGTCTAAACCCCTAGGGCGTTCCAGCAGGAAAATCCACTGGAACACATGCCTGAAAGGTGATGGGTAGCTGAGTCTACGGACAAAGCGGATTGATTGATGCCACGCTGACAGGAAAAACTTCTAGCAAGCCGTTCGGGCAACCGTACCAAAACCGACACAGGTGGGAGGGTAGAATATACCAAGGCGCGCGAGCGAAACCTCGTTAAGGAACTCGGCTCTATAGCCCCGTAACTTCGGAAGAAGGGGTCCTTCAGAATGTGAACCAAGCCTTACCGTTTGGGGAGCGTTTTGAAGGCGCAGTGAAAGGGCCCAGGCGACTGTTTAACAAAAACACAGCACTCTGCGAACTCGCAAGAGGACATATAGAGTGTGACACGTGACCAATGCCGAAAGGTTAAGGCAAGGGGTTAGCCGCAAGGCGAAGCTCTGACCCGAAGCCCCGGTGAATGTCGGCCGTAACTATAACGGTCCTAAGGTAGCGAAATTCCTTGTCGGGTAAGTTCCGACCTGCACGAATCGTGTAACGATCTGGGCGCTGTCTCAACGAGGAACTCGGTGAAGTTGTAATTCCGGTGAAAATGCCGGATACCCGCAGGAGGACGGAAAGACCCCGTGAACCTTTACTGTAGCCTGATATGGGCGTTTGGTTTGTTATGTGTAGCATAGCTGGGAGACTTTGAACCCATCTCGTCAGGGATGGGGGAGTCAACAGTGAAATACCAGTCTTGACAAGGCGGACGTCTAACCTGAGCCCGTGAAACCGGGACAGGGACAATGTCAGAGGGTCAGTTTGACTGGGGCGGTTTCCTCCCAAACAGTAACGGAGGAGTTCGAAGGTTCCCTCAGCATGGTTAGCAATCATGCGTCGAGCGCAATGGTATAAGGGAGCTTAACTGCGAGACTTACAAGTCGAGCAGATGCGAAAGCAGGACATAGTGATCCGGTGGACGCTCGTGGTAGTGCCATCGCTCAACGGACAAAAGGTACTCCGGGGATAACAGGCTGATCGCTGCCGAGAGTTCATATCGACGCAGCGGTTTGGCACCTCGATGTCGGCTCATCGCATCCTGGGGCTGGAGAAGGTCCCAAGGGTTTGGCTGTTCGCCAATTAAAGCGGTACGCGAGCTGGGTTCAGAACGTCGTAAGACAGTTCGGTCCTTATCCTCTGTGGGCGTAGGAGATTTGAGGAGAACATTCCATAGTACGAGAGGACCTGGAATGACATACCTCTGGTGTTCCAGCTGTTCCGCCAGGAGCATCGCTGGGTAGCTATGTATGGAACGGATAAGCGCTGAAAGCATCTAAGCGCCAAGCCTCCTCCAAGACTAGATCTCCCGGACCGCAAGGTCCCTAAAGGCAGGTTGAAGACTACGACCTTGATAGGCCGGATGTGAAAGTTTGGTGACAAACTGAGCTTACCGGTACTAATCCGCCGTGTGGTTTGACCTTATTTATTCGACTATTCTTGGGCCAGTTGTTTGCCCGCTCCATGTGATTCTATATTTAGGGGGCTTTATGCCCCCGACGGTTTTCCCGGTGACCATAGCGAGGAGGTAACACCCGTTCCCATATCGAACACGGAAGTGAAGGGCCTTTGCGGCGATGGTACTACGGCATTCGGTCGTGGGAGAGTAGCGCGTTGCCGGGTTTAATTTAAGGGCGTGGTCGAAAGATCACGCCCTTTTTTATTGGAGCGACAATTTTTATTGGGCCGATAAGTAAGGTTGATCCGGCGGGTTATCCGTTGCCGGTGGATGATTGCGGTTGACGGGAAACCGGGGGACGGATGGCTTCCTCAATCAACATGATCGGGATCCCATCACGGACGGGATATACCAGGCCGCAGGTTGCCTGGGTGCAGTGCAGGCCATCCGCTGCTTCCTGTATGCGGGCGTGACATTTCGGGCAGGCGAGTATTTCCAGAAGTTTGGGATCGATGGGTTTCATGTTCAATTCCTTTCCCGCCATGTTTTACGTGCTCGGCCGTTGTACGAATGCGGTTGAATTCCCTGCCGGAAAATCGTTCCTTTAAGTCAAGGGTGATCGGATGTCGTTTGACACGCAAGGTTATTTTTTCGAATATGCAGGCAGCGTGATTATTCCAGGGTACAGGCGGTTGATGAGGCAGGCGGCATGCTGGCTGATAATCCTTCTCTTGCCGGGATGCGACTCGGCGGTCCTCAAGCAAGACCGGGAGGATCAGGCCGATCCGGACGTCCGTCGCGCCATGGCCTATCACCAGCAGGGCGATCCTGATCGCGCCATCCAGGTTTATCGTGATGCGTTGACTCGCAATCCCCTCCTGACCCGTGCCCATCTGGACCTTGCACTGCTGCTCCATGATTATGAACGTGACTATGTCGGGGCCATCCACCACTACCGCCAATACTTGCTGCAGCGGCCGCAAACGGAAAAACGCATCATGATCGAAGGCCGAATCCGGCAGGCGGGCCAATTATATGCGGCAACGTTCTTCCGGTCGGAGTCCAAGGCGGCCGACCGCGTAACCGAGTTGGAACGGGAAAATCATGAACTTAAGGAACGGTTGGGCAGGATGGAGGACGATTTGCGCCGTGCCCGCCGTGCCGCTGAAAAACAACCGGTTGTCTCAAGCCGGCCGGCTACCAAAGCCCGTCCAAAACTGAGTTATCGGGTCCAGCGTGGTGATTCGTTGGAGAGCATTGCCCTAGATGTCTACGGGGATGCCAGCCAAGAGCGGCTGTTGTATGATGCAAACCGGCAATTGTTGGGGACCGACAAGTTGCTCAAGGAAGGGCAATTGCTGGATGTTCCCTGACCGTGTGCAAGATGAGGATGGGGGCGAATATGAGTGCCGATTTTGTTGATCCGGATTTGTTGAAGGCGTCCAGCGTGGCTCGGTCTGCCCGGTCGGGGGGCGAGGCGGGGGCCGTGCCCCGTGTTTCGCCACCGGATACGGGCAGGCCGCGGTTTCAGCGTCAGAAGGAAGAACTGGCCCAGCATGTGACGGGAACCACCACGGAAATCGAGCAATTGCGCCAACGCCAGGAAGCCTTGGAGCGTGAGAAGCGTGAGCTTGAGGCATTGGCCAGAAAGCAACAGGAGTATGAGCGATCCAAGGCTGATGTCATGGAAAAGCTGGACCGTTCGATCGTCGTTTTGCAGCGCGAGGAGGAACAGGCGGTCCGGTTGGTGGAATTGCTCAGTGAAACGATTGAGCGGTTCAAGACGTCACTGGAGGAGCTGCGAAACATCCATGAAGATGCCTGGATGGATGATCAGTTCCAGTCTGAACTGGATCGTGCCGCCGTCCGGGTGGATATTGCCACCACCACCTTCCGGAAGGCCATGGCCCGCATCGATGCCATGGGCGTACGTTCCGGTGATGTGGCACCGGTCCGGGGCATCGTTGAACAGGTGGGGGTGGCTGCCGGCCTCCGGTGGCGGTTCCGGGATTGGTTCAAAATCGGGTTGGCGGTCTCGTTACCGGTGGTCCTGGCACTGTTGACGATCTTCGTGCTGTACCTGTTTCTGACCGGTATCGTCATGTGAAGGGTGTGTCCGGATTGATATGGCGCTCAAGGGCTCATTACAGAAAAGGCTTGATTCGGTCTGCAAGGAATTGAAATCCATGCGGTCCGAAATGCGGGACTGGCATCGGACCGGCCGAATGCCCAAAGGGCTTGTCAAGGCGGTGGCGGAACATCGTGCGGATGAAAAGCCGCGTTTCCATACCGGTGGAACGTCACGCTTGACCCGTCCCGGTTTGACCCCCGGGACGCCGCCCTCCGATATTCCTCCCCGGCCCCAGGAAGCACGTTTCACCGATTATCTGGCCAGCAGTTTCCAGGTTCATCGTCCCTTGCGGAACGAGCGCCAGATCCAGCGTAACCGGGCGCTGGTTGCCATCATCATCGTGATTGTCGTGATGGCCTGGCTGCTGGGGCGTTGGTTATAGTGCCCGGATGAATGACACGTGGATGGTGTCCCGGTGTGACAGCGGTTTGACGATGGTTTGTTCAGTCAGAATCTGACCTCCAGCCCCCCGGAACACAACCCGGAAGGATTCCAGCTTCGCCGGACAGGGAACCCGTGCGACCTGAAGCCACAAAGGCAGGGTTTCCCAGCGGCGGATGGTGTCGGTTTCCAGCGAGTACAACAGGAGGCGCACGATCTCCCCCAGGAAAGGATTCTTTTCCTCAACCGCATGCGCGGCGGTTTCCTTCAAGATAACCCGGGTAACGGTTCGAGCAGCCCGCATGACCGCAAGTTTCTTGTCGGTTTCGGCCATGAGGTCCCGGGTTGTCGCCAGGGTATGACTGCGTCCCAGAAGTTGTTCGCCTGCATAGAGTTCAATGTAAGGTGAAGAACCCCAGGCCAGACGTTGAGCCCAGGAACCATGCTCGGTTGGGGCACGGCCCAGTGACACGAAACAAACCAGTTCAGGGCCGCGATAGTCGGGAGGGGGATTACTGACGGCATGAATTCTGCCCGAAGATTCGTTAATGGTGCAGGTATCCAGAAGCCGGGCTGCATTCCGGTATTGCAGTTCGGCGTTGCTCCAGTCCCGAATCATTTCAAACGAAAATCCGGCCACGTACCGGCTGTAGGCGTCATCCGGGAAGCCGTCCAGGTCTTGAACGCGCAGGGCGATGTTCCGGCCTTCCACGGCGGCGTTGTCCCACAAATCAAGCGCCATGAAGCTTTTTGCCATGAAGGCATGGAGCAGGGTCCGCTCATAGGGGGCACCGGTAAAATGGAGCATGTGATCACTGATCAGTAGACTGGCGCCTCCCCGGCTGACGCTGTAATAGTCCAGTTGTTCCGCCTGATCCTTGGCGGCCAGCCAATCACGGATGGACGTCATATAGTTGCCGGCGGCCTGGTGGGCCATGCCGCGTTCCATCAAGGGCAGGACCTGTTCGGCGCTGTTGTCCGGAAGGTCCTGCAGGACGGCTGCTGCGTTGGTGAAACGTCCGAGATAAAAGGTCTCACGCCCGGCGTTAAGGGTTCCGGATGTGCAGCCGGTCAGGATGGCCAGCACGACCATCGCCGGCAGGCGGAAGAACCTGCCGGGTCGATCCGGATGGATGTCGGGCGTGAGCGATGCCGCTATCACGGCGGTGGTCACCACCCGATCAGCGGTTTACTCACACGGCGCATCCGGTCATGCTGCTTGCGAAGTGCAATAAGACCGGTTTCCAGATCGGTGATTTCAACCGTGAGCTGGTAATAGACATCTTCCTGTTTGGATACACGGACCTGGCGGCCGGAGCGCTTGTCGATTTCGATGAGCGAGCCGGTCAGCATGTATTTGGCACCCAGTTGCTTGCCGATTTGTGCGCGGGTTTCAGGCGTGCAATTGGCCAGCTGAAAACCCTGTTCCTTGAGTAGTTGGTCCCGGCGTGAGGTGTTGGTGAACTGCATTTTTCCGGAATTCAACAATTTGGTTACAATTGTATCGGCCAATGCCTGGGTGTCGAGATGGTCGTTGGTACGATTCTGAATGCCCAGTTCGGCCATGATGGGGGCGGGGGCATCAGGTTTTGGGAAGGGGTGTTCCAGGATGCTGCGCACGATTTCATCGGCCCATCCCAACAGGTCCGATGCGTCGTACTTGGCATCCATGGGGGGGGAGTTGGAAGGGTCTTTGTCGGATACGGACTGGCGAAATGCGGCGCACCCGGTGAATCCAACGATTAGGGTTAGTGCGTAAACAGCGGTCAACAAACCTTTCATGCGAAGCCCTCCATGTGGAAAACAACTCCAGCTATCATACTGCCTGTCGGGGTTGCCTGCAAACTTTTCTTGAGTGACGGTGATGGCATCCGTTATGTTGAAGCCGTGGCCGCCGGGCGGAAGGGGGAAGAGATGCAGGCAGAACGCAGACAGACCGGACATGTTGACGTGGCGTATGTGGCCCGTCTGGCGCGACTGGGATTGACCGCGGATGAAGTCCAGACGTTTCAATCCCAGTTGGAACAGATCGTCGGGTATGTCCGCAAGATTGGTGAGCTGGATCTTTCCCGTGTGGAACCGACGCTGTTTTCCCAGTCGATCCAGAATGTGTTTCGTGACGATGTGGCACGGCCCGGGCTGGATCGTGCCCCGGTTTTGTCCAATGCGCCGGCGACCGTTGGTGAACAGTTCAGCGTGCCGCGCATCGTGGAGTAAGGGAGTGCAGGCCCATTGATGACCATGGATGTTTCCAACCTCACCGTGACGAAGGCGGTGGAGTCCCTTTCGGAAAACGCGGTGCGATCCGTCGACCTGGTCCAGGCCTTGATCGGGCGGATCCGGGAACGTGATCCGGTGTTGGGTGCCTATGTGGACCTGAATGAAGCCGATGCTCTCGAACAGGCTGCCGTGGCCGATACCCGCCGTGCGCAGGGTGGTGCGGGCCGATTGCTGGGGGTTCCCCTGGCCATCAAGGATGTATTGAATGTGCGGGGGCAATCCTGCCGGTGCGGATCGCGGATCCTGGAGGGGTATGTATCGCCTTATGATGCCACGGTCGTGGCGCGGCTCCGGGCGGAAGGGGCGGTCCTGCTGGGGCGGACCAACATGGATGAATTTGCGATGGGTTCTTCGACCGAGAATTCGGCCTTGAAGGTTACCCGTAATCCGGCCAATACGGCCCATGTTCCGGGAGGTTCCAGCGGGGGATCGGCGGCAGCCGTTGCGGGGGGCATCGCCCTGGCTTCGCTGGGGTCCGACACGGGCGGATCAATCCGTCAGCCGGCTGCTTTCTGCGGATGTGTGGGGTTGAAACCTACCTATGGACGGGTTTCCCGATACGGGCTGGTGGCCTTTGCATCGTCCCTGGACCAGGTGGGGCCCCTGACCAGGAACGTGCGGGATGCAGCCTTGTTGCTGGGGATTATTGCCGGGCGTGATCCGGCGGATGCCACCACGGCTGATGTGCCGGTTCCGGATTATGCGGCGGGGTTCACGGATTCGCTGAAAGGGGTTCGCCTGGGATTGCCCCGCGAATATTTCGTTGACGGGATGGACCCGGATGTCGAGGGCCGGGTCCGGGAGGCTGTTGCGGTGTGCCGTGGGTTGGGGGCTGAGATCGTGCCGGTATCGTTGCCGCATACCGAGTATGCCATTGCCACCTATTACATTATTGCCACGGCCGAAGCCTCCGCCAACCTGGCGCGTTATGACGGGGTCCGTTACGGTTTCCGGGCTGACGGGGCGGAGGATTCGCTTGACCTGTACGTCCGGACGCGTGCGCAAGGGTTTGGCCCCGAGGTCAAACGCCGTATCATCCTGGGTACGTATGTGCTCAGCAGCGGATACTATGACGCCTATTACCTGTCGGCGCAGAAAGTCAGGACCCTGATCCGGGGCGATTTTGATGCGGCTTTCCAGCAGTGTGATGCGATCCTCGCACCGGTTACCCCGACTCCGGCCTACCGCTTCGGGGAACGGACGGGTGATCCTTTGTCCATGTATTTGAGCGATATCTTTACGGCGACGATCAACCTGGCCGGTATATGCGCCTTGTCGGTTCCCTGCGGGCTGACGGGGGGTGGTCTGCCGGTGGGGTTGCAGGTGATCGGGCCGGCGTTTGGCGAATCGGCCATCCTGCGGGTTGGTCATGCCTATGAGCGGTCCCGCGACGGGAAGGCCGGGGCATGAACTGGAAACCTGCCATAGGCCTTGAAGTGCATGTTCAGCTCAAGACACGGTCCAAGTTGTTTTGTGGTTGCAGCACGGCGTACGGATCGGAACCCAACACGCAGGTGTGCCCGGTTTGCCTGGGGTATCCGGGTGCCATGCCGGTGCTCAACCGCGAGGCGGTTCGCCTGACGGTCCGGACCGGCCTGATGATTGGTTCGGAAATCCCGGGGTTCAGCAAATTTGACCGTAAAAGTTATTTTTATCCGGACATGCCGAAGAATTACCAGGTCTCCCAGTATGATCAGCCGTTCTGCGTGGGTGGCGGCGTGGATATCCAGGTTGAAGGTCGCACCCGGCGGATCAGGATTGTCCGGATCCATCTCGAAGAGGATGTGGCCAAAAACATGCACTTTCGCACGGTCAGTGGCATTGATTTTAACCGTGGCGGAGTCCCCTTGATGGAAATCGTGTCGTATCCCGACCTGGAATCGCCGGAAGAAGCCCAGGCCTTCCTGCTGGCGCTGAAGCAGATCCTGCAATACATCGATGTCAGCGACTGCAACCTGGAGGCGGGAAACATCCGGTGTGATGTGAATTGCAGTGTACGTCCGGCTGATCAGGCGGCCCTGGGTACGAAGACCGAGATCAAGAACATGAACACCTTCAAAGGTGTGTTTCATGCGCTGGAGCATGAAATTCAGCGGCAGGTGTCGGTGCTGGAAGGCGGGGGACGGGTGTACCAGGAGACCTTGCGTTGGGATCCGGATGCCGGTGCAACCCATGCCATGCGTTCCAAGGAGGATGCCCATGACTACCGGTATTTTCCCGAACCGGATCTTCCTCCCGTCCGGTTGGATCCTGCCGTCGTGGACGGTTGGCGCGCCTCGTTGCCGGAAGCGCCCAGGGTTCGAAGGGAACGGCTGGTGCGGGAATACGGCATTCCCGATTATGATGCCGGTGTCCTGACTGCCGACCAGGCGGTGGCGGATTATTTTGAAGCGGCGGTGCGGCATGCGTCCAATGCCAAGGCGGTTTCCAACTGGATCATGACCGAGATGTTGCGGCGGTTGTCGGAACGTGCGATGGATATCCGGTCGGTCCGGATATCCCCGGAGTCGCTCGGGAACCTGGTACAACTGACGGAGCGCCGGACCCTTAATTCCAATACCGCCAAGGACGTGTTTGCCGAACTGTTTGAGCAGGGGGGGGATCCCCGATCCATTGTGGAGCGCCGGGGATTGGCTCGTATCAGTGATCCGGCCGCGCTGGAGTCGTTGGTCGACCGGGTGCTGACCGAGCAGGCGCGGTCGGCGGCCGATTACCGTGCGGGCAAGGCGGCGGCCCTGCAATTCCTGGTGGGGCAGGTGATGCGACTGAGCAAGGGGCAGGCGGATCCGCATCAAACGGCCGACCTGCTGAAGTCGCGCTTAAAAACGTGAGGCGGTTCCAGGCTTGCTTTCGATCCGTCTGGCCGCTATACAACCGTTCGTGGGGCCGTATGCCATGATACGGTGACGCGGTGACGGGACGAACGGGTTGGGAGTACGCGTGACCTCTAACGACGACTACGTGCTGGAGATTCTGACCGAAAACGGGGTGGTCCAGGCCGAACATCTCGAGCGGGCACGCGAAATTGCCGTTCGGGAAGGGGTCAGTGTCGTCGATGCCCTGGTCCGGGATGGCATCCTGCGGGAGGCGGACATCCTGCAGGCTTTGGCCAGCCAATTCGGCATGGAAATGGTCAGCCTGCAGGGGTTGGAGCTGGCGCCCGAACTCCGGGATTCCGTGCCGGTCGAGATTGCCCGCCGCTACCACGTGGTGCCCGTTGTGCGGACCGATCATGCGCTGACGGTGGCCATTTCGGATCCGCTGGACTATGATACGCTGGACAATCTCCGCCATCTCCTGAAATGCAACGTCGAAGGGGTGGTGGCGACCCGTGACGAGATCAATGTTGCGCTCGACAAGTATTACGCGGTTGAGGCGGACATGTCAGCCATGCTTGACCAGATGGATGACACGGGTGTGGATGTGTCGCTGGGTGGATTGGACGCCGGTTCGGACGCCTCTGCTTCGGAGTCGGATGCACCGATCATCAAGCTGGTCAGCAAGATCATCCTGGAAGCCTTCCGGCACCGGGCGTCGGATATTCATCTGGAGCCGATGGAGAAGCGTTTCCGGGTCCGGTTCCGCATTGATGGTGTGCTGCACGAAGTGGATAATCCTCCCAAACGGCTGCAGTCCGCCATCATTTCGCGTGTCAAGATCATGGCGGAAATGGATATTTCAGAGAAACGCATACCGCAGGACGGTCGGATACAGGTGAACATCATGGGGCGGGATATCGACCTGCGTGTGTCCACGGTTCCGGCTTCCCATGGCGAAGGCGTGGTCATGCGTATCCTTGATAAGCAGAATCTGGCGCTCGGGTTGCCCAAACTCGGCTTTTTCTCGGACGATCAACAAACCTTTGAACGGTTGATCAACCTGCCGGACGGCATCCTGCTGGTGACCGGCCCCACGGGCTCGGGCAAGACCACGACCTTGTATGCCTGCCTGGGGGAAATCAACCGGCCGGACCGCAAGATCATCACGGTGGAGAACCCGGTCGAATACCATATGTCCGGTGTGAACCAGGTCCAGGTACGGGAGGATGTCGGCATGACGTTTGCGGCTGCCCTGCGTGCCATTCTGCGTCAGGCGCCCAATATCGTGATGATCGGTGAAATCCGCGACAAGGAAACCGCCAGTATCGCCACCGAGGCATCGCTGACCGGTCACCTGGTGTTCAGCACCCTTCACACCAATGATGCCCCCAGCGCCGTGACCCGTCTGCTGGATATCGGCGTCAAGCCCTTCCTGGTGGCCTCGTCCCTCCGGGCGGTCATTGCCCAGCGGCTGGTTCGCCTGATTTGCGATAATTGCCGGGAACCTACCCAGGCATCGGAACATCATCTCCGAATCCTGGGAGCCTTGGGGGAGCAACTGAATTCCGTGGAGATTTTCAAGGGGCGCGGGTGCAGTAACTGTTCCCTGAGCGGCTATATGGGCCGCAAGGGGCTCTTTGAGATATTTACGATTACCGAGGAAATCCAGCGGATGATCTACGAGAAGGTTCCGGCATCGCAGTTGCGTAAACGGGCGCGGGAAAACGGCATGCACACCCTGCGTGAGGACGGGGTACGCAAGGTCCTGGCAGGCATCACCACCCTGGATGAAGTGATGCGTGTAACCATGGGAGATCAAGCCTGATGAGCACACCTGAAATGAGTGAATTGCTTGACTTGGTGGTGGAGGAGAAGGCTTCCGATCTGCATATCACGGTCGGATTGCCCCCGGTCCTGCGCATTCATGGCGGTATGCAGCCATTGGATGCCGATCCGTTGACTCCCGAGGATACCGAACGGTTGATGAAGAGCATTACGTCGCCCGACCATCAGCAGAAAGTGCGTGAGCATGGCGGAACCGATTTTGGTTTCGGTTTCGGTGACAAGGCGCGTTTCCGGGTGAGCGTGTTGCGGTCCAAGGGGAATGTGGGCATCGTTCTACGGCAGATTCCCAATGATCTGTTGAGCCTGGAACAGATCGGGTTGCCGGCCCAGATCAAGGAGTTGTTGTTCAAGCCCCGCGGATTGGTCCTGGTTACCGGACCCACCGGATCCGGAAAATCCACCACGCTGGCCAGCATGGTGAACGTAATCAACATTGAACGGGATGCCCATATCATCACGATCGAGGATCCCATCGAATATTATCATTCCCATAAGCAATCGATAGTAACCCAGCGTGAGGTCGGTGTCGATGTGCCGTCGTTCGAGGAGGCGCTTCGCCGGGCCCTGCGTCAGGACCCCGACGTGATCCTCGTGGGTGAAATGCGCGACCTGGAGACCATGCGGGCTGCCATTACCGCGGCTGAAACCGGGCATCTGGTCTTTGCCACCCTGCATACGACTGGAGCGGCTGCCACGGTGGACCGTATCGTCGATGCCTTCCCGACGGATCAGCAGGAGCAGGTGCGGACCCAGCTGTCGGTGGGACTGGTTGCGGTGGTGTCCCAGTTGCTGCTGGTCCGTGCCGATAAACCCGGCCGCGTGGCGGCCTTTGAGATCATGATCGCCACGTCCTCGATCCGGTCGTTGATCCGCGACAACAAGACGTTCCGCATCACCTCGGACATCCAGACGGGCGCCAAGCACGGCATGATCACCCTGGATGCCCACCTGATGGCCTTGTACGAGGCGGGGCAGATCCGCTATGAAGACCTGATCACCAAGTCGCAGGATCCGGAGGCCGTGGTGCAGAAGTTGCAGGCGGCGGGTGGAGCCCGCCGTTAGGCGGGGGAGGGGCAGTCGGATATGGCCGAGACAAACAGCTTGCAGGATCCGTTGCTCCTGTTGTTGGTTGAACGTAAGGCCCTGACGGCGGAACAAGCCCAGCAGGTCCTGGACGAACACCAGCAAGGAGGGCGACCGGTCCGTACGCTGGTGATCGACATGGGGATGATCGAGGAAGATCCTCTGATCCAGCATATTGCCGAATTCCTCGGCACCGAGGTGATCAACCTGCCCGCCACGGATATTCCGCCGGATGTGATCCGGAGTGTCCCGGCCAGCGTGGCCCGCATGTATAACGTGGTGCCGGTCGAGGTCGGTGGCACCACGGTCCGCCTGGCCACCTCCAATCTCGTCAATCCCCAGGTCAGTGACGAGTTGATGTTTGTTCTGACCAGCGATGTGACCTTTGTGTTGGCCCGCGAAGAAGACATCAAGAATTGCATCAACCAGTTTTATGGTGATGAAAGCAACGCGGTTTCTGAAATGCTGTCCACGCTTGAAGCCGAAATCGGCGAGGCGGGGGACCGGTTGGGCGGGGCTGCAGAGGGTGATGAGAAAAGCATTGAAGAGGCGGCGGGTTCCACGCCGGTCATCAAGTTTGTGAACCTGGTGATGTACCAGGCGATCAACGACAAGGCGTCGGACATCCATTTCGAGCCTTTTGAGAAGGAATTCAAGATCCGGTACCGGGTGGATGGCGCGTTGTACGAGATGACCCCGCCACCGAAACGCCTGGGAGCCCCGATCATTTCCCGCGTGAAGGTCATGGCCGGTTTGAATATTGCGGAACGCCGGATTCCCCAGGATGGACGCATCCAGATTACGATCGGCGGCCGGGTTATCGATCTGCGTGTCTCCACCCTGCCCACGCAGTTCGGCGAAAGCGTCGTGTTGCGGGTGTTGGACCGGAGCGTGGTGTCACTGGCGCTGGAAAACCTGGGCATACCGGACGACGTGTTTGATTCCTTCACGATGGATGTGGAGAAGCCCAATGGCATCATCATCGTGACCGGTCCGACCGGCTCCGGAAAAACGACCACCCTGTATTCGGCCCTTCGGCGCATCAATACGGTGGACCGCAAGCTGTTGACCGCGGAGGAACCGGTTGAATATGACATCGAGGGCATCATCCAGGTGCCGATCAGCGAGGTCAGCGGCAATACGTTCCCCCTGGTGTTGCGGGCCTTCATGCGGCAGGACCCGGACGTCATGATGGTGGGTGAAATCCGGGATCTCGAGACGGCGCAGATTGCCATTCAGGCGTCGTTGACGGGCCATCTGGTCTTCAGCACCCTGCATACCAATGATGCGGCGGGTGCCGTGACGCGGTTGATCGATATGGATGTGGAGCCATACCTGATCTCATCCACGCTGGAAGCCGTGGTCGGGCAACGGCTGGTCCGGGTGATTTGCGAGGCCTGCAAGACGGCCGTGGACCCCGATGAGGAATCGCTCCGCTTGCTCGGATTGAATGCCCGGGATGTCGAAGGCCGGAAATTCTACCGGGGCAGCGGATGCCCCAAGTGCAGCGAGAAGGGGTATAAGGGCCGCAAGGGCATCTATGAATACCTGTCGATGTCAAATCCGGTTCGCGAATTGATCGATCAGCGTCAACCAACACTGGTGATTCGCGAAAAAGCCATTCAATTGGGCATGCGAACGCTCCGGGAGGATGGAATCCGGAATATCCTGGATGGGTATACGACCGTGGACGAGGTGATCAAATACACCTGACGGTTGTGGGCCGGGATTTCTTCCCGGCCACTCGATTCAACATGGAAGGATGAGGCGTGTATGGAAACGGTTGTTATACTGGGCAGCGGGCCGGCTGGATTGACGGCGGCCCTCTATGCCGCACGTGCGAATCTTCAGCCGTTGGTCGTCGAGGGGCTTCAGCCGGGTGGACAGTTGACCACCACCACCGATGTCGAAAATTATCCGGGGTTCGAAGCGGCGGTGACGGGACCTGAACTGGTGGCGCGGATGCACCGGCAGGCCGAACGGTTCGGCGCCCGGTTCAACGGGAATGAAGTGACCACGGTGGATTTGAAGCAACGTCCGTTCCGCCTGGTGTTGTCCGATGCGTCCGTGGTGGAGACCCGTTCGCTGGTGGTGGCCACCGGTGCCACCGCCCAATACCTGGGGGTAAAATCCGAACAGGCGTTGATCGGGCGGGGCGTGTCGGCCTGTGCCACCTGTGATGGAGCCTTTTACCGGAACCAGCCGGTGGCCGTGGTGGGAGGTGGTGATACGGCCATGGAAGAAGCGATGTTTCTTTCCCGGTTATGCTCCACGGTGACCTTGATTCACCGGCGTGATGCGTTCCGGGCTTCCAAGATCATGGGGGAACGTGTGCGGGCCAATCCGAAAATCGAGATTCGCTGGAATTCCGTGGTCGAAGAGGTGCTGGATGCCGCCAAGGGAATCGTCACAGGGCTTCGATTGCGTCAGGTCCAGACGGGTGAGTTATCCGAGCTGGCGGTGACCGGATTGTTTGTGGCCATCGGCCATATTCCCAATACGGGCATGTTAAAGGGGCAACTGGACATGGATGCCAAGGGGTTTATCGTGGCGGATCATACCCGGACCACGGTGGAAGGTGTGTTTGCCGCCGGCGATGTCCAGGATCCGCTCTACAAGCAGGCCGTTACGGCGGCCGGGTCCGGTTGCATGGCGGCCTTGGAGCTGGAACGATATCTGCAGACGCAGGAAGGGTAATGCCGCCCATGAACGGAATGTCGTCCCACTCCGGCACGGCCGGGGCGTCCCGGGCAGAATGGGCCTCCTATCGCCGCCTGCTGGCCTATGTGCGTCCGTATCGCAGTCGGCTGATTGTGGGGATTGTTTTCGGCGCGGTGTTTGCCGGATCCACCCTGGGTGCACTGCCGGCGTTACGCGAATTGCTGGGGCGAACCTTTGACCTGGAAACGGCCGGCTTTGGTGAGGTGGCCGGGATTGCGTTCCTGTTGCTGGGCTTTGTCGTGCTCCGGGGGATTGGCGAGTATCTCAGCAAATATCTCATCCTGTGGGTCGGCAACCGGGTGGTGACGGATTTGAGGATCCAGGTTTTCTCCCACCTGCAGAATCTTTCGGTGGCCTTTTTTGACCGGAACAAGACCGGGGAAATAATTTCCCGAACCCTGAACGACACCGCCATGCTGGAAAAGGCGGTGTCGGAAATCCTGTCGGATCTGGCGCGGGAACCCCTGATGTTGATCGGGGCGGCCGCTTATGTTTTCTGGTTGGACTGGCAACTGGCCCTGGCGACGATCGTGGTTTTCCCGTTGTGCCTGATACCCATTACCGTTTTCGGCCGCAAGGTCAGGCGGGCGGGGCGGGAAGGCCAGGAGCGGTTGGCCGAGTTGCTGGGCGTCATGCAGGAAGCCGTTCTGGGGGTGCGGGTGGTCAAGGCGTTCGGCATGGAGGCCCACGAATTGAGCCGGTTCACGGTTCAGGCACGTTCATTTTTCGGGCGTATCATGCGGGTGGTGCGGGCCATGGCCATGATTGAGCCGATCATTGTCCTGTTATCGGCCATCGGACTGATCGTTGCCCTGGGTTATGCCAAGGTGAACGGCATGCAGCAGGAGGCGTTCTTTACCTTTGCGATTGCCCTGGTGATCATGTATGCGCCGGTCAAGAAGTTGAGCCGGATACACCTTTCGGTTCAGCACAGTTCGGCTGCGGCGGACCGGATATTCGAGATCCTGGATACGGAGAATTCGGTTCGGAATCTTCCCGGGGCTCCGGTATTCCCGGGCCCGGTTTCGGAAGTGCGCCTGGAACAGGTTGGGTTCGATTATGGTGACGGGTCGGTGCTTTCCGGCGTGAACCTGGTGGTAAAGGCCGGTGAACGGATCGGGATCGTGGGTGGTTCAGGCGCCGGGAAAACCACCCTGATCAACCTGTTGCCGCGATTTTTCGACCCAACACGGGGCCGGGTCTGTTTCAACGGCATGGATATCCGCGATTGCGATGTGGCCTCGATACGGTTGCAGATCGGTCTGGTCACACAGGAGACCTTCCTTTTCAACGATACCGTGGCCAATAACATCCGCTATGGGACCGCCTCCGCGACGCAGGCGGCGATCGAGCAGGCCGCGCGACTGGCGCATGCCGCGGAATTCATCGAACACATGCCGCACGGGTATGACACCCACATCGGGGAACGCGGGGTGCGCCTGTCCGGTGGCCAGCGGCAGCGCCTGGCGATTGCGCGGGCCATGTTGCGGAATCCGCCGATCCTGATCCTCGATGAAGCCACCAGTGCGCTCGACACCGAGGCGGAACGCGTGGTGCAGGCGGCCATTGACGAGGTGATGGCGGGACGCACGGTCTTTGCCATTGCCCACCGCCTGTCCACCATTGCCCATTTCGACCGGCTGATCGTGTTGGACAAGGGACGCATCGTGGAGCTTGGATCCCATGATGAACTGCTGGCTCGGGGCGGCTTATACCGCCGGCTGTTTGATTTGCAGTTCGACCGTGCCGGCACAACGGGGACATCGGGATAATCCATGAAATCCTATCGTCAGGAACTGACGTTTGAGATTCCCGCACGTCGCGGTTATGTCAACATCACACCCCGGGTTGAAACGTGTGTGCATGATAGCGGCATACGGGAGGGGTTGGTCCTGGTGTCGCGGTGAATAACCGCTGCGCAACCTCCTGCACATGAAGACATCGGACTATGATTACCATCTGCCGCCGGAGTTGATTGCCCAACAGCCCCCTCCCATCCGCGGGGGGTCGCGCATGATGGTGGTGCGCGCGGGTTTTGGGGTCGTGGCCGACGGGACCGTGGGGGATTTGCCCCGATGGATCCGGTCCGGCGATCGTCTGGTGGTCAACAATACGAAGGTTTTGCCGGCACGGGTGTACGGTTCCTGGCAGGATACGGGAGGACGGGTTGAACTGCTCTTCCTCGAGCCCAGCGGCACGGACACCTGGGATGCCATGTATCATGCGTCACGTTCGGCACGGGAGGGACGGATCATAAGCCTGGATGCCGATGGTTCCTCCCTGTGCGTTGTGACCTGCCTCCCCTTTGGCCGGATACGGGTTCGCTGGCAGGGCACCGGTTCGATGGATTCGGCCCTTGACCGGTTTGGCGTGATGCCGGTTCCGCCCTATATTCAACGCAAGGCGGATGACCCCGCAACCGATTTGCTGGACCGTGAACGTTACCAGACGGTTTTTGCCCGGCATACCGGTGCTATTGCGGCCCCCACGGCGGGGTTGCATTTCTCAAAAGAATTGCTAGGACAGTTGGGACGGGATGGCGTGGGGATGAGTGAAATCACCCTGCATGTCGGTCCCGGCACCTTCAAGCCCGTCAAGGTGGAGGATGTGGACCAACACACGATGGAGGCGGAACGGTACGAGATTTCGCCGGAAACAGCGGAAGCAATCAGGCGGACCCGTCAGGCCGGAGGACGGATCGTTGCCGTGGGTAGTACCACGGTCCGAACCCTGGAGACCGTGGCGCTGGAACATGGCGGGGTGCTTCCCGCCTCGGGACGAAGCACCTTGTTTATCCGGCCGCCGTTCGAGTTCCGGGTGGTGGGTGCCATGTTGACCAATTTTCACCTGCCACGATCCACCCTGTTGATGATGGTCAGCGCGTTGGCGGGGCATGACTGCATCATGGCGGCCTATGCGGAGGCAATCCGGAAATCCTACCGGTTTTACAGCTATGGGGACTGCATGCTGATCCTGGGGGACACATTTGCCACCTAAAATTCTTTGGGAGGAGGCTTGACCATCCGCTTGTGATTCTGCTAATGCTTGAGATATTGCATTAGGCATAAGGAGAACATCCATGAAGAATATCTGGCGCCGGTTAAGTCTGCGGTCATTCACCCTGATTGAATTGTTGGTCGTAATCGCCATCATCGGTATTCTGGCCGGCATGTTGCTGCCTGCCGTGGCTGCGGCCCGTGAACGTGCCCGCCGAACCCGTTGTGCGGCCAACTTGTCGCAGATTGGCAAGGCGCTCAAGATGTATTCGATGGATCAGGGTGAGCGGTTCCCGAGCGATTTCAAATCCAGCATGGCACAGTATGCGGACAACCCCAAACTGTTCATCTGCCCCAGTGATACGCGCAGTAATGCAACCTCGCTGGCCCAGATGACCACCGCGATGTGCAGCTACAATATGGTCAAGGGTTTGACGGAGTCCGTTGCTTCGACCCGTATGCACGTGTGCGATAAGGATGGCAGTAACAGCGTCAATAACGCCAATTGGGGCGGAAACCACGCCAATGCAGGTGGGAACGTTCTTTTCGTGGATGGTTCGGTTCTCTGGATCCTCGAGGCGGAATGGAATACGGCTGCCGCAAACAATACGATTTCGAATCTGGTCGGCTCGCCGGTTCCTGTATGGGCATCCGCACTGGCTGTTGATTAATTGACTGGAATCCCACGGGCTGGCGGCAGGCATGTCGCCAGCCCGTTTTTTTTCGATGAGTGATTCCCGCACAACGCCTGCTGTTAACCGGGTGGCGCGGATCCTGGTGGAGGCGGTTCCCGACCGTCCGTTCGATTACGCGATTCCCGATGCGTTGGTTCCTGTCGTAAAGCCGGGGGTCCGGGTTTCCGTCCCATTCGGTCACCGGACCGTAACCGGCGTGGTTTTCGAGTTGGCCGATCATTCCGACCATGCGAAGCTCAAATCCATTGAAGCGGTTCCGGATCCCGTGCCGATGCTGGACGCCACCCTCCTGAAACTGGCGGCGTGGATGGCGGATTATTACCAGGCGCCGCTGGCGCATGCCGTGCGGACCATGTTGCCGGGTGCGGTGCGCAGGGCCGGTGCACGGTTCAAGACACAACGGATTGTCCGGCTGGCCGATGAAACCGCCACCCCTGCCGGGATCACGCCGGTGCAACAGTCCCTGGTAACCGTATTGCAGGGGTCGGGCGCCATGCCGGTTCCAGAGCTGCTCAAGCGAGCCGGAGTGACCAATGCCCCGTTGAATATCCTGGCGAAACGCGGGGTCGTGATCATCGAGACTGAAACGGTGACACGGACGGCGCTGGCTTGCCGTACGGTTCTACGAACCGGGCCGCTGGAACTGATGCCGGAACAAGCCGGGGCGTTGGCCACGACGGTTGAAGCCATGGAACATCCGCCCGGTGTCATCCTGTTGTATGGCGTGACGGGGAGCGGCAAGACCGAGGTCTATCTGCAAGCCATTGAGCACGCTTTGCAAAAGGGGCGAAGTGCAATCGTGCTCGTTCCTGAAATATCGTTAACCCCGCAAACCGTGGAGCGGTTCCAAGCGCGGTTCGGTGAACGGATTGCCGTGTTGCACAGCAATCTGGGCGATGGCGAACGGCATGACGAATGGCATCGGATACGGGATGGCAAGGCGGATATTGTCATCGGCGCCCGATCCGCCGTCTTTGCGCCGGTACGCCATCTTGGCCTGATCGTGGTGGATGAGGAGCATGAGCCGTCCTACAAGCAGGAGGAGTCGCCCCGCTATCATGCCCGGGATGTGGCGGTGATGCGCGCGCAGATGACCCCGTGTCCCGTGTTGTTATGCACGGCGACACCCAGTTTCGAATCATGGGCCAATGTGGAGCGGAAGAAATACCTTCTCAGCATTTTGCACCGGCGTGCCGATGACCGGAAATTGCCGGCGGTACGGATCGTGGACATGCGCATGGAGGCGGAATCCACCGGACAGATCGGTGTGTTTTCGCGCGAACTGTTGGAGGCCATCCGGCGCCGGTTGGATCGTGCCGAGCAGGTCATGTTATTTCTCAACCGGCGCGGGTTTGCTGCTTCCCTGCAGTGTCCGGCGTGCGGACATGTGGTTACCTGCGAGGCCTGTAGCATCGCCCTGACCTACCACCGGTCGGATGAGCGGTTGCGATGTCATATATGCGGGGCCAGTCATCCGGTTCCCGCATCCTGTCCAAAATGCCGGGATCCGGGCATCCGGATGGGGGGGGTCGGAACCCAGCGTGTGGAACGGATCGCGGCAAAATGTTTTCCCCAGGCCCGTATCCAGCGGTTGGATGCCGACTTGACCAGTCGTAAACAAGTCTACGAGGAAGTGCTCGGTGCATTCCGTTCGGGAAAGATCGACATCCTGGTGGGCACGCAGATGATTGCGAAAGGATTGCACTTCCCCAACGTAACCCTGGTGGGGGTGTTGCATGCCGATCTGGGTTTGCATATTCCCGATTTCCGGGCTGGCGAACGGACCTTTCAATTGCTGGCGCAGGTGGCGGGTCGTGCGGGTCGGGGGGATGTAAACGGCGAGGTGATCATCCAGACCTACACGCCGGCTCACCCCGCCCTGGTGTCGGCCCGGACCCTGGATTATGACGGGTTTGCTGGACCGGAACTGCTTCAACGCAAGGAGTTGGGGTACCCGCCCTACGGGCATATGGTATGTCTCGGCTTGAAGGGCGCCAGTGAGCGGCGGGTTGCCGTTTCGGCCGGCGAGTTGTCCGGTGCGTTATCGGCCCGGTTGTCAGCCCCGGCGGTTGTTTCCCCGGCATGTCCGGCGCCGCTGGCCAAGGCCAAGGGTTTGTTCCGGTACCAGGTGCTTATGCGGGGGCCGTCGGTACGGCGGCTGACCGATGCCATTCGGTCTGTCCTGAAGGTGGTTTCATTGCCCCGTGATGTCGCCCTGGCAATTGATGTGGATGCGATCCACATGCTGTGACCCGCGGGGATACTGCTTGATCCGAGACATTGTTGCGCCTATGGTTTGGCCTTGATTTGAGGAAGGGCAAACATGTCACGCACACGTTACTACGTTACGACCCCGATCTATTACGTCAACGACAAGCCGCATATCGGGCACGCCTATACCACGGTGCTTGCGGACGTCATGGCCCGGTATCACCGGTTGTTCGGGGTTCCCACGTTTTTTCTGACCGGGACCGATGAGCATGGACAGAAAGTCCAGCAGGCGGCACAGAAAGCCGGGGTGGATCCCCAGACCCATGTGGACCGCACGGTGGTCCGGTTCCAGCATTTGTGGCAGCAGCTGGGTATCACCAACGATGCGTTTATCCGCACCACCGATGCAGGACACAAGCGGGTGGTCCAGGAAATCCTCCAGGACCTTTATGACCGGGACGAGATATACCGGGCGGAATATGACGGGTGGTATTGTGTTACCTGTGAGCGGTTTTACATGGAGAAAGACCTGCTCAACGGGACCTGTCCGGAAGCCGGTTGCGGACGGAAGGTCGAGCCCATCCGCGAAACGAACTATTTTTTCCGCATGAGCCGGTACCAGGAATGGCTGGTTGACTACATCCAGACACACCCATCCTTCATTCAGCCGGATTTCAGGCGGAACGAGACGCTGGGATTTCTTCGTAAACCCCTGCAGGATTTGTGCATTTCACGCCCCAAGTCCCGCTTGAACTGGGGCGTTGAGCTGCCGTTCGACTCGCAGTTTGTCTGCTATGTCTGGTTCGATGCGCTGGTCAACTACATCAGCGCGATCGGATATCGTTCTGACCCCGCACTTTTCGAGCGGTGGTGGCCTGCGTCCCATCATCTGATCGGCAAGGACATTCTGACCACCCATACGGTCTACTGGCCCACCATGCTCAAGGCCATGAGGCTTCCCATGCCGGAGACTGTATTTGCACATGGTTGGTGGCTGTCCGGGCAGGATAAGATGAGCAAAAGCCTCGGGAATGTGGTCAATCCGTTCGACTATATTGAACGGTTTGGGGTGGATGCCTTCCGGTATTTCCTGACGGCCGAGATGTCATTGGGGCAGGATGCCAGTTTCACCGAAGTGGCATTCATGAGGCGTTACCAGGCGGATCTGGCCAATGACCTGGGCAACCTGTTGAGCCGTGTGGTCAAATTGATCGGCAGCCATTGTGGTGGGCGGGTTCCCTCGCCTGGAACCATGGGTGAGGATGAGGTGCGGATTCGGGATGTCACGCTGGCGGCAGCCAAAGACATGGTTGACGCCGTGGAGCGTATGCGGGTGGATCAGGGGGTGACTGGTCTTACCAACGCGATCCGCGAGGCCAATCGTTACCTGGAACGACGCCAGCCATGGGTGTTGGCACGAGACGGACGACAGGCGGAACTCGAGACCGTGTTGTATGCGGCTGCGGAGTGTCTACGAATTGTCAGCGGTATGCTGTTTCCTGTCATGCCGACCAAGATGGGAGAATTGCGCGCAGTACTCGGCGTTGGGACGGAAGCGCCGTCGTTCGATCGTTTACGGGAATGGGGGGGACTGGTCCCCGGAACACCCGTGTCAGCGGCGCCGATCTTATTTCCGCGCCAGGAATCCAAGCCAACGCCGGTACCGGCGGCAACGCCTGTTGAAGTGGAGGGTGTCATGTCTATCGAATATACGGATTTCCAAAAAGTTGAATTGCGTACGGCAAAGATTGTGCAGGCGGAGCGCGTGGAAGGCGCTGACAAGTTGCTGCGTCTCCAGGTTGAAATCGGCGGGGAAGCCCGGCAGATCGTGGCCGGCATTGCCAAGTTCTATGCGCCGGAGACGTTGATTGGACGGACCATTGTGGTGGTGGCCAACCTTAAGCCGGCAAAGATACGCGGGGTTGAGTCGAACGGCATGTTGCTGGCAGCGTCGAAAGATGATGTCCTGCGGCTTGTTACCGTTGATGGTGAAATGGTCTCCGGCGCCACGGTGAAGTAGCCTGCGTGGTCCCCCGATAGTTCCGATCCGTTCGCATGTTTGATGCGGTTCTCCGTCGATCCTTATTGCCGCCGGTGTGGGGCACGGTGGGGAACTGATTGCTCCCCGTTATTCGCTAACTTACCACTGCCCTTATCCCTGCATGCTTAAGCCCTATGCCAAGGCATGTATTTCCGGGGTAAAATCCGGCCATAAATAGCGGTTTCTGGCATTCCGGAAAAATCCTTCCTGAAACGGTTCTCGATACCGAGAAAATTTATCAAATAACTATTGACACAAAGTGGGGCGAAGTGTTGAATCGTGTCACTAAAGGTCAATAGGTGATTAAATGAGTGGCGTTGATGAGAAAGCCATTGGCGGACACGGTGTGTTTGTCGGTCGGCATCCGCATTCCTTGGATTCCAAGCGGCGTGTGACGATTCCGAGTGATTGGCGTGCCCAGGTCGGAATGCCGCAGGGCTTTTATGTGTTACCTGGCATTGATCAGAAATGCCTGTGCGCCTTTCCCGCCGCGGAAATGTTTCGCCGCATGGAGAAGATGCGCCAGCATTCGTTTACGGATGCCCGTGCACGACAGTTTGCCCGGGTGCTGGCGTCCCAATCCGAGCTGCTGGAGTGGGATTCCCAGGGGCGAATCCGAATCAAGGATGACTTGCTGAATTTTGCCGGGCTCGTGGATCAGGTTGAGTTGATCGGGACGTTTGATTCATTCGAGTTATGGAATCCGGATCATTTGCAGCAGAGCGGTGCGTTGGATCGGAGTAATTTGCAGGAGGCTGCCCGTTACATGGAATTCTGACGGGTGCCGGTTGATGCGGGTGCGCCGGGTCCGCCGTGAAATGAAGGCGAAACAGCCATGCATCAGTCGGTCCTGTTGAATGAAGTGATCGAGTCACTCGGGGTTTGTCCGGGCGGAATCTATGTGGATGGAACGGTTGGCAGTGGTGGACACGCCGAGGCGATTCTACGGGCATCGTCGCCGGATGGACGCTTGATTGCGATTGACCGGGATGTGGATGCCGTTGGGCGGAGTGGCGGGCGGTTATCGGTCTGGGGTGAACGGTGCCGGATCATTCATTCCGACTACGGTGATTTGAAGGCTGTGGTGAATGGTATGGGTATCGCGGAGGTGAATGGGGTTCTGCTGGATCTGGGGGTCTCGTCGGAACAACTGGACACCCCGGGCCGGGGATTCAGTTTCCAGTCGGAGGGGCCGTTGGATATGCGTATGGACCAGGGACAGTCGTTGACGGCTGCGCAGGTGGTGAACACCTGGCCGGAGACGGTTCTGGCGGACACGTTTTACCAGTATGCGCAGGAAACCCGTTCCCGCCGGATTGCCCGGGCCATTGTGGAAGCCCGTTCCGGTGCGCCGATAGCGACCACGAGCCGGTTGGCGGATGTGGTCGCGCGCGCCTGTGGGGGGCGGACGGGGAAGATTCATCCGGCAACGCGGGTGTTTCAGGCCCTGCGGATGGCGGTGAATGACGAAATGGGAATTCTGGTCCGTGGTCTTGAATCCGGGTTGCAGGTGCTGGCGAATGGCGGACGGATGGTGGTTATCAGTTTTCACAGCGGAGAGGATCGTTGTGTAAAGACCTGTTTCCGTGAACATGCGGGCCGGTGGGAATCGCTGCCGCAGGGGGGGAGCGCCTGGGTGGGGCGTCGACCGGCGGTCAAATGGGTGCACCGGCGTGTCGTGGTGGCATCTGAAAATGAAAGGGAAGATAACCCGCGGGCGCGTTCGGCCAAGTTGCGGGTTGTGGAGCGTGATGACCGGTGTGGAGTGGATCCCACCGTTTGAGAATAGGACGGAGGCGGTACTATGGCACGAAGAAATCGTAATCGCAGGGTTCAAACCCGGGCATTACCGGCACCTTTTGCCGGTTTCATATCCCTGTTGGTTTTGCTGGCTCTGGGCTACGTATGGCTGGGGTGCCGGTGTGAAGCGGCGGGTCGTGAAATCAAGCAGTTGGAGGTTCGTCGCAATGAGTTGAAAAATCTTCTGCTCAACGAGGAATTCAAATGGTCGCGGATGAAATCGCCGCTGGAACTGGACAAGGCCCTGACGCGGCACCGTATCGAAATGGTTCTGCCCGGCATGCGTCAGGTGGTTCGGCTTCGTCAGTCCGATCTTCCCCCTTCCGCTGAATCCATGGTTGAGGCACCGCAGTATGCCAGTCTCGAGAGGGTTCCGATGAATGAATGATTGGCGTTGGAAATGGCGTTTTTATGCGAGCGCTTTCCTGCTGGGATTGGTCCTGACAGGATTAAGCGTTCGGCTGGTTTTCCTGCATGCCTTGACGCCGGAGTCCGTGGTGCGGGGTATCGATGAAAGCCGGCGCATGCACAAGCAATTACTGGCCGGACGGGGGGCTATTTGCGACCGGATGGGATCGGGCAACCTGCTGGCGTTGAATGTCCCCATGAAGGATGTTTGCGCCAATCCTGCCCTGATTGTCCGGAGCAACCTCCTGGTGGACGTCAGTGCCACCCTCTCGGAACTGCTGGATGTGCCGGTGGACGAGGTGGCGCAGCGGCTCAACCGGCCGGATCGGGAGTTTGCCTATATTCGACGGGCCGTGATGGAGGACGATGCGGCACGAGTCCTTGAACGTCGGATTCCGGGTGTTTTCTTCCGCGAAAACATGGTGCGGCATTATCCGCACCGTAATTTCATGTGCCATATCCTTGGTTTTGTGAATCATGACGGGATCGGCAGTGCCGGCATTGAACAGGCAGCCGACGCCTATCTGCGCGGGAGTCCCGGGTATCTCGAAAGCCAGGTGGATGCGTTGCGGCGCGAAATGTACGGGCGTCGTGCGCAGTATGTGGCGCCCCTGGAAGGCGCCCATGTGGTGCTCACGGTGGATCAACAGATACAATACCAGGCGGAACGAGCCCTGGATGCCGCGATGATCGAACACCGGGCCAAGGGTGCCTGTGTCATTGTTCAACGGATCCGGACCGGTGAGATTCTGGCGATGGCCAGCCGGCCGGCCTTTGATCTGAACACCTTCAACCAGGCGTCTGAATCCGAGCGGACCAACCGGGCGATCGGGATGAATTATGAACCGGGTTCAACCTTCAAGGGGGTGGCGTTTTCCGCCGCATTCAACGAGCAGACCGTGCGTCCCGAGATGGTGGTCGATTGTGAAGACGGCGCCTGGTCCTATGGCGGCAAGGTACTTCGGGATTACCATGCGTACGACCGTTTAACGGTGGCGGATGGGCTGAAGAAATCCAGTAATATCCTTACTGCCAAGACGGCCCTGACCCTGGGGAACCAGCGGTTCTACCGGTATCTTAAGGCTTTCCACATCGGGGAGCCCCTGGGATTTGATCTGCCCGGCGAGGAGGGGGGGATTCTGGCACCCGTTTCCAAATGGTCCAAGATCAGTTCGACCCGGATTGCCATGGGGCAGGGAGTCGCCGTTACGCCCCTGCAAATGCTCGCGGTATATTGTGCGATTGCCAACGACGGATTCTTGATGCGTCCCTACATCATATCCCATGTGGTCAGCCCGGATGGAACGGTTTTGAAACGTACGCAACCCGAAGTTCTGGGGCGGCCCATCCGCTCCGAAACCGCCGCCCTGATGTGCCGGCTGCTGGCGCGGGTTACGGAACCCGGTGGTACGGGGACCCGCGCCTGTGTGGAAGGCTATGAAGTGGCAGGAAAGACGGGCAGCGCCCAGAAGCCCGTGGCAGGAGGCTATTCCAGCACTGCGCACGTGGCGTCGTTTGCAGGCTTTGTGCCGGCCGGTGCTCCGGAGATTGGCATCATCGTTGTGATTGATGAGCCGCAACCCCTGCACACGGGTGGGGTGGTGGCGGCTCCGCTTTTCAGCCGGATTGCCGGTTACGCCGTACGATACCTGGATGTGGCACCCGGACGGAACCTGCTGGCGAGCCGTTAGGATCCGGTGCCGACCGGTGGAAGGATCATCATGGATCGATTGGTCAGGTTGGATGCGTTGCTTCGGGACGTTCCGGGAGCGGCCAGCTCCGGTGGCCGGAATCCGGAGGTGACGGGTGTGGTGGGGGATTCCCGGCAGGTCCGCCCGGGCAGTGTGTTCGTGGTGATCCGGGGTGGGGCGACTGACGGTGTCCGGTTTGTTGATGACGCCTGCCAACGCGGAGCCGTGGCGATCGTTTCGGAGTCACCGCTGCCTGAACTTCGCAAGGATATGGTGGCGGTTGCCGTGACGGATGCCCGACGTTCGCTGGGACTTTTGTCGGCGGCTTTTCATCAACATCCCTCGAACCGGTTGCGTATGACCGGCATCACCGGTACCAACGGGAAAACCACCACCGCGTATTTGATGCGGGAAATGCTTCGCAGCCAGGGCCGTGCCACCGGTGTGGTCTCCACCATTGAATACGAGATCGGGGCCCGTTCGATTCCGGCCACGCGCACCACCCCGGATGCCCCGCAATTGCAGTCCCTGCTGGCCTCCATGGTTTCCAACGGTTGTCAGGATGCCGTGATGGAGGTGTCGTCGCATGCCCTGGTCCAACAACGGGTGGCGGGGGTTGAGTTTGATGCGGCGATCTTTACCAACCTGACCCGTGATCATCTGGATTACCATGGTTCAGCGGATGCCTACTTTGACGCCAAGGCGCTGTTGTTCAAATCGCTGGGCAGCGGTCGCAAGTCGGCGATTGCGGTTATCCATGCCGATGACCCGTGCGGGGGAAAAATGGCGGGCCTGACAACCGGTGCGGAAGTCATCACCTACGGTGTGTCGGCGTCCGCGATGGTGCGCGCGGCGGATATCCATCCCGGTCCGGATGGCACCACGTTTCGGCTTGAGACTCCCTGGGGAGCGGGGGAAGTCCGAACCGGGCTGATGGGGCGGTTCAATGTGCAGAATATCCTTGCGGCGGTGGCGTGTGCCGTCCGTTTGGGAGTCCCCCTTGATACAGCGGTGGTAGCGGCGGGCCGAATGCCACCCGTCCCCGGCCGCCTTCAGAAGGTTCCGTCCCGCAAGGGCTTCCGGGTGTTTGTGGATTATGCCCATACCGATGATGCCCTCGAGCAGGTTCTGACCACCCTGCGTGAGATTACGGGGGGACGTCTGATGGTCGTGTTTGGATGTGGTGGAAACCGTGATACGGGAAAACGTCCCGCCATGGGGGCGGTGGCTTCCCGGCTTGCGGATTATTCCATCGTGACGTCGGACAACCCGCGCAAGGAGGATCCGATGCGGATCATCGCGGATATTCTCCAGGGATTCGGTGCGAACCGGGCGGTTGAAGTTGAACCAGATCGGGGTGAGGCCATACGAAAGGCCATCGCCAGGGCGCTTCCGGGCGATATCGTGCTGGTGGCCGGGAAGGGACATGAGACCTTCCAGGATTTTGGAAACATGACGGTTCCGTTTGATGACCGGGAAGTGGCGTCCCGTTACCTGTGATGGCGATGGTTGAGGAGGCAGGATGAAGCCGGCGTGGAATTCCGGGGATTTGGCGGCCTGGACGGGTGGGGCCTGGGAAGGCAAGCCCCCCGCCGTCTTTGAAGGCATTACCCAGGATACCCGGTCGCTGAAGCCCGGCATGCTGTATGTGGCGTTGGAAGGCGCCCGGTTCAATGGCCACCGGTTCATTGACGATGCCTTTGCCCGGGGAGCTGCGGCGGCCATGGTGCGCAACACCTATCCGGAACACCGGGCCGGCGGTGCGCTCCTGCGGGTGGTTGATCCCCAGGTTGGATTGCAACAAGCGGCGGTTGCCTACCGCCGTCGACTGGCGCCGAAAGTGGTGGGGATTACCGGGAGTGTCGGTAAATCCACGGTCAAGGAATTGATTGCGCAAATGCTGGCCGGCCAGGCGTGCACAGCGAAAACACAGGGAAATTTCAATAATCACATAGGATTGCCGTTGAGCCTGCTCGCCATGCCGGGGGACACGTGTTACGGGATTTTTGAAATCGGGACCAATCATCCCGGGGAGATTTCCGCCCTGTGCCGGTGCCTGGAACCGGATTGGGGTGTGATTACCAATGTGGGGCCGGTGCATATCGAGCATTTCGGGTCGGAAGAGGCTGTGGCGGAGGAAAAGCGTTGTTTGTTCCGTGCGCTTCCCCCGACCGGTCGTGCCTTTCTCTGTGCGGATGGCATGCATACGGACCGGTTGCGGGAAGCCTGTCCGGTGCCCGTGACGACGGTTGGGTGGGATGAGGGGATGGACGTGCGGGGCACCTTGTTGGCGGATCGCCGTCTGCATGTCGCCGAGGCGGCGGGGGACGGCATGACGGTTCAGGTGCCGCTGCCCGGTCGCCACCAGGCATTGAATGTTCTCCTGGCGGTTGCCGTGGTACGGGCCCTTGATGTGCCATGGTCTGGAATTGAAAACGCTTTGGCGTGTTTTCAATCCCTGCCGATGCGCTGGCAGGAGGAGGTTGCGGGGTCGATTCGCATCATCAACGATGCTTACAATGCCAATCCGCTCAGTATGCGGGCGTCGCTTCGCGCCTTTTGTGAACAACCCGGTTACGGGCCGAAATGGGTGGTGATCGGGGGCATGCGGGAATTGGGGGTGCGGGCAACGTCCGAGCATGAAGCCCTGGGGGAATATCTGGCGGGATTGCCCTTGCAGGGGGGAGTGGTTGTGGGGGATGAGGCCCATGCGGTCATGGATGGATTAGGCCGGGCGGGAGACCGTTTTGCCTTTTGTCCCGATACGGATACGGCAGCGGAATGGTTATGCCGGCAGGTCAGGGACGGAGACGCCGTGTTCTTCAAGGCATCCAGGGGAATCGGGTTGGAGCGTGCGATACAACGTTTCAAAAAACACCGGGAGGAGAACGCCGTATGAATACCACCCTGACATCAGGAACCCAAACGGTGCGGTATATTCCGGTCATGCCGGCCGGTGCGGTACGTGCAGGCGTCACGGTGCCGGGGGCGGGTGTCGACCGGCAGGACGCGCCGCCACGCCGGCAGAGTCGGATGCCCAACGGTGATCCGGATCGTCTCATGTTGTGGGGATCGGATGGGGAATCCGGTCCGGTGGGTGGACGCCGGTAATGTCCGGCGTTGAAACGGGGTTTTCCATATGTTGTATGAATTGCATGAGCTTGAGTGGTGGTTTCCGCCGTTACGGATGTTTCGATACATCACGTTCAGGGCGGTTGGAGGCGCCGGCACCGCTTTCCTGCTGACCCTGCTGGCCGGTCCGTGGATCATCGCCATGCTCAAGCGATTCCGTATCGCGCAGGTGTTCCGGAAGGAAGAGGCTCCCTCCCTGTACAAGCTTCATGAGGAAAAGGAAGGGACCCCCACCATGGGGGGGGTGATGGTGATCCTGGCGGTTCTCCTGTCGGGTGCGTTGTGGTGCATGCCGGGCAATACGTATGTCGGACTGGCGCTGGCAACGATGGTTTACATGGGAGCGGTTGGGTTTTGGGATGATTACCGCAAGCTGGTTTATCGCAATTCCAGGGGATTGCCTGGCCGGGCCAAGCTGTTGCTCCAGGTGGTGTGGGGGCTGGTTTTGACCCTGGTCCTGCTGGTCTTGCCCGAAACCCGTGATCGAACGTGTGAGATCATGGTGCCCTTTTTCAAGCAGTCGCTGGTGGCGAACGTGAATGCATGGACGGCGGCGGCATTTATCACCCTTATAATCGCAGGAAGCACCAATGCCGTGAACCTTACCGATGGACTTGATGGACTGGCCATTGGATGCTCCAGCACGGTGGCGTTCTCGTACCTGGTGATGGCCTATGTGGCCGGACATTATGCTTTTGCCGATTATCTGCAGGTTCCCTTTGTGCGGGGCGCGGGTGAACTGGCGGTGTTGTGCGGGTGCCTGATGGGCGCCTGTCTGGGATTTCTATGGTTCAACTGCCATCCGGCCAAGGTTTTCATGGGCGATACCGGAAGCCTTGCCCTTGGCGGCATCATTGCGGTGATTGCCATCCTGGTGAAACAGGAACTGGTCCTGGTGATCGTGGGCGGGGTCTTCGTGATGGAAGCCCTCAGTGTGATGATACAAGTGGGGTCGTTTCGGCTTCGGGGACGGCGTGTTTTTGCCATGGCGCCCATTCATCATCATTTTGAACACAAGGGGTGGAGTGAAACCCAGGTAACCATCCGG
>Ga0208374_1000197_pt1 | contig 34877 bp, 29 predicted proteins | sample RifOxyC3_FD_184037 | JGI IMG/M metagenome (GOLD analysis project Ga0208374, IMG submission 184037) | Groundwater microbial communities from Rifle, Colorado - Rifle Oxygen_injection C3 (SPAdes) | ecosystem: Environmental > Aquatic > Deep subsurface > Groundwater | place: Rifle, Colorado, USA...
ATATCTCTGCAAATCGTGCCGCTTTTGATGAACTGGAAAATCTCAAAGCTTGCTTTGCTATGAAGTTCTAAATAATTAAACATAAATATATTTTTGCGTAACGTGAGTTAGTAATATAGTTAAGCAGCTTATAGCATTCTTGTCTAACTAATCTTCTATAGCTCATTCTTTTTTCTTTACCTTCAATTTGAATCTTTGTTAGAAGCTTATTTTCAATTTCTTGTGCAAAAGCGATGCGGGCAGTTTTTTTAAGAATGCATCTTCCGTTTTTTATAATAGCATCACTTTCAGAGATTATATTTTTGTTTATCACCTTAAATATTGCTCTATCGGTTATTAATGGTTTAAATATTTCTGCTATATCGTAGCTCAAGCTAAGCTTTGCTTCACCAGGTTCATGAAGAAAACCGATTTCCGGATAAAGCCGTGTGTGGTAAATTTCATTAAGGCAGGTTGAGTAAACTATCATGTTCCCGTAAGAGATGAGAGCATTCACTAAATTGTTTGGAGGATTTCTTACTCTCGTGGTAAAATCAATAGGATAGTTGAATATTCTTTTCCACGATGAATAGTAGCACTTTTTTGCAGTTCCCTCTAACCCCATAAGTTCGGCAATAGAATCAGCATGGCAGACATATTCCTTAATTTCTTGAAGCTGCTGAATATCATCACACAAAGATGCTCTGCGGTTAAAGTAATATTTTAGGTTAGCTGCAGCATTGGAAATAGCAGACAGCACAAACTGCTTTGCAATCTCCAATCTCTTCAACTGATTTCTGAAAAGCAAAGCTTGGGCAATAAGTATTGAACCAGAGTTTTGCCTCTCGGATGGCAGAAAGCTTCCTGCGTAATTGCCCTTAAAGCTGAATACATGAAGCGGTATTTGGTTTTGAGATAAGAAGTATAGGAACCGTGAATTGAAGCGGATGGAACCAAATGAAAGTATAGATTCTATGCTTTCAATAGGTATATACTTCTTATCCCCGGCGGGTATCTCAATATCTTCACCTAAAACGTATTCTTCTTTTTCATTTTCTTCCCAAGTGTCTTCTTCAGCTTCGTTATCATCTTTACATACTTTTTCGCAAATGATTGAATGATCTTTACGCTTGATTAGCGTATCTGAAAAGAGATATATGTTTTGTTTCATAGCTTTACCCAGTTAATGATTTTTTTTCTGAGAAAAGATATAAATGGTATTAGGGGAAAAAAATAAAAGAAACGTTGCGGAAATGTTGTTAGCTATGAGTTATGAGATGTGAGTTTTAGTAGGAGATTTTGAATTTTGATTTTTCGGCTTTTATAAAATAACGGGTTTCGCGGTATTGCCGCTCACTTTCAATCCTAAAGTTTGATAGGTAGTCCGGATCTGAAATTAGTGATTCGAGTTTCTCGTTAATTTTACTGCGTTTAGATCTAAAACCTTCTGCTGAAAATCCGGTTTTCCACCATGGTTTTTTTATTGCATCACCGAAATAATAATGTTCAAATTTATCTTTAATGAATTCAGCGACTTGAATGGCAAATTCGGGAGAAATCATTTCGTGAATGCTGTATTTATTCTTGCCCTCTAACTTTGCCTCAACAAATTTAAAATATAAAGCAAATTCAAGCGGTTCAAGTTTAATAGATTGGTTTCCGTATTTTACTTTCTGGGTATTTATATCTAAAAGCAAAAGACGTTTGTCATAAATAATTTTCAACTGTTTCTGTGTGAATTTCACTATGTCGCTGTATTTGCGAGATAGAAAATTTTCTTCTTTTATTGTTGAAGAAATTAATGACCGAAGGCGTACATAAGGGATTTCAGAAAGTTCTAGTTCTTTTGCTTCTTTTTTATTCACCGGATAAAAATCTTTAAATTCATTTTCTTCCGAAGTTAAAACATGAAGGAGCCTATCATTCTCTCTGCCGAATAAAGTAAGTGCAAAAGCAAGATGCACGCTCATTGTTTTTCTTCCGCCAGATATCGAACAATTAAGCGTTGTATCCGGCTGTGCAGATATAGTTTTTATAAATTCACAAACTTTGTTGGGGAATAATATGTTATGCTTGTCTGTTCTAATGTCTGATAATTCCAGAGATTCTTCTTTGGCAACAATTATATGAGCGTTATCGTTTTCAAACTTAGGTTTTTTGACTTTGTACTTACTGCAAAGGTTGACAATTTCATTTATTAAAGGAACTTTTGGAGTTTGAGAGGCTTTATCTCTACCTAAGATTACCTCTCTACCGCGCAAAGTCGTAATAATGTAAAGTTCATCAACTGGTACTTTTTCTTTAACCGCAAGACAAAATAGTGTTTCGGTAACAATTTGTGGTGTTAAGCCGGTAACGCAAATTAGGATGTTTTTCATTTCATGATTCTAATTTTGGAAAATCAAAAACTGGTACAGATCCAATAAACAATTTTACAATCTCATAAAATTCTAAAAACGATTTTTCATTTAAAGGATTATTTCCATGCGCAAGAATTGAGTGGTTTCTTTTCTCTAAATGATGTTCAAAATTCTTTTCATTTTCAAAATATTTTTTACCAAGTGAATTTCCCTTTTTTTCTAGTAATGAATAAGTTTCTCTTAAACCAAATCTTAATTGTTCATCATCTTTGCATCTATGTTTAGTAATTAAGTAATCTTTCAACTCTTTAGGAAAATCTTTTGGTGCTGCACTTTTTGTTTCTAAGCCAAACTCCCTAAAGAATTCTACCTGACCAATCATCTCAATGGCTCGATAAAGACGGGCAACTGCATCATCATACTTACCTTCTTTTGCTCTTCTTTCAGCATTGCGAACAAGCTCATTTACTTTTTCAATATTTGGTTTTTCATCCTTCAGCTTGTGCAGCATTACTTTTAGTGATTCAATCTTTGATTTAAAACCATATTTACGTCGCAGTTCTAAATCAATAGAATCTAACACATTAAAACTTTCTATAAAATTAAATTTTTCCCAAAAAGAAAATGAATTGGCAAGAGATTTATAAAGCGATATTTTCTCATTGAAATCCGGATGAACTTCCTTTAACTGTGCAAGTATATTTAGGGCAAGATCGAATTGATTGTTATTGAAAAATACAATAAATAATCTTAAATAATTTTCTGTTACAATTCTTTTAACCGGGAAAGAATTCGGTCTTTCAGTGCCGCTAATCACTCTGCCGCTTTCGTCTCGTTCTCCAGAAACATAGCTAAAGTTTTCCAAGCCCTTTGCAATGGCAACAGCAACAATAGCGGCAGACATTGCCTTTGTACCGCTTGTATAATCAACTACTATGTTTTCTTTAACAAATCCCTTATTCAAATATTTTTGAATAATTGCAGAGAAGTTTTTATAAATTATTTCAATATCATTTACTTCTTTGCATTCTTCATTAATTATTTCAAGCTGGCTTTCTTTTAATTGCACAAGCAACTCATCAAACGTTTTTATGCTCTCATTTGTAACTATAAATACAACAACATTTGGATTTTGCATTTTTATTGAGAACAGTATGCCATGACCAACACCGGTACCTGTTCCGAGTGTTATAAACATTATTTTTTTTCTTGCGTTATCCACGCCTAAATCAGCTCGCTAAAAAAATTTAATGTAAATGGAATACCGAATTGAACTGCAAAAGGATTAGCTGGTGAAGCTTCACCATCAACTGTTACTCGTCCATAATATTCTTTTTGTTTCTCAGTAAAAAAGAAGGATCCGGGCTTGATCATAAGCATAGGCTTTTTAAATGGTATTCTGCTAAGTGATAGTTCTTCTCCAAGCTTACCATATTTGACGTGAGTATAATATCTTCCGCTGGTTATGGTATCTGCTTTCGCAGGCAAATAGTTGCTAAGAGTTAAAAAACCATTGGGGCTCTCTGGTTCTTTAATCTCATTAAAATCTTCGAATGAAAAAACCTTACAGTGACCATACCCGCTAGATTTCTTTTTACCATAGCCAATTTCGAAAACATCTTTCAGAACTTTTTCGCAATCGAATTCATTAAAAGCATTTTTATCTAAAACTTTTATAAGAAAAACCAACTTGTTTCCCTCTCTCAGATACTTTGGGTGATAAGAAAATAGTTGCCCTTCCTTACTTTTTGAAGATTCCCGGTCTATCTCGACACTTACGCACAGTTCAGATGTATATCCCGGTGTAAGTTTCTTTTTTCTTTTTTTATCAGCATAGATGTCAGTTTCTCTTTGATTATATTCCTCGAAGTTTCCATTGAGAAATGCATTGAGTTGTCTTAATGAAATGAAATTGTTACTACGGCTTTCTTTATGCCGCAGCATATCTCCAATTTTTTCTTTCTTCGATTCCTTCTGAGTCTTTAAGGTGGGGATATAAACGGGTTGTGGAAAAAAAATGGTACCATTTACATCAAACAACTCATTTGAGATGGTGAAAACCGGATTACCATTCCTATAACGCTCAAGAAATGATTTTAGTTTTTCTTCACCGTGAAGTTGTCTTAACCTCCAGCAGAAAATGCCAAGAGTAGTATCAGAATCGAATGTTGATAATACACCTGATTTAAGGTGAACACATAGTTTTTTGAGCATGGTTATATCTCAATTTTTTCACACTTAAAATCATGAAACTTGACCTGCCCATAACCACGGGAACCGGATCCACCAATAAATTCAAGTTCAACCATTTTCATTGCCTCTTCAAGTCGGCTTAGAAATAATTTTTCATCATCTCCCTCAAAAACACGCATCATTACTTCAAAGTCGAAACGTGCACCGGCAGATATGCGTTCCTGGGTTCTATTCCCACCTCTAAATCCAGACATTTTTTCTCTATCCATTTTTACTTCGATTTTTTCTTCACCTTGGGCAAATTCTTCGCTTCCCTGACTAAGTTTGGCATCACGGAAAATTAACCTTGTTGGTTCGGTTTGTTTGTTCGAATCCGCATTTCCAAATAACTTAACAACCTGACTTTTATGTGTATCATTCGAGGAGGGTCCTACGCCTTTAGATTCTTTGGTCATATCGCCATATTTAACTTCTAAAGCCATTCTAAAACGACCTTTAAGACTACTCCCAGGAATAAATGGTTGATTAGTAATCGGATTTCGAATTACCGGATTATCAATTCCACCTGTTTTTAATCCTTCTTTTGGTCCTCCGATATGAAGTCCAGTAAGAATTTCAATTTGTGCGGTACATTTCATGTAATGAGCTAGTTTACTCATAATAAGCCTCTCTTATATTTTTGATGGATAATAGTTAACTAAACATTCAAAATGCTGAAAAAATCCCTTGATAAAAGAATCTTCATCTTTAATAGCTTGTTTAACATTTTCAATAATAAATTCTTTAAACTCATTGGAAATGTTTTGTTTGTCAAATGATTTTGTAGCCATTGGGATTAATTTATTAAGTTCTATTTTTGATCGGTTAAAGTCTTTATTGATTTTATAGACACCGGCAATATTAACGACTTGATCAAAATAGTTTCTAACCTGATTTACCTTGTTTCCCTTTAGAACAAATAAGTTTGCCAAAAGTTGAGGATACTCAATGATCAGATTTTCCTTTAGATAATCTCTATCTGTAAAATACCCGCTTGATATTTCAACAATGTAATCTTTAATAGGATTTGCAGCAGATTTGATAAACTTAACCCTATTTGCTCTCTTCTTACCATCGGGTAATACTTCACTTTCATAAGTAACTATGTCACCCTCAACGGGCTCTTTGTCGTAAGTTCTAAATCCGCACCAATAATCGTTATCCACAAAAAAGAACCCTCGATCAGCATAAACTTTTGTTATTTTTCCTTCCATTGTTTTACCTCTTAATTACGAATTAAATAAATAACAGTACAAACTGCCGGATAAAGCAGTCCTTCAAATTCTTTTTCTTTTTCGGCTTTGTTTATCTTTAAAATAATTTCAAAGAACTTCCCAACTTTTTCATCAAGGTACTTCCCGTTTTTCTTAAGCATACGGTTTACCTGGTATGTAAGTTTGGGATGCCAGAGTAGGTCTTTTGTTTCTCCGTTGTTCCGGTAATCTCTCATAATTTCACTAAGTATCATTAGGTTACGAAGCATACCGTGGGATAATTTTGAGCGTTCATTTTCAGCTTCCGGTTTTACCCAGCTTTTTAGCTGATTAACTAACTCTATTAATTCTTTAAGCTGCACATTTTTTACTTCGGTATTAAAAACATAAGTGCCTGCTTTATCATTTTGTATCATAAAAGAAGAGGGATAATTGAGTATTTCATCAACAGATTTTTCTTTTGAAATTTTTAATTTGTTTTTTACTTCTGACTGATTCTCTTCAGAGAACTCAGATACTATTCTTATCGGTGTACTATGTCTAAAATTAGTAAGTGAATAGGAAACATGGATTTCAGCGTTTTCACATACAAATTTTTCAAACTGTTCATTTAAACTATAGAGCAGAGGAAGGGCTTGACTGTGGGGAGCAATGAACATTAAATCGTCACCTCCAGCAAATACTGTGTAAAGATAAGTATTATTGACTTCGCACCACTTTTCAAGAAATCCATTTAAATAATAACTGAAAAAATATTTCAATTGATTACTCATTGTTGTTGTCCGGGATATTGAAGTAAACTCGGTATCTTTATTATCACCAGATAAACCGTGAGCCATTAGGATTCCTAGATTATCAATATCGCCTTTTATTAGCGTTAGATATTCGGCACCCTCGCTTTTTTCAGCGATCTTATCAAACGGTATAACACTTTTCCCACCCATTGAAACAAAGCTTGCTACTTCAAGAAAGGTTGTATTCTGCAGGTATTCAATATTCTTTTCTTTCAGAAGAGGTTTTAATCTTGCATTGATCAGAAGTTTTTCTGCTTTTTGTTTATTCAGTTTAATAACTTCTTTAAGGTTTAACACACGTTCTTTTTCTTCTTCATCAAACAGGAAAAAAGCATTGTCTTTTGGAATTTCAGAACCGATCTTAAATTCAAGTTCAACTTGTTTATCAACTAAAATGTCGCTTTCAGTCTCATCATATTTTTTTAATAGGCGTACTCTTTTCAAAACCATTGGCTTTTCAGTAACCCTGCATTTCATTAACTCCGGATCATCTTGCTCTGAAAAACCGACATTAAAAACTGTTGCCTCTTCCGAAAAGTTTCTGAAATCAAAAATATGCTTCCAGGGTTGATAACGATTTTCCTCAAGTGATTGTGTCGCATTAAAAACAATATCACCAAATGATATTTCTTTCCCTCTTAATTTTTCATGATTAAAGCGGTAATGCCCGGCGGCAAATTTCAGTTCGTAATTAAATTCTTCTGCCATTTCCTTTTCAATAGTAATCAATATTTGGTTAAATGTACTTTCAAAATCAGCTTTATCAGGCGCAAGAATATAAAACTTACCACCTGCCAGCATTATAAGGCTACAATCAGTTAAACCAAATGCGTTTAACATTTTCGTGGCTAGTTTACGAGCAAGTATTTGTACAAAAATTGAGCGCCCTCTTAAAATTTTTGCAGGTCTTTGATTTGTAATATCAAAAATATATTTCTGAATTCCCGGGATATCCCCGACAATTAATTGCAAATGTTTACCATCCTGATTGCTTTTATAAAGTGCATGGCTTATACCGGCCACATCTTTTGAATGATTAAAGAGTGAAATGTCAGTGAATTTATTCCCAGTAAAGTCAGGTACACACCACATATATTTCTCAAACAAAACTAGCAACAAGTTTATCAGTGTATGAAAATCATTTGTTTTCTTATGAAACTTCAGTATTTCGATTAGGTCTTGTTTAAATTCCTGAAATGTTGTATTCCTATACCCGAAGTCCTTTCTGGTTTTTGCATTATTTTCAGTTACTGTAGGGATAATTGCATTATGTTCTCCTTCAATAAATAACCTTTGTTCAAAGAATAAAGGTTCGGGATATTTGTCAGCAGTTATTTTTACTTTTGAAAAAACTGAAGTTAATAGTTTGTGTTCCCACTGACTTGTTCCCGGTTCAGGCTCTTCCTTTTTAATTCTTTCACTTGCAGAAAGGTGGTCACTTGTTTTAATAATTTTAACAAAATCAGTTTTCCCACCAGTATGATGGTTAAGAACGATTTTTTTTACTTCATTGAAAAAGGATTCGTTATTATCAAACACAGTGAGAATATATTCTTTCATTTCATCCAATAATAAAACGCCAAGTTCTTCATGTGGCTTTTTTATTTCTTTACATCTCTGCTCAAACTTTCCAATATCATGGAAGAGTGCGCCGAGTATTATAACTTTTTCTTCTAGCGTCATCTTACTTCTCTGTTTTTGTTTCAAACTTATTTTATTGATTTAATATTTACAATCTTTGCAACGTTTCCGAAACGTTTTTAATTATGAGGTACAGCAAATCCAAATCCCATAGAATTTTTTTCACCAAATCCGCAGTCATAACCAACTTTTATAAGTTTAGGATTTCCTTTTAGCATAAAAGGTGCTTGTATACCGATTACATCAACTGAATTTTTATCACTCTCATTAATTGTAATTTTTTTTGTAACTCTTTCGTGTTTACTCAAATATTGTTGATCCCACTCTAATTCAAGTTCATCAGTTGTTAGCTCTTTGCCATAAATCAACTTGTACTTACTTAAAAGATTTGAGGTAATTATCCGGTTAATCTCTTTTTTATCATCTGGTCTTAGATAGTATTGTACCATTTTCCCATCTTCATACTTTCTTACGGTAGACAGTACCATTGGTGAATGCAGTAAAAATTTTGTTTCTTCTGAAATAAAATCATTCGGCACCAATTCCATTTGTGCTATTCTAAACTCTGTGGTTCTATAATTGGAATAGATTTTTATTTTTTGTTCTTCAAAAGTTCCTATCACAAAATTTTTAATAAAGTCGTCAATTAAAGGAGATGTAATGTATAGATTTGCTTTGGGACTGATCATGTTGATCAATCCGTCGCTGATTTTAATCTGATCAAACTTCAAAGCAAAACAAAAAAGCTTATATGTTCTTCCGTTTTGACGAAATCCAATGTCATGTAAAAATTTTGAAAACTCAGGTGAGCCAAATCTCAAAAGATTATAGATTGCCGCAGATAACGGATAGTTATAATTAGGGGAGAGAACTGAATTTTTGTCCGCATCTAAAGATAGTTTAAGCCGCAAATAATTCCCTCAATCGGTTTTTCTGATGTTTAACTTAAGCAGTCTAAGGCAAGAATTCAAGAATAAACTAAAAATTTTCCGCCGCTTTCTGGTATAAGTATAAATCAATCTTTCAAATAATTTATTCATATTTGAAATTAAAATAGACCTTCGAAACTAATTCTCGAAAATCAGTGACCAAATTATTTTTATCGTTCTGATTATTTGTGATTTATTTCCACTTAATTCTTAAAATAAAATTGCTATTTTTAGCCCCAATGATTTAATGAATTATTAAAAATTATTTTTATTTTGAAGGGAAATTCTATTAACCATTTACAAAAATCACATGCTTTGTTTCTAGCACTTGTGGTTCTTTTTCTTTCTGCTTGCCAAGAAAAATCACCTCAATTAGATTTCGGGCTAAATGAAAAACTAAACTTCAGTACTTCTGAATACCAAGCACAATTACATGCAAATTTTTCCATTAGTGATTCGGTTATCAACATTAATAACTCAAGAGTACAAAACTCCGATACCTTAAGACATTTTTATTCTGGAAGAGATTATCAGCCGCTTTTCATTAAAAATTTTGAAGAAAAATCTTTTATAGATTCATTGCTGAGTGTTTTAGGCAAAGCTGATGAGCATGGATTAAATCCGGAGAGTTATCATTTTACTCAAATTCAAGAAGAGTTTTCCAACTCGATCAAGGACAATACTGAAAAGACGGAGAGATATAGACATCTTGCAAATACAGAATTACTAATTAGTGATGCTATCCTCAAGTATGCTTATCACATGCGGTATGGTGTTGTTAATCCAAAAGAAATTTTTCTCGATAGTTATTATCTGCCCATTCCGGATTCATCAAGCAGAGATTTGTTTAAACCATTAAAGCAGAGCAGCATTATTCAGTATCTCAACGATATTCAACCAAAGAATAAAAAATACAAAGATCTTCAGACGGCGTTAAAGCATTTCGAAACATTCAAAAATCTTGAATGGCATAAGATTCCCGCTCCAGCTAAAAAAATAAAATTAGGTGATAGAGATAAATTACTTTTCCAAGTTTCAAAGAGATTGATAACACTTGGTTTTATTGATACTTCAAAAATGAAAATTGATGGTTACTCTTTTTATGATTCACTTTTTGCAGATGTGATAAAAAAGTTTCAAAGAGCAAATGGATTAATTGACGATGGTGTTATCAGCAAAAATACAATTGATAAATTAAACGTGGCTCCTAATGAATACATCAATAAAATAAAAGTTAACCTTGAAAGATTAAGATGGATTGATTATTCGGATACTTCTCGATATATACTCGTGAATATTCCCGATTTTAGATTATATGTAATTGAAAATGGGAAAGAAGTATTTGATATAAAAGTCTGTACTGGAAGAAAGCGATACGCCAATTTTGATAAACAATATTTGTTTTATAAGCATACTAAAAACTGGAGGAACAAACCTGAAGACTGGGAAACACCAATTTTGTACGGACAAATTTCTAATCTAATTCTTAATCCGACATGGACAGTACCTTCAAGCATCATGAGAGAAGAAATCGCTAGTAAGGTGAGAAGAGATTCTGCTTACCTTGAAAGAGCAAATTTTAGAGTTTATAAAAATGGTGACCGAATAAATCCACTTGATGTTAACCTAAATGATTTCGCAACAGGGAATATACCTTACACAATAATTCAGGATCCTGGAGAGGGAAATGCATTAGGAAAAATAAAGTTCATGTTTGATAATCCATTCGGAATTTATCTACATGACACACCCACTCGCGAACCATTTAGTTATTCTAACCGGGCTGTTAGTCATGGCTGTGTTAGAGTCGAGAAGCCATTACGGCTTGCCGAATATCTTCTAAACAATAATTCAACTTGGAATATTGATTACTTAAAAATTGAAATCGGGTCAAAAGTAAATGATTACTCGATCATGGAGGAGTTTAAACAAAAAAGAAACGAGCTAAGAAAAAATTCAAGCTATGGCCAAACAACTGAAGTTAAGCTTGATAAGACGATTCCTCTTTTCATTGATTATTATACCGCCTGGGTAGATGGAAATGGTGTGCTAAATTTTAGTGATGATGTGTACCGCCAGGATAAAATAATAATGGACTATTTGCAAAGCGGGAAAAACAATTAACTATGATTTATAAAGATTACTAGATTTATACTAAAACTAGAATTGAACAGTATTTTTTTTGAAATATTAAACTTTTATACTTAAAAAATTGTCTTACTAATAACAAAGTTATAATTCATTTCACATTTTTAAATAATATTGAATGTTCAAAACAATTTTTAATTTCTTAATCCTGGCATTATCACTTAATTCCCTTCTTTTATCCCAACCTGAAATGGGTCAATTCGAAGGTAGAATAGATGGACATGTTTTTGATAAAACATCAAAATTCCCTCTTGAATATGCAAATATTGTTGTTTTTAGTCTGAGAGATAGTTCTCAAGTAAACGGCACTATTACAAACTCCGACGGTTACTTTTCTATAGATATAAAAAGACCCGGAATGTTCTATCTTCGTTTCGGATTTATAGGTTATCAAGACTTATTTATAGATACGATAAGATTAAATAGAAATAACAAATATGCTGCGTTCAATGAAATTTATTTAGAACCACAAGCTTATAACCTTAAAGAAGTTATTGTACAAGGCGAAGGCGCGCCAATCACATATCATATTGACAAAAAGGTAATAAATGTCAGTCAACAGTTTACAAGTCTTTCCGGATCAGCAGTAGATGTTTTAGAGAATGTACCATCGGTTTCTGTAGATATAGAAGGCAACGTTTCATTAAGAGGGAGCGGAAGTTTTCAAGTTCTGGTTGACGGCAGACCTACAATATTAGAGCCTAACGAAGCGCTTCAACAAATACCAGCCAGCTCAATAGAAAATATTGAAATAATTACAAATCCATCTGCAAAATATAATCCGGAAGGAACCGCAGGAATTATTAATGTATTGCTTAAAAAAAATAGCCTTGCCGGAATGAGCGGAATTGTTGAAATAAATGCCGGACTTAATAACAAATATGGCGGGGAAACAATTTTTGATTATAAATTGGATGGCTACCAAATAAACCTCGGAATAGACTATAATAAAAGATTCTTTGAAATGAATTCATTTACAGATAACCGTTCCGATTTTCAAGGTTACTCAACCTATCTCAATTCATTTGGTACAGCAGTACGAGGAAGGACTTCATATGGAATTAGAGGTTCAATTAGTCTTAATATTGATGACAGTAATAACTTGATGTTTGGTGCCCGATACGGCGACCGTGATGGTAAAATGAACGGCACATCTTTTTACACAAAATCATTAAGCAACTCAAGTACAGTTCAGAATTATCTTAATTCCTCGTCAAGGACAAGAAGCGGCAATTTCTATGAACTCAGTATGAACTATCTGCATAAGTTTAACAAAGCCGGGCACGAATTATCGGGCGAAATAGATTATGAACGTTCTAACGGTGAGGAAGGCAATATTACTACTTTGACTGAGAATGAATTGATCACTTACGGCCAAAAATCAACTGAGGATGGTCCAGACAATGAATTCCGAATAAAGCTTGATTATGTTTTACCTATCGGCGAAGAAAGTAAATTCGAAGCTGGTTATCAAAGTGAACTGGAATTGACTGAAGAAAATAATAATGTATTTGAATATGATGTTAACATCGGAGATTTTGCCTTCAGAGATCAATTCAGCAATAAAACTAAATATGACGATTTTGTGCATTCGCTCTATTCTCTTTATTCAGGAAGCATCAGCAGCGTAAAATATCAATTTGGATTGAGAGGAGAAAAAACCGATAGAAAAATTGAGCTAGTAAAAACCGGTGAATCATTTAAAATTGATGAAAGAGATTTATTCCCTTCATTTCACATGTCTTCAAAGCTTGCTGAAAATCATCAAGTTATGGCGAGCTATACAAGCAGGATTCAAAGACCCCGTGGCTGGGAATTAGAACCATTTGACACATGGATTGATGCATATACTTTAAGAAGAGGAAATCCTGCTCTTAAGCCAGAATATATTGATTCTTACGAGCTTGGCTATCAAATACTTATGGGAAAAAGCTTATTCTCGATAGAAACTTATTACCGGATAAATCATAACAAAAGAGAAAGAATAAGATCAATTTATAATGCAGATGTTAATCTTATTACAACTCAGAACGTTGGTAAATCTTATTCATTAGGTGCTGAAACGATGCTGAATTTCGATCCTATAAATGATTGGAATGTAAACATTATGGGAGATTTTTATAATTATAGAATTGAAGGCAGCTATTTTCAGCAGGATTTTTCAAAACAAAGCTTTAGCTGGTCAATGAGATTTAATAACAGCATTAAATTTACTACATCTACACAAATTCAATTGAATGGAATGTATAATAGTCCGGTAGTTTCCTCCCAGGAAGAAAGAAAAGGATTTTTCTCTATCAATGCAGCTTTAAGACAGGATCTTTTTGACAAACAGCTATCGCTTACTCTACAAGTAAGGGACTTGTTCAAAACTGCAAAGCATGAGTCAACTTTACAATCCTCAGATTTGTATCGATATTCTTCTTTCAAACCCGAAGCCCCAATGGTTATGCTAAATGCCAAATTTAATTTTAACAATTACAAAAAGAAGGATAGAGGTGAGAATCAAAACGGAATAAATGTAATGGAGGATGATTTTTAAGTTAGGATATTAGATTTTAATAAAAATTTATAGAATAAAAAAAGGGAGTCGAAGCTCCCTAAGAAAATCTTTGCTAGCTTTGCTGGAATATTAATCTCTTTACAGTAAGTCGGAAAATATCGGCTTTGCTTTAACCTTAGTAACATAAATGACAATGGATGATATAACCTTATCAGCTTATTTTTGATCTAGCACCGCAAGTAATTCACTGCTTGGATAAGTAACTTTAATAAGGTGATAAGGTTAAGAACCTAGTTCTTTAGGTTTTTTACTAAGGTAAACCGCTAAGCAAAATCTTCTCAACCAAATCTCAGGGTGTTCAACGAAATGAGGAAGCAAAACTTTGCAGGTATTTATGATAATAAAAAAGGGAGCCGAAGCTCCCTTTATTTCTTTTCATAAAATGATTTTTTTTAATTCCTCAACTGTCTTTGGCATTCCAATCAATTTCTTCTTTTTATCGACCAAAAACATTGTGGGAGTAGCATAAATAAAATAATCTATCGCTGCTTTGCATTCCCATCCTTTAAGATCGCAAGTATTTATCCAATTGTTCAGATTATTATTTTTAATAAAGTTCAGCCAATCCGATTTTGATGTATCAATTGAGATTGCTAACACTTCAAGCTTCTTCTCTTTTTGATTTTTATATAACTCATAAACTTGAGGTAGCAAAGTCTCACAATGCGGGCACCAACTTGCATAAAATATAATTAAAAGTTTTTCTGCTTTGATTTTATTTAATTCTATAGTTGAACCGGATAAATCTGGAATCATAATATTTGGTACTGTTACACCAACTTTGAATTTCTTAGATTGTTCAATTCTTTTATCCAATGCTGCTGTAAGCTTTTGATCTAAACATAAATCATCTTTAATGACATAATTTTCAACTATGTAATTAAGCACATTATCAAATCCGAATTTCTTAAACCCATCTAACAGATACTCAACGACATGCTGGTAAACTATATTATTTACTTTTGCTTTATTCAGAATACTATCAACTGCTGACATAAATTCTTTCTCAAGCAGTTCTAATGGCAATTGTGGATTGCGGTAATAAGTAAGATACTCTATCGTTTTGTTGGTAAACGCATCTGAGTGAATCAAATCAGCATCATAGAAATTAACATTATCCAATGCATGTGATTTTAGATATGCTAATTGTTTTTCAAATGGTATTTCAGAATCCACTACGGGAAGTTGAGAAGACCTTACATACTTTGCAATAAATGAATTGAGGTTTGTTTGAGAAGTTACATTAACAAAATTCAAATACTCTTCTTCAATCTGAGTTAGCTTTTCTTTTGTGGTTTGGTAATAACCATCGTCTTTGGGGTAGCGGGCAAGTATTAGCTGAAGCAGTTCTGTTTTGGTTTTATATGCTTTGTTCAGCTTTACAAATTCATAATAAATCTTATTCGATTCTGATTTTAGGACTTTTAGACTATCAGGAATATTATTTGCGTCTGTTTCTATTTCAACTTCTTCATTATCGTATATAAAATCTATCCACTTATTATTGTTTAACGACAGACGGTAAATCCCCAAATGTTTTTTATCTAAACTAAATTGAAATTCTCCTTTATTAAATGATATAATAGAATCAATGAAAGAAATTTTCTCCCCTTCTAAATATGATATTGCAGCTTGATTATCACTAAAGTTTTCAACAGTAATATTAATCTGTACATAAGAAATATCAATGCAAGCAGAAAACAACAATATTAAAAAGATACTGCGCATAGATACTCTTAATAAAAATCTCCACCTATGTGAGGTAAATCAGATAGATAAATTATCTAATCCTTCAGGCAACGGACACTAAAGGCAAAGTCCATATGAATATTACTCAGATTGATATTACTATTAGTGCTACTTAAGAACATATAAATAGCATTGGTAGTATCGTAATTCTTAGAACCCCAAAAATACGTGTATGTACCTAAATAATTAAAGGAGCCACTTTGGTCATGTAAACCTGATAAAAGTGCGGAAAAGCCACTTTTGTTTGTACCAGCTCCAGAACCAGAACCTTGTCCTATTTCTTTTAAGGCATTCCCATCATTGCTTATCGTTGTATTGAGAGTCTGGAATTCTGAGATATTTGGTATATGCCAACCTGTTGGACAGATACCTTGTGCACCTTCGTTTGTGGCATATTGCATGGCTTCATTCCACTGATATAAGCCGCCATAAGTGTTACATTTTACTGAGTCATCATTATAACAATATTTTTCTATTATACTATCGTTACTTTGATTTAGGTTTCCACTCATTCTTGTTCCAATGTCAAGATTTTCTTTCAACCAGCATTGGTCACCTATTTGAACTGTGTTGTAAACTTTGCCATCACGGTTATCAGTGAGGATTGGTAAACCTGGACAGGGGATTCCTATAATTATTTCTTCTTCGGTACTAAATGACCAGGAGGGATTTGACCAATCAGATGTACCGAAATCGTTTGTTGCGTTTACTCTCCAGTAATAGGTTGTAGCCTTGCTAAGTCCACTGACTTGCCTCACTTTTGTTACATTGCTTTGGTCGTAAACAATAGTTGCAAACTGATTGTCAGTTGACACTTGTAGCCTGTAACTTTTTGCTTCTTCACTTGCATTCCAGCTTAGGGTTGGTGGTAATTTTACATCCGTTGCTCCGTTCGATGGAGAGGATAATAATGGTGGTTCTGGAATTATTCCATATGAAAATGAATCCTTAAGACAACGAATACTTATACCCTCAGTCTCAGACCGATTGCGTAAGAAAATTTCTGTATAAGTAGATGCAAGTTCCATACTTATAGGAGGATAGGTTGGCGCTTGAGTGGAACTCCAAAAATATGCTCCTTCACGAGTGAAATTACCGCCAAACGAGCGTCCCCCAAACAAAGCAGAAAAACCACTTGTGTTTGTACCAGAACCTTGACCAACTGCTTTAAGTGCATTTGCATCACCTACCGTCCCTGCCAATTCCCCCAAATCTGAGTAAGTTGGTATGTACCACCCAGATGGACAGATACCTTGTGTCCCTTCTCTTATGCCGACATACTGGATTGCTTCTCTCCACTGATATAAGCCGCCATAAGTGTTACAATAATTCGTATCATTATTATAACAGTACTTTTCAAGAATTCCATTATTAGATTGACCCTGGCTGGTACTTATTCTTGTTCCAATGTCAAGATTTTCTTTTAACCAACATTGAGACCTAATTAGAACGGTATTGTATACTTTACCAGCATAGGTAATTGTTGGAATACCCGGACAATATCTTTCTATTATTAAATTTCCTAAGTCAAGTGAATCAACAATCAAAATTGGAAGATTCTTAAAGGTTTTTCTCCAAATAATCGGGTTTGTAGCAACAAGACTATCAAGATTAGTTTCAAGATGGGTATTAAAATTATCATTGTATTTACTTACTTGTACATTTGGTATGTTTCCGCCTGTTATTAAATGCTGGCTACCATAGACCAACATCATTTTTTTGACAACTATATATTTGTTATCAATTGTTATTCTGGTGATGTACATACCATTAGGCAATCCATTTAATTCAATATCAATAAAATTTGTTCCCGCATCAAAATATTGTTCAATCATGTCCTTAACGTTTTGACCGAGAAGATTAAATACTTCAATCCTGACATTACTTCCGTTAGGTAAAGTGATACCAATTCTTGTAATGGGATTGAAGGGATTAGGGAAGTTATTTGAAACCGTATACCCATTGGGTAATTGTTCATCTTCCACTTCCGTAACATTATTAAAGATAAAACTACCGCCTGTAGTTGTGGTCGTAGTGTAAATATTCGGATAGATATATAGTTTTAATTCAACGCCAGTTAAGCCCGTCTGATTTTCGTCAACAATTTTTCCCTTAACTACTTTTGATTCTGTTTCGCCAACAAAAAATAAAAGGATTACTAATGCAAGAATTATATTTTTCATTATAGTACCTCGAGTATTACTTCTAGATCTAGTTACGATCCAATTATATGATTGAAAAATTGATCATATAAGATTGTTTAGGGATCAATAAGTCTTTTGACTCATTGGAAATTAGAATAAGAAAATTATTAATGCAATAGCGATTAAATATTTTTATATGAACTTAAACCGCCTTTGTACGATTACCAGCAACCACAGGAACAGCAAATGGAATTCAGCACCATGCACGTTTCAGGCAAAGCCCTCAAAAAAAATATTTGATAATAGATATTATACCGAGCAGGGAAAAAATTACCACATACGGCAATGGTGATTTACTTTATGACAAGTTCGGAAAAGAATATGCCGGGCCGGTCAAGTACGCGCAGGCAATTGGGAAATTGACAGCAGGCGAACACACCCTAATCGTAAAAGTCAATATAAATTATCAATTCGTTGCCGAAGGAATATTCAAAATCAAAGGTGAGGATTATTCATTCTACAAAAGCCTTGCGAAAGAGTTAAATGAATCAGTAGATCTGCTTAAGATGAAGGATGCTGTAATGCCAAAAGCGGCAATGAACGATAAAAAGCTTGAAGCGGAAATGATAGTTGCGTTAAAAAATTCACAGACTTATAAAGATAGAATTAAAGGTGAAGTAATTCGTTTAGTAATAGTTGATCCCGACTGGTACATACGCCGAAATGAAATTACCGGAATGATCATGCATAGATACATCAGAGCAGCAGTTGCTGTTAAAAATGCTGACGGTACGTGCACCGTCTGACCGCTCATCACTTTTCAGCAGGATTATGTAAGCAATAGATTTCAAAAAACTAAATTTGACGGAGTAGGCGATCCTTACAAAATTCCTTGTGAGAATGTGAAGAAGTGAAGTTAAAAACAAAACCTTCGAGGTTTTGCACGCCATCTAGGTTGAAAACCTCGGGGGTTTAGGGGAGCAGATATACCAGATTTCCGTTACTTTGGAAATATCGTAATCTGGCATATCTGATTGGATAAAATCCCCTGACAAATCATCAGGGGATCATGATGTTCGTACTTTTTCGAAACTGATTTCTGATTATTCAGCAGCGATATAATTTTCTTCTACCTTAACGTCATTGTCGGGATTGCAGATTAAATAATGATGCAAAAATACCTCAACCGACTGCTTTAAAAACGGACAGTTGGTTTTTAAGCAGGCTTTTTTAAGTGCAACCAATGCCTCCTTATTTTGAATTTGGTATAAAGCATAAACTGCCGCAGTCTTTACATCATAAGTTAAATCCGAATTAATAATTTTTGCCAGATGCTCAACTGTTTCAGTAATTTTATAATCACCGGCAAGTATGGCACAACCAATTATTAATCCTCGATTATCTGAATTCAATCCCATGATTAATGATTGAATTGAATTCTTGGAAAATTTTCTAGGGCCTTTTCTCAGGTCGCTGCTACCTAATGCTGTTCCAAATAATACAAGTGATATTAGCAGCGTAGCTACAAAAGCAGACAGGGTTTTCATGTTGCCTCCTATTCTTTTAGTTATACATGTTTATTAACCCGGTGGCAATTAGCATAATTAATAATTAATAATCCTTTAAAATCTTATCAAAGGTGAAATAAAATGCTGGAAGGATTTTTTCGCACAGAGTGAATTAGAAATAAGACAAGCAGCGATGATCATTTCAGGCTTCCATTTGCTAATCCCTATTTTTTATTTAAGTTTGATAAAAAATAATTCTCCCTATATTCTCAGTTAATCGGAGGCAGTATGAACCGAATATTTTACGTGATCATTCTTACCATAACCATTTTTTCAACAAATAATTGTCCTCAATCATTAAAATCGCCCGAAGAATTTCTCGGTTACAAAGTTGGTGCTGATTATAAAGTTGCAGATTATGAAACCATCCAAAAATATTTTAAACATCTCGCTGATAATTCAAAAATGATTGTTTATGAGGATATCGGAAACACAGTACAAAAGCGTGACATGTTCATGGCAATCTTAAGCACAGAAGAGAATATCAAAAACTTGGATAAATATCGTGAGATAGTTCGGAAACTCTCTGATCCAAGAAAAATCACAGATGATGAAGCTAAACAGCTTGCTAAGGACGGAAAAACGGTTGTGCTTGTAACATGCAACATTCATTCTACTGAAGTTGGCTCGGCGCAAATGTCAATGGAACTTGTTCACGACCTTATCACTTCAAAAGCTCCGTCAAATATTGTTAAAGCTTTGGAAGATGTGATTTTCATAATCATGCCATCAATCAATCCCGATGGATTAACAATGATTGTTGATTGGTACAATAAATATCTCAACACAGAATATGAGGGGAGTTCACTTCCCTATCTATATCATGTTTATTCAGGTCATGACAATAATCGCGATTGGTTCATGTTCAATCTTCCTGAAACCAAAAAAGTTATCGACGTTGCATATCACAAATGGTTCCCGCAAATCTGGTTAGATGAACATCAAATGGGAAGCAGCGGTGCGCGGCTTTTTGTAGTTCCTTACAAAGATCCAATCAATCCTAATGTTCATCCGTTAATTTGGAGGTGGCAGAAAGTTATTGGTGGATTAACGGCACTCGATTTGGAAAAACAAGGTTACACGGGCATCATTGATCAAGCATTGTTTGAGGGGTGGTGGCAAGGTCCCGCAAGCGATTGCGGCTTGTGGCACAATCAAATTGCTCTGCTTTCTGAAATGGCAAGCTGTAACGTTGCAAGTCCTGTTTATATTGATCCATCCGAAGTGAAAGCAACACCTGAATTAACTACTTACGATATACGCACAAACTATTCTAATCCCTGGCGCGGCGGCTGGTGGCGGCTTCGTGATATTGTTGATTATGAACTCGCTCTCACTTACAGCTTGATTGAAACTTCTGCACGATTTAAAGAAGATTTACTTTACAATTATTACCTCATGGGAAAGGATGCAATTGAAAAAGGTGAGAAAGGAAATCCGTATGCTTACATAATTCCTCGTAATCAAAATGACCCGGTTACAACTTCAAGGATGATCGAGATCCTTCAAGAAGGTGCAGTTGAAGTACACTGGATGGAGAATGAATTTAAGATTGATAACATAACGTATCCAGCTCAAAGCTATATGATCTTTCTTGCACAGCCGAATGGTCGTTATGCAAAGGATTTATTTGAGGAACAATTTTATCCTGATTTAAGAAAATCAAAAAAAGAAAATCCTATTGATCCCTACGATGTTGCTGGCTGGACTCTCCCATATTTGATGGGAGTCAAACATTTCACAATAAACAAAACCGTCGAGATAAATGCGGCTTTATTAACCGATGCCAACTACTCAAAAGGAAATGTTGAATCATCCGGTGCAAAATATTTTATTGCTCTTTCGGGACCGAATGTGAATTCAACACTGATCAACAAGCTTCAAAAGGAAAATGTGAAAGTTTTTTGGAATAAGGAAAAAATCAGCTCAAATAGTAAAATTTATAATCCGGGTTCTGTTATCATTTTAAATAACAACAAGTCACACAAACTTTTAGCTGATTTAGCAAATGAACTTCATATTCAAATTGATGCGTTAACTGATGTTGATGAAAGCAAGGTGAAAGAACTGAAGAAAGTCAAAGTCGGGTTGTATCAGCCATTCACTGCAAACATGGATGAGGGTTGGACAAGACTGCTTTTAGAAAATCACAGCTTTGATTTTAAAGTCATGCACAATAAGGATTTTAAGGAAAAGAAGCTGAAAGAAAAATTTGATGTAATTATAATTCCCGAAATGAATGGCGATCTGATTAAGACTGGTTATTGGGGAGGAGAGATGGCTCGCTTCAATCGTCCTAAACCTCCAGAATATGACAGCGGAATTGGAAAAATTGGCATTGAGAATTTAAAAGCATTCATTGAAAAGGACGGCGGTTATCTGATTACTCTTGGCGAAGCATGCAACTTTGCAATTGAGGATTTAGGATTACGAGTAACTAATGTCCTTAAAAACGTAAAGAGCGAGGAATTTTTCTGTCCCGGCTCTTTGCTGAAAATTAATGTTGATAACACAATACCAATCGGTTATGGAATGGAGGAAGAGATCATAGGTTATCAAAACTCAAACATTGCATTCTCGACTTCAATTCCATTCGGACAGTTTGATCGTAGCGTAGTTGCTCGCTATCCAACTAAAGATTTACTTAAATCCGGTTTCCTGCTCGGCGAGGATTATCTCTACAAACGTGCAGCAATTGTTGATGTGAAGCAGAAGAAAGGTCATGTTATATTGATGGGTTTTAAGGTTCAGAACCGTCATCAGACATTCGGTACGTTTAAGCTGCTGTTTAATGCAATTCATCTTGCGGGAGCAATTGAAAAATAATAACATAAACCACAAAGTTCACAAAGTTTTAATCACAAAGGACACAAAGAAGATGACAGAAGATGAATTATCGAATATTGTAATCGGCTTAGCAATTAAAGTCCATAAAGTTTTAGGCCCAGGACTTTTAGAATCTGCATACAAAGAATGTTTGTTCTATGAAATTCAGAAAGCAGGTTTGCATGTGGAGAAAGAGAAACCGATGCCATTAATTTATGAAGAGGTTAAACTTGATGTTGGTTATCGTATTGATCTATTTGTGGAAAACAAATTAGTGATTGATACAAAATCTGTTGAAGCACTAAATAATGTTCACACAGCTCAGGTATTAACCTATTTAAAACTTAGTAAATCAAAATTAGGATTGCTGATCAACTTCAATGTTAAATACTTAAAAGAAGGCATTAAAAGATTAATTTTTTAATCTTTGTGCTCTTTGTGACATTCCTTAGTGGTCTTTGTGGTTAAGTGAGCTTTTTCTGTGCTTCCGCGTACTCGCGTCCTGCTTTCATTGCCTCAAGGTTAAGGTGAACTACCTTCTCCCCTTTCCTCTCAAAGATTTTTCTAATTCCATTCTCAAGTGAAGTGTAAGGAATATCAATGAATGGAGAAGCCGCGCCAAGCACCACCATGTTTGATGAGGGCACAGACTTAACTTTTCTCGCTATTTCGTCTGCGTTGATTACAATGTGATGTGGAAGCTTTTCAATTTCCGCAAGCAATTCTTTCATACCCGGATAATCTGGAATGTTAACAAACGGAGTTGTGTTTGTTACAACCCAACCATCCTCCTTCAGCCATGGTAAGTAACGCAATGATTCCATCGGTTCGACAGAAATAATTATATCTGCACTTCCCTCTGGAATCAAATCGCTTGCAATTTCCTTCCCCGAGATTCGCAGATGAGACTGCACAGCACCGCCGCGCTGACTCATACCATGAACCTCTGCTTGTTTTAAGTAAAGATGATTTTCAAGCGCAGCTATCCCAACAATAGCAGCGATAGAGAGAATACCTTGTCCTCCAACACCGGATAAGATTATGTCTGATTTCATGTTCTTTAAAAGATATTTAATTATTTAAATTTGACTTTCAAGTTAAAAATCACTTTTTTTGTCTATGGTTGTATAAGGTTGCTTAATCTATTTAATATACGCAATGGAAAAATTCTATAATCTAAAAGAAGTCGCCGATATTCTAAATGTTAACAAAGAAACGCTTAGAAGATGGGATAGAAATGGTAAATTCCCATCCACAAGACATCCGATAAACAATTACCGCGTTTATCCGTCATCTAAAGTCAATCAACTTGTAAAAGAATTACAGCTTGGGTATTACTCAGAAAGTAAATCTGTAAAACTGCCACAACCATTTTATAAAAATGAATCTGGTTCGCTTTTTAATATGGATGCTCTTCAATTTCTTAAGTCAATTGACAATGAATCTGTTGATTTAGTTTTTGCTGATCCACCTTATAATATTAAAAAAGCTGAGTGGGATACTTTTCAATCTCAAAAACAATACGTCGATTGGAGTATTTCCTGGATTCAAGAAGCACAGAGAATATTAAAATCACATGGTTCACTTTATGTGTGTGGATTTTCTGAAATTCTTGCTGATATTAAATGGACAGCAAGTTACTTATTTAAAGGATGCAAGTGGTTAGTATGGCATTATCGAAACAAAGCAAACCTCGGCAATGATTGGGGGCGTTCGCATGAAAGTATTTTACATTTTAGAAAAAGTAAAGAGTTCATCTTTAATATTGATGAAGTAAGAGTTCCTTACAATCTGCACACGTTAAAATATCCAATAAGGCCACAAGCGGAAACCTCGCAATACAATAATGGTAATGGTAAAGAGTATATCTGGGAACCAAATCCATTAGGAGCAAAACCAAAAGACGTTTTAGAAATTCCAACAATCTCAAATAGTTCTTGGGAAAAAACATCCCATACAACTCAAAAACCAGTTGAACTCATAAAAAAAATTGTTCTTGCTTCATCAAACGAGAGACATTTAATTGTTGATCCCTTTGGGGGCTCAGGAACAACTTATGCAGTTGCACAGGCATTTAACCGCAAATGGTTAGGCAGTGAAAACAGCAAAGAATATTGCCAGATTATCAAAGAACGTTTATCAAACTCCGAAATTATTTCAAGAATTGCTTCAGGTAAAGATGAAGTTGAAGCCGCTCAGCGAAGACAGAAATTAAGGTCGTAACATTTTCCAAATATCATTTAAAATTAATTTTGAAAACGGAAAAATGTATCGATTAAAAGGTTTCTCAAATGCTTTCGATGGTAGATCGAGATAATAATATCCCTCCAACTGAGCTAAAAACCTGGTATAAACCATAAACAAATTTGGAACAAACGTGTAGCTTATTTTAGTTTCTGAATCTCCTTCTTTTCTTTGAATATCATTCTGTGAAATGCCAAGAACTTTGACTGGATGCTCAACAAATCTCTCCATTAAAACTTTATCAATAAATATTTTCGGCATTCGATCTTTGGTTGTGGTTTTTAATGATACAACTATTTCGTCGGGATGGATAGTTTTTGAATCTGATCTTACTTTTTTAAATGGAGAGATAATAACATCCGTCTCACAGCGATAATACTTTTCACCTTCATCTGTTTCATAAGGGATTCTTAAAACGACTTTTTTTAAAGAAATTCCCAATTCATCAAATAAAGTACGGATCAATTCTTCAAACCGGTTGCCGACATGTTTTCTTGCGCTGTTTGATTGAACCATTAAATCCAAACCAATCCCCATAGATTGCTGAATTGTATAAATCACGCCATCAACTAAATCATAATCATCCTCTTTAAAATCTCTTTTCCCAGTTTTTAATTGTTTGAGGATACTTTCAAATCTCTTAAAGTCATTATCAAATGTTTTGGGATTTCGTAAAAACAAATTATTACGAAAAGGTCTGATTGATTTTCTAGTACCTGCAATGTTCGATGAGCAAATAATATAACCGCTAAACTCAGCTTCCTCATCTAAAACATCAGGTATGTATTTCAAAACTCGTTGAGTAATCTCTCTGAATTCTTGAATCCTATTTTTAGGTTTTTGCAGGTCTTCCGATAATGAGTTCATAATATTTCCTTATACAAATATAACGAGTGTGCTTCAATTAATTTGAAACTTCTTTCACTTTACTCTACTTCTTACTCCTCGTTACAGTCTGTATGCATTCTCTTCTGGGAATAATGACTGAAACTCCTTCATAGGTTAATTCTTCGCGTAAAACTTTCACCATTTCATCATGGTATTTTGGTAATGGAGTAAGGACTCTCACGTGTTCAGGTTTTACACCAAGACCGATGCAAATTTCTTCCAATCTTCCTGTTGCGTGAGATGCTTGCCCGCCCGTCATTGCAGTGGTTGCATTATCGGAAATTATGACTGTAACTGGAGTATTTTCATAAACGCAATCAAGCAAAGCAGTCATTCCGCTATGAGTAAAAGTTGAGTCGCCAATAACTGCAACGGAAGGACGAACTCCGGCATCAGCAGCACCTTTTGCCATTGTTATTGATGCACCCATATCAACACATGAGTTGATAGCATTCCACGGCGGAAGTGCGCCAAGTGCATAGCATCCAATATCCGAAAAAACTTTTTGCTTCCCAAATTCTTCCATCGTTTCGTTGAGTGCGTTGTAAATATCTCTATGACTGCATCCGGAACATAATTCAGGTGGACGATTGGTTACAATTTTGGGTATCGGCATTCCTGTTTTAACTGGTTTACCAAGAGCTTTCCCAACGATGTCCGGATTCAATTCGCCATCACGGGAAATTGTTCCATCTAATCTTCCTTTAATCTTGCCAGATTTATCTAAGAAACTTTTTAGCTGCACTTCCACAAAAGGATGACCATCTTCGAGCACCAAAACCTTTTGGCACTCGTTGACAATTTTTTCAACATTTGAGTAAGGAAGCGGATATTGTCCAAGTTTTAAAATGGGATATGGACAATTTCGGTCAAGATAATTTTCCATTATATAATTATAAGCAATACCACAAGCAATTATTCCAAGTGAGTGTTTCGGTAGCTTATCATTGTCATTCCGTCCCGACTTTGTCGGGATCGGAATCTCACCCATAGAAGCTGAAACAAGTTCAGCTTGACTAGCAGCCTCATAGTAAATATTGTATTTAGATTTTTCAGAATCATCCTCAATTGAATCTTGCACGGCGAGCAAACCCTTGTATCGCTTTCTTGCATTTGAAGGAAGAAGCACAAACTGAATTGGATCTTCGGGATAGATTAAAGAATTCTGGGATTTCATTTCCTTTGTTTGAATGCCTGAACGTGAGTGAGAAAGCCGTGTGGTGAATCTTAACAGCACAGGCAATTTAAATTTCTCAGAAAGCTCAAAACCTTCGTAAGCCATATCATAAGCTTCCTGCTGATTTGATGGTTCAAGAATCGGTATCATGGCAAACTTACCATAGAAACGTGAGTCTTGTTCATTCTGGGATGAATGCATCGAGGGATCATCGGCAACAGTAACAATCAATCCGCCATTAACTCCTGTAATTGCAGAGTTAATGAATGCATCTGCAGCAACATTTAATCCAACATGTTTCATACAAACCATTGCCCGCCTGCCTGCATAGCTCATTCCAAGTGCCGCTTCCATTGCGGTCTTTTCATTTGCGGACCACTGACTATGTATTTTTCTTTCTGATGCAGTTTTATTATTCTGAACATATTCGGTTATTTCTGTAGATGGTGTTCCCGGATAAGCATAAACGCCGGACATTCCCCCATCAATTGCACCTTGAGCAATTGCTTCAGCACCGAGTAAAAGAAGCTTTTGCATTTTTTCTCCTTATTATTTTAAGGAAAGAAGTAGAAATTTTATTTGTCCAAAAATAAAGAAATGATATTACAGAATTGCATAATTAATAGAAAAGCTATATCTATTTAACCGGTGTTTAGAAATTCTTCACTGTCAGTCTGAGCCTGTCGAAGACTGAGATTTATTGATGGTGTCACATTTAGATGGCACTGCCACTCAATGTGAGACTATAAATTACTCTCCGAACGAAATACCAATTGCCCTTGCTGTTCTTACTGCTTGATTATTTGCTTGAACCAGCTTCTGCCGGGAGATTGCATCTTCGATCTTAACGTTCTTAACTTCAGATCCTTTTAATGCAACCATACGACCAAATTTTTTCTCTGCAGCAAGTTCAATGGCAAAAGCGCCAAACTTTGTTGCAAGAATTCTATCGAAAGGAGTTGGACTTCCGCCTCTTTGCAAATGCCCTAATACCGTAACTCGGGTTTCGCGTTTTGTATGCTTTTCAATATTAGCTGCAACCAATTCTGCAATTCCACCGAGCCGAACGGGATCGGTTCTCTTTCTATCTGTTCCTTTAATAACCATTTCACCATCAACTGGTTTGGCGCCTTCGGCAACACAAATGAGACTGAATCTCTTCCCCATTAATTGTCTCTCATGGATTTTTTTATAAATCTTATCCCACGAAAATGGAATTTCAGGAATTAAAATAATATCAGCACCGCCAGATAAACCTCCGTTAAGAGCAATCCATCCGGCATATCTTCCCATTACTTCCACAACCATTACTCTATGGTGAGAAGAAGCGGTTGTATGCAAACGATCTAAAGCCATTGAAACCACGTAAACTGCAGAATCATGCCCGAAAGTCATATCAGTTGCTTCTAAATCGTTATCAATTGTTTTCGGAACACCAATTACATTCATTCCCATTTTGCTAAGCTTATTACAGATATGCATTGTACCATCGCCGCCAATTGCAATGATCGCATCAAGCCCCCACGCTTGATAATTTTTTAATGCACCTTGAGATTTATCAACGATCTCGATCTTACCATTTATTTCAATGGGCCAATGAAATGGATCACCTTTATTTGATGATCCGAGAATCGTACCACCTACTGCTAAAATCCCCGACACATCCTGATTATTAAGTTCTTTAGCTTTTCCCTCAACAAGTCCTTCAAATCCATCCAATATTCCAAAGACATTCATGCCGTAATCTTGAGCGGGTTTTGTAACGCCGCGAATTACTGCATTTAATCCAGGGCAATCTCCCCCGCCTGTGATTATTCCAATTCTATTTATTTTTTTTGATGAAGCCATTCCAATTCCTTGTTTTAATTAATGTTCGTACCTAGTCTTAAAGTATTCTTAAAGTGAAGTTTCACAAAATCCGCTGGCGAATGATTACCTAATTTGCTGATTAATTTTTTGGCAGCCGTTTCGGTGCTTTCCGAAGCACCCTTTGGCAGATCAAAACCAAGCTTGGCTTTTTCATGCTTGAACCAGGAATTAAATCTATCCCGTGCAAGAATTGAAGCAGCCGCTACCGCAGTGTATTTCTCTGCCTTCGTTACCTGGTGTAAAGTGATATTTTTCCCTTTTTCCTGCAGCGAAGTATAAATATATTTTTCATCGCCGAACTTATCACTGATGACTTCTTCAACCTCATTTTTTTCCAAAAGATTTTCTATTACCTTAGCGTGACCCCAGCCCAAAATCCTATTCACATTTCCAACTCTGCTATACAATTCATTATATTTTTTAGGATAGATAGAGATTACGTTGAAATTAATTCCATTATTCTTTCTGATTTCACCCGAGATTTTTTTAATAGCACTTTCAGATAAATCTTTGCTGTCCTTGACACCAATTGATTTCAGAAATCGAAAATTTGATTCGTCGACTTTAACTCCTGCTATGACAAGCGGACCAAAATAATCTCCTTTGCCGGATTCATCGGTGCCAATGTAACAAGATGGCTCTAATAACTGTTCGCTTTCAAGCCCCGTATTTTGCAGAGTAAGTGCAAATAAATCTGAATTGAATTTTTTATAAAGTTCTTTATACAAATTGGAAGTCTGATCACCCTGAAGAACGGTCTTAACTCCCTTTTTCCCAAAATAAACTTGAAGTTTAATTCTAACTCTATCTCTTATAACAGAAAACTCATAATGATAATTCATCTTTTGAATTTCAGTTAATCTTAATCCTTGAGAAGATAAATCATCAAAATGACCTCTGATAATTCTTACTGCCGATAATTCTAAATGATTCAAAATAGTGTTGGGATTTTTTATTTGTAAAAATACCCAAATAAAAATTCTATTGAAATGATTGAGGCTTAAATTAAATTTGTCTCATATCTGTCAAGAATAAATGCGAGGTTGTTCTTATTGTGAAGTTGTATCACCTTTTACATCCAAAAAAATAATGGGATAAGCTTATATTTCATTGGGTTATTTGTTTACCTAAGGTTTAAGAAAAATATTTCTACAACTGCCAATCAGATGTTTAAAATTAATTACCTCAGTAACACATTAAGATATGTCGCTTCAACCTTATTACCTTCTTTTCATAATTTGAGAGTAATCTTATGATTAAAAATGCTTTCCAACACCAAGAAGATTATTCTTTTGAAGGGAAGAGAGAAGAATTAAATATGCGAGGGAGTGAATTCGGAACTATTTAGATTTTATCTAATACAGATAGTTAGAAAACTTTTTTTCTGTTTCATAATTATTCTGGACAGCAGTGATTTATTGGATTCAGGTTTCCTATTTCTATTTCAAAATCTGAACTTTTTATTCGATTGGAATAAATAGTTAATATGATTAAATAATAGCTGAAATTGGAAATTGTTTTCTATTGACGATTAAATAATGATTCTTATCTCTTATCTTTTGGGAGATGGAAATGAATAAAATATACTTTTCGTTCTGCTTAATCATCTTTACCGGCTGCTCAATATTTCAATCTGATGAATCATCTATCATGCAGCCAAAATTAATAAAGCAATCTGCACTTCCGCCGGTAAAGCAATCAATTAATGAAAAATATGAATTTCAATGTGAATTGGTAATTAACTCAAGTTGACCGCTTAACTAAGCTACCAACAACAAATTTTTAATATTTTTTACTAACGTGTTCTTTGATTTATTGATATTCTGCTCAAGACAATATTCGATTGAATCACTCATTGCTATTTGCCTAAAGTGGTCTCTCATAGATAAAACTGAAAACTGAGCAAGATTTTTTTCGGTTAATCTTTTACCTTGTGCACGTTTTTCTTCTATGAAAACGTGGGTCAGGAGGTTATATGATATCAAAGATAATCTTACGGCTGATTCAACAGCTTTAAGATTTCTGTTTTGATATGATCTTAAACCTAAATATTGCTTGCTCATTTTAAAGAAGACCTCAATAGACCATCGCTTCTGATAGGCCGTAAGTATTGATTCAATAGGAAGAGCAGCATTAGTCGTAAAGATAACCTTCACAGTGCTATGTGAAGTGTTCCTTGTACAAACTAATTTTACTGCTCCTCCAGACTTTAATACTGCCTTTTGAGAATATACTCGATATTTATTTAAACCAATTCTTATTATTCTGTTTTTATTTCTTCTGTTAAAATAACGCTTTGTATATTGCTTAACATTCATTTGCTTAGCTGTCCCGCTTGCGGGATTGTCTAAATACAATACTCTGTTTGTCTTGAGCATCGAGACGAAGTTATACTTCCTTTGTCGACATAATGTAAATATCGGTGGGCAAGCATAGTAAGTGTCTGCAACTACAAATACTCCGCCTTCAGCGGATTGTTTTTCATCTGCTTCAAATTCCATTAATATTTCAGAAGCTATTATAGTTTTCTTCTTAAATGTCCGAATGTCCCGAAGGGATGGATTCCCAGACTCCTTTGGAGAATTTCCTATTGTCTTTACGCTTTCTTTAGGAACATATATTTCTATAGCAAATGGAATTACGATTTCTCTATATTCTATAACAGCGCATACTAACTGCTGACCCCATATGTATTGTTTACTTGTATGTTCAAAAAGATTGAAAGCAGCAATTATATGTTTACCTCTTTTTTTATTTGTTGTGTCATCAATTATAAAGTAAATGGCTTCGTCAGATTTTTTCAGTAGTTGGAGTATCAGCATAGCATAAAGTTTTAACACTTTACTTAAAATAATAGAACAATCGTTAAGAAATTCGTTGTGTTTACTTCTGTGGCTTCCAAAGGAAAGTATTTTTACCATTCCACTTAGAGTAGCTCTATATGGGGTTACTAACAACGCCAATAAAATACTCTTAAAGTGAAGCCATTGATAATCGTTAAAGAACTGTTGGAATACAATGAGTAAAAGCTCAACTTGGACGGGAACTCTTTTAAGCTTAAACATTTAGTTCCTTATAAAATTGTTATTTTCATCCAAAAATAAATATTTTTTGAGTTAGTTAATTCAAGCGGTCAACTTGAGTTAATTTACAAATTCGGTGAATCAAATGTCGAAACTGAATTACCAATCACCGAGCCGGAAGTTGATGTAAAATTGTATGGAAATCCGATTTCAATTAAAACGAAAAGTGGAAGCAGTTATGCTGGTGTGAAGCTAATTTGGACAGTTGATGCTAAAAATGCTTTAGAATTTCAAAATACATATTCACCTTCTTGCGATATGATTTATGTTCAGATTAATTGGGGAAATACCGGTGGATTATTTTATTTTCCATTGAATGTCCAACTAGAAATATTTAATACTTTGGGTAGAGAAAATTACATTAAATTACCTAGCTTAGGCACAAATCCTAGAGGTGTTGAAATGTCTCAAGCTTCTTTTTAAAACATTTCAAATCACAATTAAAAGAGAAAAGTTATGGAAGAAGAATTAAAAAAATGTAACGAATGCGGTAATATTTTGGATAGAATAAATTTTACTGCATTAATGACTGAACAATGGGTTTGGAATGGAGACAACTGGGAATGCTGTGCTCATAATTCTCTAGTTAATGATTCTAATCAACTTGTTCGATGTCCGAAATGTGATTCAGTTTTGGGAACTGGAAAAGAATTTGGATTTTAGATACAAGGGGTAAATGAAAATGGGAACTAAAGGAACATTAAAAAAAGTAATTGAAAAAAGTGAAATCAATTATGATTATAAGACGATAAAAATTACTAAAAGTCGAATCGAAAAAGGTTTATTAGCAATTCCTAAAAGCTTTAGTAATTATTTACCTAAATCGAATCAAAAAATAAAGGTGCTTCTTGATGATTCCAATAATCCTCAAATAAAAACATTTAGCTCATTCGATAGCTCAACCAACGAAAATAGAATTGGTGGACTTAAAAATTGGTTTTTTGAAAATCAAGTTAAAGAAGGTGATGAACTAGTTTTACAACTTCTTGATAAAGAAAGATTCATTTATAGACTTCTGAAAGAAGAAGTATTTCTTAAAATGACTAAAGAATTTCAGACTGATTTTGATATTTCTATAAATGATAGAATTGCTTCTGAAAAAATTGAACAGATCTCACAATTGACTCAAGTCAATAAAACAAAAATTATTTATAGTGAATTTTTAAGACTATCAAAATATTCCAATGAAGAAGTTAGAAAGAGACTTAAAACTTCAAGTCGATTTTTAAGAGAAAATACACCTTCTAGCATCAGAATAATTTTAGAAAACCTATATAAAGGTTATTGTCAAGTTTGTTCATTTTCATTTTTGAAACGAGATAATAAACCATACTATGAGATTCATCATCTAGATGCTAAATTAGGACATCATCCTAAGAACTTAGTTTTAGTTTGCGCAAATTGTCATCGTCAATTTGAATTTGCAAATGTTGAAAAATTTCCCGATGAAAAAGGTTGGCTTTCAAAAGTTTGCTTCAATCAAAATGAATTTTTTGTTAAACAAGCTATAAATGAAATTGAGAAACAAGAATTTCTAAAGACTGTTTTCCTATAATATTTTGTCACTCAAGCGAACAAATGACGGAATTACCTGATAATTCTGTTCACTTGATGATTACTTCACCTCCTTATAATGTAACAAAGGAATATGATGATAATCTAAATTTAGAAGAATATTTAGTACTTCTTAAAAAAGTTTGGACTGAAACATATCGTGTTTTAGTTTCTGGTGGTCGCGCTTGTATTAATGTAGCTAACCTCGGAAGAAAACCATATATACCACTTCATAGTTATATTATTAATGATATGTTGAAAATTGGATTTCAGATGCGCGGTGAAATTATTTGGAATAAAGCTTCAAGTGCAAGTCCATCTACGGCTTGGGGAAGTTGGCTATCTGCTGCTAATCCAGTTTTAAGAGATATTCACGAATACATTTTAATATTTTCAAAAGATTCTTTCTCGCACGCAAGTAAAGGGAAAGAAAGCTCCATATCAAAAGATGAGTTTTTGGAGTGGACAAAAAGTGTTTGGACTTTTCCTGCCGTCTCCGCAAAAAAAATTGGTCATCCCGCCCCTTTCCCCGAAGAACTCCCTAATCGTTTAATAAAATTATATTCGTTCAAACAAGATGTTGTCTTGGACCCATTCTTAGGTAGTGGAACTACGAGTTTAGTTGCAATAAAGAATGGACGTAATTATGTAGGTTATGATACGAATAAAAAATATGTTGAACTTGCAGACAAAAGAGTTGCTGAATATGCAAATCAAACAAAGCTATTTTAGAGACAAGGGCTAACCAGCCAATCAACCCGACCGCCTTTTCGCATTCGGGTTTTCTAAAATTCTTGGGTTGGTCGTTCCGTTTAAAGTTTGTTGTTCAAAGTTGTTCTATTAAATAACATTGTTGCAAACTGCACTCGCAAAGAAAGATAAGTGCAGTTTGCTTAATCTTTGGCTTCGTCGTTCTAATCTGCATTGCTGTTTTGGGCGGCGGGATAGTTGCAACGTCGTTACTCAGCAAATAAAATTAGGGATATAAAATGAAATCAGAGAAAATATACCAGATTATTTTGATGACTTTCTTTGGAATGTTTGGAAGCGTTTTAATAGGATTTATTTTTTTCAACACTTCTATTTTTATCCTTACCAGGACAAATTTTCAGTTTCTAGCCGCCGGGTTTTATGGTGCATTGTTTTTCAGTCTTTTGGAATATAAATCCGTTCGAGAACAAATCTTTGGAATGGTTATTATACTTATTCTGAACATTATTCTATTTACTGGAAAATCTTTCTCACTTCCTTTTTTAATAAGAGATGTTCTTTATTTGGGAAGTTTATTTTTATCGCTTAAACTTTATTATCAATTCATAAAAAGAAATCCTCAACTAAAATATTATTTAAGATGCTTTGCATTAGCCTTATTTTATGGCTTAATAAATACCGTATTTATTAGCATCGTATTCATAATAAATGCAAAAGCAGGATTCCCATCACTAGATTTCATTTATGCTAGAACAAGAGATGGTATATTAATTGGCTTTGGTATTGGTTTGGGAATAGATTTTTATTTGCAGAACCAGAGACAGATATTTGGTTTATTAAAAATAAATACCGCCTAACAGCTTATAAAAAGAAGAAGTATTTCATAAATAATAAATTTTTATCGTTTTGCTCAAACAACTTATCCCGCTTTAACCCATAGGCGTTAACTTAACGACAAGAAAAAATTTTGTGAAGTAAAGATATTATTGTTAAATCAATTAAATATTGAAGAAAATATATACCATGACAGAATTAAAAAATGTAAAGTTGTTATTGAAAATAAGTCTCTCCCTTCTCAAGCAATGCTGTCAACTTAAGAAAAGGATAATTACTGTTCATTAAATAGCTCTTCTCTTATTAGGTGGATATTTTAATGTCCATTTTCTTTTCCTTGGATTACTTCTTCCTCTTATGACGGGGGTTT